>Ga0265338_10004915_pt1 | contig 17776 bp, 16 predicted proteins | sample 42126metaG_FD_193579 | JGI IMG/M metagenome (GOLD analysis project Ga0265338, IMG submission 193579) | Rhizosphere microbial communities from Carex aquatilis grown in University of Washington, Seatle, WA, United States - 4-21-26 metaG | ecosystem: Host-associated > Plants > Roots > Rhizosphere... | reverse complement strand
CGACTACGGGCGGAACGAAGCCATCGCCGGAGCCGGACGACGAGTGCGCGTAATCGAACGACGTGCGCCAGGTGAGCCATGCGCTGGCGGAGGCGGGCGTGACGAACTGGCCGGGCGCCGATTGATCGCGCGCGAACAGTTCGATGTCCCGGCGCTGGCGGTCCTCCAGCGGCAGAACGATCGAAATCTCCAACGTCGACGGGTCGTAGGTCGCCGACAATTTCAGCGCGATGAGGTCGGAGAAGGTGATGCGCGTTCGGCCCGCCGCCTGCATCTTCAGCTCCTCCATCAAGCTGGGGCTGGCAATGGGCTTGAGCAATTCGAGGAACCGGTCGAGCGGGAGGTCGACGGTGCCGTCGGGCAGAATCCCGATCGGAATGTCGCCGATATAGTAGTTGCGTTCGCGCAAAGGCACGATCAACTCGATCTTCTTCGCCGGCGGATGCGGCACGACCGGGCGAGGCGAAACGACCGGCGGCGCTACGTCGACGCGCGGCGGCGAAGGCGGAAGCGGCACGATGGTGGCGTTGGAGGCAAGGCGGACCGGATCCTGCTGCGGATCGCGCGGAGCGGTGCCCGCCCCGTCCAAGCTATTCGGTACGGGGTCGGCACCGTCCGTCACCTTGGCCATTGCCGGATTCGGCTCGCGCGCCGGTGACGCCTTCGGTCCTGGGGGAGCCAGGTCAATGGCAACGTCGACCGCGGCCGCCCGAATGTCGTCCTGCGTCACGGTCGTGCGCTCGAGCCTCGCCGCGCGCGCGCGGAGCGCGTCGAGCGTCTTGGCGCTCACCACCGGCCGCAGCATTTGCAGCAGGTCGTTCAGCGGAATCTCCAGCGTCCCGTCGGAGTGGACCGTGACCGGCAACTGACCCAGGTCCTTACCGCCAAAAGCGAAGGATAGCCGCTTGACGGAAGCGCGATGGGCGACGGCGTCTTCGGCGGGCGCATCGGCGCGCGCCGGCTGGGCGCTCGGCAAAGGGTTGAGCGGCGCATAGGCGAGCGTAACGTCGGACGCGTGCGCCGACAGGCCGGCGCACAATGCAGCGCCGGCGCAGCAACTCAGGAGCGCGCGCCTAATTCCGGCCTTCATAGGTGATGTCCGCGCTGAGCTTCACGCCATCGGTCGGAAGGTCGAACGGCAGCACGAAGCGCCGTGACGCGTGCGGTTGAACGAGGCCGATGCCGACGCGGCCGGCCAATTCCTCCGGCGCCCAGGACTGGCTCCACACGCGCTTCCCGGCGGCATCGTCGAGCTCGAGCCGCAGTGTCGCGCCGCTCAGATAGCCGTGCACGTTCGAGCTGTTGGCGATCGTGACGGATGCGCGGCGCGCGCCCTTTTCGTCCTTGGTGAGATCGGCGCCGGCGATCTTCAATGCCGGCTCGCCCTCCAGCGGCGCGACGTCGACCACCACCTGGAAGTCGTAGAGAAGCTGGATGCCGGATACGCCTTGCGGCATCGAGACCGGTTGTTGCGCGACGGAGACGACAAAGGTCTTGCTTTCTTTAATGGCGGGATCGCCGATCCACTGCAGGCGGAAGACCTGCGTGGCGCCGGGCTTGATGATCGCCTGGGGCGGAAAGACCATCAGGTCGTCGGCGCCCTCGTCCGTCGTAGTGAGTTCGCCGTTGGGACCCAGCGTGCCGACCGTGACGGTCAGCGAGACGGGCAGATCGCCATTGCCCGTGTTGATCACGCGGATCTGGCCCGATGCATCGCTGCCGGCGGGCTTCAAATCGACCAGGACGGGCGTCACGCTCATCGCCCGTGCACCGCCGCAGATACCGGCGGCCAGAAGCAACGCGGTCAACACTATCGTTCCAATTCGCATGACGGCCTCCTTGAGTGGCGCAACGCGCGCCTCACAAACTGCTGTTGAATTCCACGGTGAGAACATCGGAGTAACCGCCCGACACGAGCGGCTGTGTACCGGCCGGGATCGCTATGGTCAGCGTGACCGAGCCGGCACGCGAGCCCGACAACGCGACGCCGGCGCTCTCGTTCGCCTTGCCGTCGGTCGAAAGCGTGGTGCGGTTGCCGGCCCAATCGAGCGTGGCGGTGTAGTCGACACGCTCGGCGAAGCTGGTCCCGTTCTGCGCGACGCTTTTCTGCGGCGACAGGCCGCCATGCGTGCTGACGAGGCGGACGACCAGGGTCTGGTTGCACACCCCGTCGAACGTGACGCTGATGCTCGAGGGAAGCGCCGCAGCGGTGTTGCGGTCGGCCAGCGCCGTCAGGGCGATCGCGCCGCCCCGGTCGGTCTGATTGAAGGTCGCGTTCTGCCCGCCGCTGATGGTCGCGTTGCCGAGCCGGCACACTTTCGCGACGGTGGCGCCGACATCCATGCCGTTGCGCGCCGTCGCGTCGGCGAACGCCGGCGTTGTCAGACAAAGACCCAAGGTCACGGCAATACCGGTCAGCGGACTACGCACGCGCGGTTCCTCGTATTGGAGAAGGGGCAGCCGGGCGCCGAAGCGACCCGGCTGCCAGTCGTTTCAAAGCGAGGCCCCGATCTGCACCGTCAATGTGTCGGTGTAGGTGCCCGCCACCACGGGCGTCGCAAGACCCGCAATGTCGAACTGCAAAACCAGGTTTCCCCGGTTTGCGCCGGACACGGCGAACGTCGCGCCCTTGGTCACGGTCGCCGCGGCGCTCGAGCCGGTGCCGACGTCGTTCGTGAAGGTCAGCGTCTCGCTTCCGGTCGAGCTGTGACCGGCCCACTGATACGAAGCGGTGTAGCCGATCTTCTTGATGAAGCTGCCGCTGGTGGCGAGCGGATCGTTCGAGGTGCTGGCGTTCTGCAGGCCCGAATTCGCCGACATCAGGCCGACATTGTGCGCGTAATTGCACATGCCAACGAAGGTGACGGTGGCGGAGGTGGTCTGCAGCGTCGCATCCGTCGCCGAAGCGAGCGTCGTGACCGCCAGGGTGGACGCACCCGCGCCCGGCGTGTAGGTCGCGTTCGTCGCCGCCGATTGCACGCCGGAATTCAGTGTGCAGGTGGGTGTCGACGTACCGCTGATCGCGACGCCGTTGCTGGCCGATGCCGCGGCGAATGCCGGAGCGGTGGCGCAGCTCAGCGCCACAACGGCGGCGCCGAACAACAACATTTTCTTCATGACGTCATTCCTCTTCTTTGAGCCCCCGCCGGACCATCCCGACGGACGGGTGATAAAGAGCGAAGTCTTCCCTCGCCCGGTTCTCCGGCAGGCCGGAGTTCGTGCCGCGCGCGGATCGCGCGCGGAATTCGTCACATCGCGCGCACCGTGATCGTGATGGTGTCGGTGTAGGAGCCGGCGAGCAGCGGATTGGCCGGATTGCTCCAGCGCACCGTCAACGTTGCGGACTTGTTGATCGCGACCGTCGTTCCGGAGTCGCCGAAATAGGTGGCGCAACCGGCCGCGTCGTAGGTTGCCGCGAGGCACGGCGCGGCATTCGCGTCGGTCAATGCGGAGCTCGGGACGTTGCTGTGCCCGAAATCCGCGCCGTCGGTGGTGAAGTCCGTCGTCAGCGTATAGGGCAACGACTGGTTGAAGCTGCCGGTAACGACCGACGGGGCGCCGGTCGAGACGAGCGCGCCGTTCGCGGAGACGGCGGCATAGGCGAAAGGAGCATTGCAGTTCACCGTCATGGTGAATTGGTGCGAGCCGGCGGCGCTGACGTTGCCGAGATTGACGGTGCCCCCCGGTCCGGTGATGCCGCAGCTCGGCGTCACGGTGCCTTTGATCGTGAGCGCGCCGGTGTCGCCCGCTCGGGCGCCGCTCGCGGCCACGCAAAAAATGGATGCCAATGCGATTAGAACTGCGCCTCGCCTTGCGCGCGCGTACCGCCCCGTCATTTCCCCTCCCCTCCGCGACACGGCTGTTATCCGCCTGTTCGCTACCGCGCAGCCCGAGCGAGGCTGCCGGTCAGGACCGCGAGCGACCGCGGGGTCAGCCCGACAGCAGCAGCCGCTTTGACAAGGATTCGCCGGCTTGCGTTGCGGCCCCCAATGGCTGCGCGCCTGAACATTCGCTCCCCCCAACGTTCCTCGGACGGACTATCGGCGAGCGACTTCAAACGCGGCCCACCAAAACTGGTGGGGAGGTTCGATAAACCGTCGGCATTTTGGTTCTTGGTTATTTTGCGTCGTCGGCGGGCCGCTGCTTATTCGCAACATCGCATCCTTTGCACACGACCAACCAATTTCGGTGGGGTGCGGGCGACACGCATCGCCTACGACCGGTGCCCCGGATATTTCCGGCTTCGACGCGGTTCGCGGAGTTTGTCTTGTTCGAGACCGACATCGGTCCAGGTGCGGCTGTATTCCTGCAGATGCTGCACGCATTGGGCGAACCCCTGCTCGTCATGGGTGCCGAGCGACGCGTCCGCTTCGCCAACGCCGCCGCCGATGCCGCGCTGGGAGCCGACAGCGGATTGACGATTCGATGCAATATCCTCGGTGGCGAAGACAGTCGAACCAATGCCCGGCTGATCGGGGCGGTCGCCGCGGCCTGCACCGCGCCGGGCGGTACGTTTTCGGTGCTGCTGAAGCCGCGATTGGGCGGCCGCTGCAGCGTGCTTCATCTGTCGGCGCTCGTCCGCAAGGAGGAGCAGAACGGCCAGGGCGTGCTGGTCATCGCCAAGATCGCGCTCAACGACACGCCCCGCGTGCACGACATAGACCAATTGCGGCAGGCTTTCGGCCTGTCCCAGGCCGAGAGCGACATTGCGATGCTCATCGCGGCAGGAATGAGTCCACGCCAGATCGCCATTCGCCGGAAGAACTCCGAAGACACCGTGCGCTGGCACATCAAGAATATCTATTCGAAAACGAGCACGACCCGATTGTCGGACCTGGTCCTGCAGCTGGCGGCCGCGCGCTCGCCGTTTTTCGGCGAGCCGCGGCTCGCTGAGACCGACAGCGTCGACACGCCGGTCGCCGATCCATCGCGGCACTGAACCCCGCGAATTCGATCAGGCCGGCACCCGGATGACGGCCTTGCGCGCGGCCTGCGTCAAGCCGGCGCGTCGGCGGCTTCGGTGCCGGCCAATACGATGGCCGTCGGCACGGAGATCCGACGCAGCTCGCGTCGAACCGGCGCGTTCTCGAGCGTGAAGAATGGCGAGCGCGCAGCCGCCAATTGCAGCGCAAGATCGACCAGCCGGTTCGTGAAGGTCTTCGAATAGATGTTCTTGATGTGCCAGCGCACCGTCTCTTCCGAGCTCGCGCGCTTGGTTGCGATGAGCCGCGGGCTGCAGCCTGCTGTGATGAGCAACGCGATCTCGGCTTCGGCCTGGGACAGGCCGAACGCCTGCCGAAGCGTCTGGATGTCCGGCAGGGCGGAGTTCAGGCAGATGGTGCCCAGAATCCTTATGTCCTGCGGATCCGCCGGGCGCTCGAGATTGCCGCCGGCCAGCAGCGAAAGGTGCAGGACCGAACACCGTCCGTCGCCGCGCTGCTTCAAGAGAACCGGGCAACTGGCCTTCGGCGCCGACGCAACCGCCAGAATGGCCGCGGCAAGCCGAGCCTGCACGTCGCGGCTTTCGGCAACCAGCGTGGTGCCGCGCAGCGCAAGACCCTCATCGGCTTTCAGGACGGCATCCGCCGCCGCATTGGCGAAATGCACCGCGCGCCTTGTGCCCAGGACGATCAGCGGCTCCGACAGCGTCTCCAGCACGCGGCGGAACACCTGCCCGCCATGTTCGACGGCCTGCTCGGTCATGACCGGTCTTTCCAGGTTGAAAGCAGCCCATCGAATAGCGGCCTGACGAACTGTTCGGCGGCATCGCCCACCGGCGGATTTGGCAGCCAGTAGGGAAGTTCGGCGATTCCGTTCACCGCGCCGTTGAGCAGATGCGCGCCGATCTGAACGTCGATCTGCCTGGCGGAGCCGTCGGCCATCGCGTCGCTGAGCATCGAACCGAACAGCACGGCATTGCGGTCATAGGCCAGCATCACCTGCCGGCGAATCGTTTCGGGCAGCGACACCGTCGCGGCGCGCAGCAACGGGGCTTCGCCGTCCAGATGATGCTGGACCAGAGACATGAGAGCCGAGGCGAGCCGATCGCACCCCGAAGCCGGCATTTGAAGCGAGGCGCGCTGCGTGCCGCGCACGATATCGGACGAGCGGGCAAAGCAGATCGTCACCAGATCGTCCTTGGCGTCGATGTGGTGATAAAAAGCCCCCTTGGTCATTTCCAGCTTTGCGGCAATCCGCTCCACCGACGCACCGAGATAGCCGTGGTCGTTGAGCATCTGGGTCGCCGCGCGCAGGAACGTCTGATAGGCCTCATCCTTGCCGGCGGCGTGGAAGTGCGGCGCAGCGAGGCGACTTGGCGGCCAGTGCGCCTCGCCGGACGCCAGCCCGTGTAGGAACACGTCGAGGACCTTCTCGGCGAGGCGGTCGAAGTCCTGCGCATCGTATTTCGGCAGCCATGCCTCGACCCACAGAAACTGATGCAACAGATGGTGCGCGCGTTCGGTGATCGCGAAGCGGGCGACGCCGCGATCCTCGAGCGCTCCGAACAGCCGGCGCAGATTCCGGAACATCACGACATAGGCGTCGATGACGGCTTGGTCGGCCAGGGTCCGGACGTCGTCGAACTGCGCAATGGGCGCCATTTCTCCCAGCGCAATGCGCTTGCGCATCGTGAAATAGCCGCGGACAAATCCGCCGAGCCGTTCTTCCGGCGACGGCCCCGCCGCAGCCGCGCCGGCGATGAGCTGCTCGAACACGCCGAGCGAGCGCATGTAGCAGGCGGCGGTGAGAGCTTCCTTGCTGGCGAAATAATACGCGACGCCCGTGCCGACGAGGCCAAGCGGCTCGCCGACATCGGCCAGGGTCATGCCTTTGAGGCCCTTCCGATTGAGCACCGCGGATGCCGCCTCGACGATGGCGTTCTGGCGGCTCTGATATTTCCTGGCGACATGCGCGCTGCGCGGCGCGGCCGGCGTTTTGGCGGACGAGGACGCGGCGCCCGTCTGCGCAGTGCCCGCCATTTTGTCGCGCAATCGGGATTTCAAGTTCGCCCCATCAACATACCCGCTAACCAAAATAAATATCTCACATTCGGCTTTTTTGATCAACACATTCGAAAATTGATGGAAATCACGGGAACTTCTGTCGTCTGCGTGCGGATAAATAGACCCGATATGCGGAAAATGAGGACGAGCCATCGTTCCGCGCTGGCGCCGGTGGCGCCGGGCTAGACGCCGCCGTGTCGTACCTGTTAGTAATTTACCTCGCAGTAACATCCAGGTGATGAGATACCAAACGGTAACTTACTGCAAGGTATTTTTAAGGCACGGCAATATGGCTGTCTTTCCCTGGCGGGCGCCCGCTTCCTGCACGTGCTCGGGTCTCGTCTGTGCGTCGCGCCCGACGCCATGCGAAATTGATGGGTAGGTTCTCGATTCGCACCGCAACAGACATGGCACCGAAATCCGGCACCAGGCGTCCGCCTTCAAGATCGCCCGAGGGCAAGGTCCGGGCTAAGCTGAAAGGCAAGCGCCTGCGGCGCGGCCAGGCGGACGAACGCATTCCCGCGATTCTGGAAGCCGCGGCCGCCGAATTCATCGAGCAGGGTTTCCTGAGCACGCGCATGGAAGACATCGCGGCGCGCCTCGGCGTCAGCAAGCCGATCATCTACCGTCACTTCAAGAGCAAGCACGCGCTTCTTCAGGCGGTGCTCGACAAGCAGCTGAATGCGCCGTTCGACGCGCTCATGGAACATGTCCGCAACTATGCGGGGCCTTTGAAGCCTCTTCTGCGGGCGATCATCGCGCGCGCCGATCCGAACAGAGTGATGGCGGACGCTGCCATGCCGCTTTTTCGATTGATCCTGTCGGAAGGCTTTCGCGTGCCGGACTTCGCCGATCGATTTTTCACGAAGAACTTGCGTCCGATCAACGAGGCCCTGCAGGTGCTTTTCCGCCGCGCGATGGCGGAAGGGAAAATGCGCAATGCCGATCCTGACTTCGCCGCGCGAGAACTTTTTGCGCCCTATTTCCATTCCGCGCTGATCGACGCCATCATGGCGCCGACCACTGAGGCCGGCTGGAATCGCACCGAATACATGAACCACGCGCTCGAATCGTTCTGTCGCAGCTACGAGATCGCGGAATAACCCGACGCGGCCCTCATGCTCACAATGGCTGCGATCGTCTGGCTGTGGGCTGCGGTCCTCAGCCCACGCTCTCATCTTCGAAGTCGGGGAGTTGGAGCGGTAGAAGCAGCGAGACTTTGACGCCGGTGTCGGTGTCCTGGACGGCGAGGTCGCCATGAAGCTGGGCGGCGCGGCGGCGCATGTTGGCGAGTCCGAAACCGCCGCCCGATTCCAGAAAGGGGCGGCCATCGTTCTCGACGGTGATCGAGGCCATGCCGTTGTCGGACATCGCGCCACGGATCTTGATGGTGCGCGCGGGGCCGTGCTTGATCGCGTTGGTGATCGCCTCCTGAAGGACTCGCATGACGGTAAGGGCATTGCCGGGCGTGACGCCGGACACTTCGGGCAGCGCCGCGACCGACCAATCGAGCCGAACGCCCAACCGTTGAAGCTGCGGAATGAGGCGGTCGCGAAAGTTGGCGAGTGCGAGCGGCAGCTCGCGATCGCCGAGGTCAAGCGAATAGATCACGAGCCGCAGATCGTTGAGCGCGTCGCGCGCCGCATTCTCGATGGGTTTCTCGCCAGAGCGTTCTGACAGAGCGACAATCGATGCCAGATGGCCGCTGATTCCATCGTGCAAGTCGCGAGTCAGGCGCCGGCGCTCCTGTTCGCGGACACGATCACCGGCTTCGATCCGCTCCTGCCGCGACAGGATCGCAAGCTCGGCCTCTCGCTCGGCAAGCTTTGCGGCCAGCGTCTCATTGGAGCGGTCGAGCTGATCGAGGCTCTGGCCCATCCGGCGCATCAAAACAACGGTCAGAGCGGCGAGAAAGAGGGGCCGCCCAAAGGCCAGAAGGACACTGAATTCGTGCGCCGGCAATGTGGCTGCGACGTAGATGTCTCTCAGCGAATACCAGCTCACCAGGAAGACAGGCGCGAGCAATAGACGCGCTTCGGTATTGCCGCGCCAGAACGCGCCCCACGCCACAACGCTGACGAGGACAATACCCTGAAAGCCTGCGATGACCGCAGAGAGCGGACTCAAGATCACTTTGGCCGACATTGTTCCGACGATGGCAAGCGGCCACAGGGCAAGCGTTGCGACGATCGCCAAACCCGCCGTCAGCCTTGCCGCCTTCGGCAAATCGACGATCAAAAGCGCAACGCCGATGAAAAGAAATCCCAGGCCCGGCACCGAAGCGCCGGCAAAGGGCAAAAGGCCCTGGGCGAATGGCTGAAAGCCCACAAACATCACGAGCGATGCGATCATACTCAGGACGTTGTAGACGGATATCCACGAAAAGATCGGATCGATTGGACGGAAAAACATCGCCCCGATGAAGCCGAGGCTGAGCAGCAGATACGCGCCCAGCGTGATCACCTTCAACTGGTTCTGAAGGAAAAAACGCCACGCATAAATCGTGGCAAGACGCGCTTCGGCGCCGACATAGACCTTGGGCACATAGGTCGGCACGGCAAACCAGCCCGTCTCGGCGATGAGGGTCAGGGTGTTGTGTCCGGGCCTTAACGCGAGGCGCGGCAGCCGCAACAGCACGGGCGAGCTCAGCAACAGACCGGTCCACAACGTGCCGGAATCGAAACTGGAGATCGACTCGCCATTGAGCGTGACGGCCATGCGCTTGTTGATCGACGGCAGGAACAGGAAGAGGTCTTCGCCCGATTTCGCGGGCAGATCGAAACCTAAAATGTAGCGTGCGGTATCGGTCGCCTGATCGACCTTTGGAAATAGGGCATGCGGCAGCGCCACCCTGGTCGGCCCACGGCTGCCCTGCACGAATGCGGCATGATCGAGCACGATCACGCCGGTGGGCTCCGGCACGCTGATCAGGTCGGGCCCGATAGCGGCGGCCACAGTGACCAGCGCCAGCACGACCCAACCGATGATCTCTCTCGTCCTCACAGCCGGATTAGGCCGCGCCGCGAGGCTTCGTAGACAGCTTCGGAGCGATTGTTGGTGTGCAGCTTGCGGTAGATGCTTTTGACGTGCACCGGCACGGTCTGCTTGGATATCTGAAGGCGCTCGGCCAGTTCACCATAAGTGAAACCCTTGGCGATGCCCCAGAGGATATCCATCTCGCGCGATGTCAGCGGTTGAAAATCCGGCGGCGCCGCGTCGGGCTTTGTTTCGCGGCCGCCCAGCTTTCGCACGATGGTGCGCGCGATGGCTGAAGATATCGGCGAACGCCCCTCCAGGATATCGGTGATCGCATCGATGATGTCGATCGGATCGCTGTCTTTGAGGATATAGCCGGTCGCCCCGGCCTCGATGGCTTCGAGGACGCTGCGGTCATCGGCCAATACCGAGATGACGAGCGCGTCGGCGGCGGGCAGCACCTGGCGCAACATGCGAATGGCCTGGATGCCATGTCCGTCCGGCAGGTTGAGATCGGTAATCAGCAGATCGATCCTGGCCGTATTGATGACGTTCGTGGCTTCGCCCAGCGTGCCGCACGCTGCGATCAGTTCTCCGCGCGGCCACGACGCAATGATGCGCGCCAGGCGTTCGCGGACCGGCGCGTCGTCCTCGACCAGCAGAATCTTGCAGACCGCTGCGTCCATGATGATGCCCCCAGGCGCGCCGCGGGCGCGCCTCCCTTCCGAAATATGCCTGCTTACTGGACGAGTGTCATCAAGGCGGGCAACCGGCCCCATACCCTGATCATGGTATGGCCGGCGAGCGGACTGCACGCCCATTCTCCCCGCCATCGGGAGGGGACAGTGACCGGCCACAGCGACGCAGTACTTGCATTCGAGGCGGAGGGCGACGTTGCGCTGGTCGACGTCCTTCAATGCCTGTCGGAGCCGCTGATGGTGCTGGGCGCGGGCCGCCGCCTGCATTTCGCGAACGCTGCGGCGGCTGAGATGCTGGATGCAGATGATGGCCTGATGCGGCGCGGCGAGACGGTTTGCGGCCGCGACCAGGAGGTGCACGACAGCCTGGTAAAAACCATCGCCACAACCGTGGCAGGCGCACCGCATGGACGTGCGAGCATGCTGCTCAGGCGGCGCACCGACGGGCGGTGCGCAGTCCTTCATCTGTTGCGCTTAGGCCAATCATCGCATGCATCGGCGCCGCAAATCCTCGCACGCGTCTGTCACAATGCGGCGCTGCTCGCACCCGACACCCAGGCGGTTCGGAAAGCGTTCGGACTTTCACAAACCGAAGCCGAAATCGCGCTGCGGATTGTCGCCGGCGATAGCCCGCGCATAATCGCGAATAGCAGGGTTGTCTCGGAAGAGACCGTGCGCTGGCACATCAAGAATATCTATTCGAAAACCTGCACGAGCCGTCTGGTCGACCTGGCGCAGCAGCTTTGCGCCGCGCTATCGCCGTTCTTCGCCGGCGCGGCCGTCCCGCCGCCGCGTGCTCGTCACGTGGTGCGGTCAAACGCGGCACCGGTTTTCGCCGCATAGAGCGAAGGCAAAATCCTTCCCCGCGCGGTCGCGCCTAGGGATCTATCTTGATTACTCGGTTGCTCCCTGACGCCGTCAGGCGCGAGGCATGGCCGAGGCGCAAGAGCACCAGCATCGGAAAGGCGATCCGTTGCGCCCGCTATACAATGTAGATCGCGGAGGAGCAAAATTTGAAGCCACGGTGAACCTGACGATGCATCATGGCGTGCGCACAGCGGAGCAGGCCGACCGCGCCGTCGTGCTTCCCGGAGAGGCGCTCTCCGGAACGGCTTCAAGAACGCTGACGGCCCAATAACCGACACCCATGCGAGGTCGTCAGGAAGGCGGCGTTGTTCCTTCCCTGGCGAAATCGATCTTCACAGTGCGGGCCTGGAATCGCCAACCGTCCTTGGTCCGCACAAAGCTGTCCCGATATTCGCCGATCACGGTCGGAACGCCGGAGGGAGACGATTTTCGGTCCGGCGGCCCATCATGACGGAAAAGCGTGACATAAACGACGCCAGTGGCTTTGTTCTGGTCGATCACGTCTATCAAAAGATTGGTGCAGATATGGCGCGACACGCGGCCGGATTGATTTTGCCGGTCCAGGAAAACCTTCGCGATGGCGTCGCGCCCGATTACCTCCCGGTCGACGGAAACCCAGATACCGTCATCTGAAAACAGATCGGCGACATCCTTGGCGCGGCCGCCATCGATGTAATGGCAATACGCCATCACCAGGCGCTCGCATTCGCGCTCGATCAGCAGACGCTCGAGAGAATCCATATCAATTTGCTCCACGGTCCCGGGCAGAACGGAGTTCGCCCGCGAAGGGGCGATACTCCTGCCTGTTCCAGAATACTTTCCCGCTAGGACCGCCGCTGGGCAAGGTGGCAAGCCAATGCGCGTCCGGATAAACCGCCTCCGGCTCCTGCAATCCGGGCGTGGGGCTCAGCGCCGTGCGTGTGGCCCCGGAATCATCCCATTCACCGGGATGTCGCACTCCGCGACTTCCACCGCGGCGATGCGCGTCAGCGCGAACATCCCCGCTTTGGCCGAGGCATACCCCGCCCAGCCGGGCGACTAGCTCTCCATGCCGCGCGAAAGCATGTTCACCACGCGCCCATAGCCCTGGCTGCGCATGTGCGGCAAAGCCACGTTGAGACCGTGAAACCCGCTGAGCAAATGGACCCGGATGCACTGCTCGAACTTGCGGGCATCGACCTGTTCTATCGTCCCGCGCACATCGATGCCCGCATTGTTGAACAGGACGTCGATACGTCCCGTGAGGCCCATGGTGAAGTCCATCAGGTCCTGCCAATCCTTGTGACTGGTCACATCACATTCGACCGTCGCGGCCCCTTTTCGGCGGATGTCTTCGAGACCGTCGCGCGACAGGTCGCAGCCGACAACCGCCGCACCATCGGCGAGAAAGCCGAGCGCAAGCGCCCGGCCGATGCCGCTGGCGGCACCGGTGATCACGACGGTTTTGCCTTTGATGGATGTGGCGTTCACGATGGGCCCTGAGAATTGGAAATGAGAGAGCGGCCGACAGACCACGCATTGCCCGCCGCGCGGATTCGACCGATCCTGCGCGCCCGCCCGGGACAGGAGAACAAGATCCGGCATTTCTACCGCGTCTGTGCAAGATGGGTGGGCGAGGATTGGGTCAGAGGGACGGTCACGCGTAGAGGGCTCCCGACAGAGGCAGGCCAAACAAGACCACGCATGCTATTGGTGGGCCGGATAGCGCCCGTGCCGGCAAAGTCGGAATGCAATCCATCCGACTTTGCCATCGATGATACCACCTAGAATTTATAGGTTCCCTCGATGCCGAACGTCCGCGGCGGCGCGTAGAGATTGCTATACCCGTTGGGCGTCGTCGTGGGGGTTGCGCCCTGCATATTGCCCTCTGTGACCATATTGGTCGCGAAGACGTAATAGAGCTGATCGGTGAGATTCTTGCCCCACAGCATGAGCCGCCAGCGCCCCGAGTCGGATTCCACGCCCAATCGCGCGTTCAGAATCTTTGTCGGACCCTGATAAGACGGTACGTCGAGCGTCGGATCGAGGAATTGCGACCCGGTCCAGCTGAAGTCGCTTTCGACAAGCCAATTCCAGCCCTGGAACATGGTCAGCGGCTGCTCCCAGGTCGCCCCGAGCGACCACCGCATCCGCGGCGCGAAGGATGGCGTCAGTCCATTATAGTTGCAGGTTCCGGCCGGCGTCGGGCCGGTCGCAGGACCGGTGTTCACGATCTGAATCGGCGGACCCTGGAATGCCGGGCATGTCCCGGCGCTGTAGGCGGAGATCTTCTCATCGGTGAGTCCAATGGACCCCTGGATACTCAGCGGATCGATCGGTCTGGCCGAGATCGTCGCTTCATAGCCCTTGCTTGTCAGGTTGCCGGCATTGCCGACGATGAAGCCCGGCGGCGTAAGCGCGCCGTCCCATGTCGACTGCTGATAGGACTTGATCTTCATGAAGAACACGTCCGCATCAAAGACCAGCTTGCCGTCGAAAAGGGTCGTCTTCGCCCCGATTTCATAGTTGAACGACGTCTCCGGATCGAAGGCTGGCGTCCCCTTGGTCGCATTTGCGAGATTGAAGCCGCCGTCCTTGAAGCCCGTCGACGCGGTCGCATACGCCATCGCATTGTCGGAGATGTCGTATTGCGCCGTCGCCAGCCAGGTGGAGACGCCCTTCGAATAGGTCATCCTCCCGGTATCGGTGTTGTTCGGCGCCAGGTTGATCGTGTAGCCGAGTATCCGGCCCTGCTTGCTCGTGGAGCTGTAGCGGAATCCGCCGATGATGTGGAAATGGTCGAAGGGCGTGATCTTCACCTGCCCGAAGACTGCGCCGCTCAGCGTCTTCTGGCCCGACGTCTTGCCAGAGCCCGTCCCCGCGGGGAATTTCGGCTTGCCTGCCGCTGTCAGGAGATTGGCGCCGGGCCCGAAGGTCGAATAATTGACGTAGGACGTGTCCTGATAATAGCCGTAAACGCCGGCGAGATATTCGAGGAAGCCGCCGGTTGTGGATGCGACTCGCAGCTCCTCGCTATAGGACGTCATGTTGAGCGCCTGGAGCTGCGTGCCTTCGTCGTTCGCGAAGCTGCCGACCGGCGAGACGTCGCTGTTGACGTAGACATTGTAGCCCGAGATCGACGTCACGGTGGCATCGAACGGCGTGACATAGTCCGCCTGCACCTCGGTCTCGGCGATCTGGGTCGCGTCGTCGGGTGTGCCGAGCGTGGTGACCTCGCGCTCGTTGAAGTTCGGAACCTGGAACGGCTTTCCGACCGCCGCCTGCGAACTCAGGAAATTCGGCGTGAGAACCGAATAGGGCCCGCTGGCGCTCACCGGCGAGATCACCCAATCGCCGAAGGTCGAGTGGATGCGGTCATAGGAAGCGATCACGTTCACCGTCAGATTGTCGCTCGGCGTATAGGCGAGTCTGAACCTGCCGCCGTAATCCGACGTGCCGCCGACCCAGTTGCCGGTCGTGATGTCGTGCTCCCAGTCATTGCCGGAGCTGCCGAACAGGATCACGCGGCCAGCGAGATCGTCGGTGATGCCGCCGCCGAAATAGCCCTGGAAGCGGTCATAGCCGTAATTGCCGAACGTTCCGTCGAACATGGCTTCGGGCGTCTGGCTCGGCGCACGCGTGGTGACGACCAGCGCGCCCGCTACGGTGTTTCGGCCGTATAGAGTGCCTTGCGGCCCGCGCAGCACTTCCACATCCGCGATGTCGACCAGGCTTGCGAGACTGACGCCGCCGCCGGCGGGTGCGTAGAGTCCGTCGATATAGACGCCGACATCGCCTTCAATGCCCGGGTTGGATCCGCCGCTTTGGAAATTCCGGATCTCGACCGCCGTGTTGCGGTTTTTCTGGACGTTGTTCACCGCGAAATTCGGGAGGAAGGGCGCGAGCGTCTGGATGTCGGTGACGCCGAGATGCTCGAGCTGGTCGCCGCTCACGGCAGACACGGACATCGGAACGTTCTGGATATTCTCCGAGCGTTTTTCCGCCGTGACCACGACGGTTTCGACCGTGGTGTCGTTGTTGTCCGCCCGCGCGGGGACGCCGCAAAGCACAGCGGTGCTCGCGGCGAGCCCGGCCAAAAGTGAATGCGTGATGGCCCGTTTGCGAGCACCGCAATGAATTGCACCGATCGTCTTCATGTCCGCCTCCCCTGACTGTCATCGCCTTCCCATGGCGGAAAGCCCTTCGGCTTTCCTTGGCGGCTCTGACTATTCCCGATAGTTTTATATATATATCGTCCAATTACGATATTTTTCTGCGATTCTACGCGTATACCGGTATTTCAATGCCCAAATGATGCATTTCCGCAACAGGCGAACGAGCCGAGTCTTGGGGCTATCCGGCGCCGTTACCGGTCATCCGACGGGCGGGATCGAATGGAAGAGGGGCGAGCTATCGCGAGGGAAAGGAGGCGAAGGCATGATCGCCTGCCCCGCGCATGCGATGGCGAGCCCAGCCCGGATGCACTTTGGCCAGTGCTATCGAACGTCCTCGCGCGGCGTCGGCCCTGCGGGGAGGAACCGTTGACCTGCCAAGGGAAGCGCGCCAAACCTAGACGGCGTCACGCCGGAATCGCGAAAACTCCGCCTTGCCAACCGATATTCCTTCGCTATCCACCTTCACGAGCCCTGAGTTGATGGGATCGATCGATCCCAAGCGGAATCCGACGGCCGCTGCCGCGTTCTGGCTTCGCAGAGACATCATCCGCGGTGTTTTCGCGCCGGGCGAAAGGCTCGCGACCGAGTTTCTGGCGAGCTTTTACAACATCGGCTACAGCCCCATGCGCGAGGCTATCGTGCTGCTGTCCTCGAGCGATCTCACCGTCCATGAGCATCAGCGGGGGCGGTTTGTGGCGCCGGTATCGCTCCGCGATTGGCTGGATGTCGAGGACACCTATCTGCGCACATCCAAGATGGCGTTGCACCTAGCGATAGAGCGCGGCGATCTGGCCTGGGAAGAGCGCATGATCCTCTCGCTCTATCGCTCGCTGCGATCCGTCAGCTCGGCGCCCCCGACCGATCCCGAAAAACTCGAGGTCTGGCACATGAGCCGCCGGGCCCTTCACGCCGAGATGCGCGCCGGTGCGAACTCCGCCGTACTGTCCGACTTCCTCAGCGATCTGTCGGACCGGTTGGAGCGCTACATCTATCTCTTCGGGGATCGCTCGCTCGAGGCCAACCGCGACCATCATGCCCAGCACCGCGTCTTCGTGGATGCGCTGCTGTCGCGCGATCCGACGCGATTGGTCAGCGTGATGGAAGAGTATTTCGACTACGGCAAGCCGGTGCGGGAGTCCGTCGGCCGTCGTCTCGCGGCGGGGATGTCCGAAGAGAATTCCTAGCTTCTGTCGCCGGAGCCATGCGTGGGCTGCTGCCAATATATTCTCGGCCATGTCCGCCAAAGATATCGGCGCCGGAATCTTCTATAGATAAACTATCGGAAATTGATCATTGTCGCCGAGCCTGGACGTCCGGGGCACCCGTTGGTGTCGGCCCGGCCCGGGCACGGCCTAGATGCGGAAGCTCCATTCCCGGAAGCGAATACGATGTTTCGGTTGTGTGCACTGCCTGGCTCGAGACCGCGCAAGCCGGGCTGCGGCCCCTCATGAAGATCGGCGAAGAACGCTGGGCGCTGTTCATGCTCTTCGCGATGATGGCGTTGAGCTATGTCGACCGCGCGATCCTGGGAATTCTGGCGCAGCCGATCAAGGAGGCGATGGGGCTTACAGACCTGGAGCTGGGTTTCGTGGGCGGCCCGGCCTTCGCCGTTCTCTTTATACTTTCCGGCGTGCCGATCGCGCGACTGGCCGAGCGCTATGGCCGGGTGAACGTGATCACGGTCTGCATGATCCTGTGGTCGTCGATGACCGCGCTGTGTGGCGTGGCCATGTCCTTCGTGCAGCTTTTCCTTTGCCGGGTGGGCGTCGGAATCGGCGAAGCCGGATCCGGTCCGCCGGCGCAGTCGCTGATCGCCGACTTCTTTCCTTCGCAGCGGCGCGCCTCGGCGAGTTCGATCTACCTTCTCGGATTGCCGCTCGGGACCATCGCAGGCACCGTGGCGGGTGCCATCATCGGCCAGCATTTCGGCTGGCGCGTTGCCTTTTTCGCAGTCGGCGCGCCCGGCGTTCTGCTCGCCCTGCTCTTCCGGCTAAGCCTGCGCGAACCCGATCCGGGCCGCACCGACGGCCAGGCAGGCGCGGCGGAAAACACGCCGCCGATCCGCGCCGTTCTGGCA
>Ga0265338_10004914_pt1 | contig 17776 bp, 35 predicted proteins | sample 42126metaG_FD_193579 | JGI IMG/M metagenome (GOLD analysis project Ga0265338, IMG submission 193579) | Rhizosphere microbial communities from Carex aquatilis grown in University of Washington, Seatle, WA, United States - 4-21-26 metaG | ecosystem: Host-associated > Plants > Roots > Rhizosphere... | reverse complement strand
CGCGGCGAGACCTTCCGGGGTCGGTTTCGTGCCGACCAGCGCGACGCCGAGCGTGTACAGGTTCGCGAAGTCGGGCCCGACCGGCGGCCGGTGCGGTCCGGGGATGGGCCGGGTGTGCGCGCCGATCACACCGTTCGGGCGTCCCTCGAGGACGACGCCGACGCCGTTGCGCAGTTTCCCGACGCCCGAGTTGTACGGCGTGTCGACGTAGTGGTCGGCGAGCGCGCCTGACGTCGCCTCGTGGTAGATCTCGAGCCACCGTTCGACAACGTGGAGCTCCGGATCCGGCGTCGCGGTGTGATGCACCGTCGACCCGAACAGCGCGACCGGGCGCTTCGCCATGCGGGCGAGCGGTGCCGGCGGAAGTCCGCACTCGGCGCGGGTCATCCACACGACCTCGATCGGCTTCGCGGCCGGCTTCACGCGGCGACCTCGAGGGCGGGCGCTGGTGTGTACCCAACGCGGCGACACCGGGGGGCGGAGCCCGCGCCGGGTACACACTCGCGAGCCTCACCAGCAGCGACAAGCCTCAGTGGTGGCTCATCACCCCCAGAATCGGCGCTCTCCGCCTTCGAGGACTGCTCGGGCATTATCGGCGTTGCGCCCAGGGCCAGCAGTCTCAGGGCCACAGGGCCGGGCTGAGCCGCAAACGCGAGGATCCCCGCGGAACCCACAGCCGCGAGCAGCCTTGTGGATACCGCGCCTCGAGCAGCGGCGCGACGGGTGCGCCGGTTCGCGGGCGGCAATGGGATCTCCGGGAGCCGGGCGAGCATCGCTCGGTAACGCTTCGCTGACGTTGGCCCGTAGCCGCCGGTCGGGTCTCCGGCGCGAAGGGAGTCGAGCCAGAAGATCAACCCTCGACTCTGACCCGCAGGTTCACCGTTCGCGACCAGGGCCTCTTGGATCCGGAACAGGTCGTCGCGGTTCTGGATCCGGTCGACGAGTTCGAGCTCGTCGAAGAGCTTCGGTCGGCCGCGGCCGCGGGTCGTGGTCATTGCGCACCTCCGGTTGCAGTCTCGCATGACGCCACGGCCCAATCGAGTCCGCTCTGTCCGGTGCCCCGCCACGGGGGCGGCGCCGAATCCTCGTCGGGCAACGCCTCGCGCCATTCGACGATCTCCGGCCGGAGCGGCGCCGACATTTGGAGCCCGCGCCGGGCGCGGGCCTGGCCGACGATCTCCACGTAGGCCGAGACCTTCAGACCGGGAGGTGCGCTGTGCACGGCCGCGATCAGATCGGCGACGTCGTCGGCGCCGGCGAACGCACGCACCTGGCGGGCCGGGGCACCGAAGATGGGCGCTCCGGCCCGTTGGTTGATCGTCGCGAGCAGCAATTCAGCACTCTCGCTCGCTCCCTCAGTGACTGAGGAAGGTTCTTCAATTAGTAAAGACGTGTCGGTCGCGATTGCACCGTTTCCTTGTGGCGCGACTGGTCGCGCCAGTAGCGGATCGGCAGCGGCGCGACCAGTCGCGCCAGTAGGTGCATACAGCGACGCGACAGATCGCGCCGCTGTGGTGCTCAGTGGAGCAACTGGTCGCGCCGCTGAGCGGGTTTTGCGGGCATTCTCGGGTCGAAGAAGAAGCAAAAGCTGGCCGACCGCGCTCTCGCGCTTGAGGGGCCAATCGCGATCGAAGCGCGCGTGGGCCCCGAACCACCGCGATCGCCAACGCGCGAAATCGTGGAAGCGGAACGCGTGGCCGCGGGGTCCGCCGCCGTCGTGTCGTTCGAGCACCCCTTCGTCGACGAGCTCCCGGAGGTAGCGGCGCACGAGTGACGTCGAGATCCCGGTCTGTTCGGAGATCACTCGCTGACTGCAGATCGTGCCGAGTTCCGCGCCTTGATCGTTGGCGACGATGAACAGCGCGACGTCTTTTTTGCAGCCGGGCCAACGGTTTTTCGTCAGTGCGAGCAGCATCACGCGTGCGTCGAGATCCATTTGCATCGTTGCTCCTAGGCTCCGGTTGTGGACATGGACGACGCGACTCGAGAGATCCTTCGCCGGCTGGCACGCACACCGATGCCGACCGAGTACCACCGCGTCGCGAACGTGCGCCTCGCGTTCGGCACGAGCGACGTCGACGTCATCGCGCGAGAACTGCCCGACATCCACTTCACACCCAGCGACTTCGCCGAGATCAACACCTTCCTCGACGAGCACATCTTCAGGACCTGACGCATCCGCAATCCTCCGCTTGACAGCCAAACCGAATAGGGACCATCCTGGACCCAATAGGGAGTCGGGCGCAAGGATGCTTCGGGCGGTGTGAGGGCGTTGCGGTGTTGGCGACGTTGGCGGTTGTGGATGAGGGTGGCGGTTGGTTCGTGGTGACTTCTGACGGATTTGCGGTCGCGCGTCGTGCGTCGATCGAGGCCGCGTGGTCGGTGGTCGATGGGTTGTGGAACGCGGCGTTGGTCGCGTGCGGGTACGGAAGCGGAACGGGTCAACGGAATGACGACACGGGTGAACGTGACGATGCCCGACGAGCTCGCAGTGTTGGTGCGCGAGACGATGCCGGGCCTGAACCTCAGCGGCTTGTTGCAAGAGACGTTGCAGCGGCTGGTGGAATGCCCGCACGCCGTGTTGACGTGCGCGTGTTGCGGAGCGCGGACCGCGCGTGCCGAGCTCGTGGCTATCGCCCTGGGTTCCTTTTACCGCGAGGTGATCTGGCAGCTCCAAGAACCGATCTCGCGTTGCGCGACGGCGGAGGGCGCGGCACGGGTCGTGCAATCGATCGCCAGGTCTTGGGAAGTGCCTGACGTGGATCGCACTCCCCTGCCGCGCTCCACCCGTTCGCAACGCGCTCGCGTTCACGCCGAGCTCGTTGCGGAAGCCGAAGCCGAGATCGCCGAGCAGTTCACCTCGGGCGTCAAGCCGAAACGGAGAAGCGCATGACCGCCTTTGTTGACCGTTCCGGCCCGCTGGTCGAGCTCGTCGTTTCCGAAGACGCGACCGAAGCGATCGAGCATCGCCAGTTCGTGCACTTCACCGCGTCCGAAGCCATGGACATCGGCCTGGCCATGCAACGGATGGCCGAACAGATCCTGCGAGACGGCACATGATCGTCGTCGCCGAGGTCCATCGCTGCAAGGTTGTTCACGACCGCAACTACCGCGCCGAATGCGCGTGCGGTTGGCTTTCTCGCTGGACGCATTCGCGTCGCCAAGCGATCGGCGCCGCCGGGTTGCATCCCTGCGACCCCCACGCAGCACCGAGGCTGTTCCGATGATCGTTGTCGAGCTCCTCGCCGCGTTCGCGCTCGGCGGCGCCGTGTTCTGGATCGGGCCACGCTGGTGCGACTTCCTCGACCGGCTCGCCGACCGCCGCCGCCACACCCGCCGCGTCGAGTTCGAACGGCGCCTGCGGGCGGTGCGGACCGACGATCAACGCCAAGCCGATTTCCACTCGAACGCAGTGCGCCTGCTGCGTGACATTTCCGAAAGTGATCCCGGTCGTGCCGTTGGCGCGATCATTGACTACGGCCGTAACGCGGCGAACAGGAGCACCACACCATGACCACCACCCAGACTGACAAGCCCGTCCGGCTCGGCGCCGGCAGCCACAGCGACCCGGAAACGGGCATGTGCATCATGGAATACGTGTCGTGGAAGTACGGGCTCGGTTTCTCCGATCTGCCGTCGTGCACCGAGTACGCGGTGGCGCGTGCGGCGCAGATCGTCAACGACAACGCGAGCGACGAGGACCGCCAGCGGCTCGTGTTGCTCGTCGATCGACTCTTCGCCGCGAAGCCCGTTGCGGATCCGGTGAAAGCAAAGCGCGTGCTCGTGCGTCTGTCGGTGTGGTCCGCACGTTCGGTGCTCGAGTACATCGTCGACGACCACCGCCGCGCCGAGGCCGAAGGATTCATCGCGCTCGCGGAGGGCTGGCTCGAGGGAACACCGATTGACGCCGCCGCCTCCGCCTACGCCTCCGCCTCCGCCGACGCCTCCTACGCCTCCGCCTCCGCCGCCGCCGCCTACGCCGCCGCCTCCGCCGCCGCCTACGACGACGCCTACGCCGCCGCCTACGCCGCCGCCTCCGCCTCCGCCGCCTACGCCGCCTACGCCTCCGCCGCCTACGACGCCGCCTACGCCGCCGCCTACGCCGCCTCCGCCGCGCCTGTTGTCGTTCAGCGCGATTCGGTGTTGTGGCTTGACGAGCTCCTGGACGCGTACGACAAGGCCCGCGCGGAAGAAGGCGTGCTCGTCAACGTGTAACTGGCGCGCACGCGGGCCCGAGCGGGGCGGGTGGAATGGGGGGCTGCGCCCGAGCCCGCGTGCACTGCTGTTCGCTAGCGGCGTTTGCGCCGTTTGCGTGACTTGGTGGCCTTCTTTTTCGATTTGGTGAAGCGGCCGTTGGCGAGTCGTTTCCGTGCCATGCGATCACCTCCTCTACGCGGCTACGAGCGCGGCGCTCATTGATGCGGCCGCGGTGGCGAAGACGCCGAGACGCCATTTGGTGGCGGCGCTGCTGGCGAGGTTCGGGATCCAGAGATCTTCGATGCCGCTGTTGAGGTTGGCGGTGGCGAGGTATTGGGTGCCGACGCCGACGTCGTCGCGCACGAACGCCACCGAGTTGACGTTGGTGGCGTTGATTTCCATTCCGAGGCGGGCGGGCCCGAGGTACATGTTGGCGAGATCGGCGGTGACGGTTTGGTTCGCGGCGAGGCCTTGGTTGCCGATCGCGGCGAGGACTTGGCCGAGTGGCGCTGGCGTGTAGGGCGCGTCGTAGAGGCGGGTGCGGTTCGACACGAAAAACTCGAGGTTGCCGGGGGTGGCGAGCGCGCCGGCGTACTGCACGGTGAGGAGCGGGCCGAGGACGCGGCCGACGACCAGGAACGTGTTGCCCGCGGTGTTGACGGTGATGGTCTGCGATTGCTGCAATCCGGAGTAGGGCCGGTCGGAGTTCTCGTAGTAGGTGATGATGACTTGCGACAGGCCCGAGCTCGGGGGCGCGACGCCGAACAGCGTCCACGATTCCCAGGCGCTCACGTCGTAGAGGGTGAGGCCGTCGAAGGTTGGCACTGTGGTCCCGACCGCGAGGTTGGGCATGAACACGCTCGAGTACGTCGCGACGGGAAGCGGCACGCGGAACAGCGCGGTGACGGGATCGAGGACGCGTGTCATTGGGCGCGCCGTTCGTCGACGGTGATCGAGCCGGGCGGGTTCCCTCGGGCGATCACGTACAACGCTTCGGGTTGGTCGTAGTCGTAGGTGTCGCCCGGCCAAAGGATGCGGCCTTTGGAGACGCCGACGCCGGCGTCGCCGAGCCACACGGGGCACAGGCCGTCGTTGACGATCGTCGCCGTGCGGGGCGTGTTATCGATCAGCACCTGCGTGGCGACACTGCCGAACGAGAGCGTGCGCATGGTGAACATCAGAACGGGAACAGCGCGCTCAGCGGCCAGGGTCCTTTGGCGCCGCGGCCGTCGTAGGCGTCGTAGAGGCAGAGCGACCCGGTGATGAACAGGGCCCAACCGACCATCTTGGCGGTGCTCGCCTTCGCGAAGAACGGTTTGCGTTTCACGCGGGCCGCCACGGTTCCGGCGCCGCCGGCGGAGTACTCGAGTTCGGCACGGCCCACACGCCCGCCGCGGTGGCGACACCGGTCGCATCGAGGTAGAGCTCCGAGTTGACGCCGAAGTGTCGGCCGATCGCTGCGATGGCAACGCCGGCGAGCGCGACGAACAGCTTGCGATATTTGGTCATGCGGATCTCCGGGGTTCGAGCGCGGCGATGCGCTGCTCATGGGCGAGGAGGTAGAGCTCGTCGGAAAACTGTTTGTCTTCGAACGCGCGGAACCGGCGGGAGATCCCGCGCAGGTAGCCGACGCCGGCGAGGATGCCGACCGCGCTGACGGTCGAAGCGACGGACACGATGTAGCCGCCCACTACAGGCCCGCCGGCACGAGGAGCTCACCGTTCGGTTCCCAGTATTGGTTCTGATCGGGGGAACCCAAATCAAGGGTGAGGCCAGCGCCGTTGTTGATCGCAGCGGGGACCGCTGGGCTGGTCCCGATGAAGCCGCCCCACTTCCAAAACCCGAACGGTTGGCGGCGCACCTTGAACTTGTGGATCACCACGACGGGGCCGACGTGACCGCCCGACGTCGTGCAAACGATCTGTCCGCCGCCGCCGCCGTCGCCCCAACAATCGAAGAGCGAGAACGCGGCAACGTCGCCCGTTGACGGGTTGCAGTAGGCGCAGCTGTTCTCCGTTTGCGAGTTGCGCAGATCCCAGCGGGTGAGCTGAATCGAGCCGCCCGTCATTTGGAGGCCGTCGTTGTGTGCGGCGCTTCCATTGAAGGCGTGGGGGCACAGATCGAACGCGACGCCGTCGGTGCCGTTGACGCCGTTGGTGCCGGTGAAGCCGAAGTGGATGTCGTCTTCGCAGCCGTGGTGTAGCCCGTTGAGGAGTTGCACGCCGTCGAGGTTCGCGGCGCCGGAAGGGTTGTCGGAGATCCCGAACGCGGCGCCGCCGGGCCCGGCGCCGTCGAGCTCGTAGTTCTGCAAGATCGCAGTGCCGGACTTGACCGCGACGAGGGTGCCGGAGCTCACGCCGTTGATCGCGTCGGGGTTCGAGCATTGGAAGCGCACGTTGGCGAGCCGGATCGTGTTGCCTTTGCCCGGGTCGAGGACGAGGCCGGTCCAGCCGGCGCCGCCGGTGGTGAGTTGGAAATCGATGCCCGAGTAGGTACCGGGGGTCGACAACACGGCGTTGTTCTGCACGGTGGTCGGCGCGCTCACGCAACCGACGCCCGTCCCATAGGGGGTCTGTGCGCCGAGGATCACGCCGTTCGTGGTCTTGGTTCCGGTGGCGGAGTTCGACCATGCCGACGGTGCCCCGTAGCCCGTGTCGGGACGCCACCCGGTTACTCGAGCTCGCACCGCAACGCCGAACAGCGTGTTCAGCCAGCCCGCCGCGCTCACGCCCGATTGACCGATCAAGAGCGCAGCATTCGCGCCCGCGCTCACCCACTCGCTCGCCGAGTACTGGTTGACCTGCGCGTTGCCGTTCCCCGTCGGGGTGGGCGGCGGATCAATGTCGATTCGGTAGAACAGATATCCCTGCGACGGCGCCGCGGGCGTCCACGTCACCAACAACGCGCCGCGCACTGCGGTCGCGACGACGTTCGTCGGCACGGGCGACAGGGCTTGCGCGGGTGCGGGCCCGAACGCGCGTCGATGAGGAGTTGCGCCGGGCACGTCAGGTCCACGAGTTCTGGGTGACGCGGCCGCTCGAGCCGTTCGAACCGTTGACGCCGGTTCCGACCTTCACTCCCGCCGCTCCGCCGGGTGCGCTGATCGATCCGTTGTTGGTGAGCGATTCGGTGTTGATGACGAGCCACCCGCCGCCTCCGCCGCCTCCACCTCCGCAGTTCCCGGTTGGTGGGGTTCCGCCGACGCCGCCCGCGGTGCGGATGATGCCGGTGGCGCTGACGACGATCGTCTGCGCGGCGATCATCAAGACGTTGCCGCCGTTGCCGCCGGCGCCGCCCGCGTTGGTGCCGTCGCCGGCGCCGCTCGAGCCGCCCGCGCCGCCACCGGGTGATTGCGGCGTCCATGCGCCACCGGTGCCGAGCGAGTAGGTGACGAGTTCGATCGCGAGCGGCAACGTGGCGTCGGGGAACGCGGCTTGTGTGCCTGCGGGGCCGCTCGGGGTGCGGCCGCCGGCGCCGGCGCCGGATCCGCCGCCGCCCGATGCTCCGCCTTGGCCACCGAACGCCGGCGAGAACGCCGCGGGTTGCGCGCCCACACCGACGACGCCGGTCGCGCCGACTTCGCCGGTGAACAGCGTTCCGCGCGTCGGCGCGGTGCCGGACGCGGCGCCCGCGGCCGCGTTGCCGTCCGCGTGGATGGTGCCGTTGACCGTCAGCGTGCCTTTGCAGAACAGCCGCCAACCGGTCATCACGACGGTGATCCCGGTGTTGACCGTCGCGTTGATGAAGAACACGTCGCGCGTCGCGGTGTAGGTCGAGCCGGCGAGCGTGAAGCCGACCACCGCGGTCGTGCCGTCGAAGATCACCGTTCCGTCTTGGCCGTTGCCGTAAAAGCCGTGCCCGGTCGCGGTGCCCGCACCTGCCGGCCCTTGCGTGCCTTGCGGTCCCTGGGGACCTTGCGGTCCCTGGGGACCGGTCGGACCGGCGGTGGGATCGGTCTGCCACCACACGAAGATCTCGGTGCCGTCGTTTTCGTAGAAGTACACGTCGAGCGAGCCCGCCGCGGCGGCCGGCGCCGGCGCAACGCCCGACGCGGTCATGTAGACGATTGGTTGCGCGCCACCGGCAACGAACGTCACCTGGCGGCCGCCAACGCCGTCTTGTTTCACGTACCAGTAGCCGCGCGAGTTCGCCGGCGGATTGAGCGTCGCGACGACGTTCTGATTCGCCGTGTTGGTGTCGAAGCTGCACAGATCGACCCCACCGCCGACGAGCGTGACCGCCGCGCCGGCGTTCGCGTAGGCCCCGCCGAACGCGCCGAGCCCAGAAGGGCCAGCCGGACCTGTGCCGCCCGTCGCCCCAGTGCCGCCCGTCGCGCCGGTCGATCCTTGCGGGCCGGTGCTTCCGGTTGCGCCGGTGCTTCCGGTTGCGCCGGTGATGCCTTTGGCGACGAGCATCCACCACGTCGGGCTCGTGTCGGGCTGGTGGCCGATGTTCCCGTTCTGGAGCGAGATGTACTCGCCGACGAACGTGCCGTTGTCGAAGCCGACGGAGTTGTTGGTCGCGTACGTGGTGCCCGCCGACCAGACGCCGATCGGGACCGTGTTGATCGTTCCGCCGCCACCTCCGCCGGAGATCGGCACTACACGAGCTCCGTGGCCATCACGAAGCCCGCCGCCGCCGGGACGACGAGCGAGACGATGCCGCGGTAGCAGCGCAGCGCGGGCATCTCGTAGAGGGTTCCGCCGGGCAGTTGGAACGTGTACTTGGTGATCGACGCATTCGCGCCGAACAGCACGTAGGCGATGTTGGCGGCGGTGTTCTCGTTGAAGATCTCGAGGCCTCGACGCAACGGGTTCGCCGCCACCAGCTGCAGCGTGGTCGCGACCGTGACCGGGAGGCGCACGGGGGCGAGCGCGTCACACGTTTGCGGGTGGGTGACCGACGAGCTCGGCGGTTGCGGCCGGATCCACAACGTGACCTGTACGAGGTCGCCGATGGTGCCGTTGAGGATCAAGGTGTTGCCGGCGAGCGCGACGGTGCTCTCGATCCCGGCGGGGATCAAGAACACGCCCGGACCTTCCACGGGCGGACTGTCGCTTTCGCCGCTCGTGGAGATGGTGACGTCGCCGCCGGTGGCGCGCACGGTCGCCGACGCGAAGTTCACACTCGAACGGACCGTTGCAGTGCCGTGGGCGCCGATGCGTTTCGTGCCCGAGAACACGATGCCGTTGACCTTGAGTCCGCCGGCGAGTTGGGCGATGTTCGAAGCCTGGTTGGCCATCACCTCGGCCGAGGTGTCGAGCCGCTCGAGGATGTGAAGGATCTTTGCGTCCACGGTGCGAGCTCCTTATGCGACCGCGGCGGCTTTGCCCGCGCTGGTCAGGGTCTGCTTGACGTTCGGGCTGACCGACTTCCAGGCGCCGAGCACGATGAGAGTGAGGCCCATCCCGAGCACGGCGAGGGTGACGCCGACCTTCGCGACACCGTTCTCGGCGCCGCTGGTGAGATCGCCCCACCAGTTCAGAGGGTTGAAATCGAAACCGGTCAGCGACGCGGCCGTGGTGCTCGAGCTCGTGCCCGCGCCGGGCCCAGTTCCGACACCGCTACCGGTGGTAAGGCCGTGCGTTCCGAACTTCGACGCGTCGACCGCTGCGAACAGGTTCTGAGTGCTGCCGGTGCGGAGCGCGCCGAGGATCTGGCTGTAGCCGGCGCCTTGGGTGTGCTCGAGGTTGTACGCCTGCGCGTCGACGCCTTGTTGGAACGTCGCGTAGTCCTTGATGTTGCCCTGCTTGCCGCCCTGGCCGGAGAAGCCGAGCGCGCCCTCGGTCGTGTTCAGCGGGTTGTTCTTCCGCCGGCGACCTTCGGGTTGTAGCCGCCGGATTCGTGGTTCGCCCACGTCTCGAGTCCGGTCTGATCCGCGGCGAAAGCGGGCGCGCCGATGCTCGCGACGGTGTCACCAAGATCGGTGAGCAACGCGGCCGCCCATTGGGCGAGCGTTTGCCCGCCGGGGAACCGCACATCGGGAACCGTCGCAGTCGCCGCCATCAGAGCTTCTCGGTGACCTTGCCCGGCACGATCGACCCTGCGAACGACTTCAGCGTTGCGAGCACGGTGCCCTTGGGCAGCTTGCGCGGGTCGAAGTTCTGCACGGCCCGGTTGCCCTCGATCGCATACACGGGCGCGCCACCCCGCACGTTCTGGCCGGTGAACGTGTCGGCGCCGGTGATGGTTCCGAGCGCCACGAGCGGATTTCCGGGCAGGCCGCTTTTGGGGATCACGGTCGCGTACGTGTGCGCCGCGGTCGGGCCCGTCGCCGGCGGCGCCGATTTCCCAGCCGCGCCGGGCGGACCCGCGGGCCCGGCCGGGCCCGGGGTGGCTTTCACGCCCGACAGTTGCGACGAGATGCTGTCGATCTGCGGCTGCAACGCGTCGGAGATGTTGCTTTCGATGCTCGCGGCGTCAAGCGCAGCGGCGGCGTCTTGGCCGGCCGTTGTGGTGGTCGCGCTGGTAGCGCCGCCCGCGGCGGCTTGGTGGCGTTTGTAGAGCGCGAACGCGACGACACCGCCGGCGCCAGCGAGACCGACCTGTGTCTTCGGGTCGTGAAGATTGAGCTTGGGCAGGTTCATCCGACCGTGGCCCCGATCGAGCCCAGCAACGACGACCCGCCCGCCGACGCGCCTTCCGCGGTCGGCAACGACTTCGGTTGCATGCGGATCCCCGCTGGCTGGAAGCCGTACACGCGCAAGAACGACTGCAACGGGCCCAGGTCGCCGGAGAAGCGGGTGCCGTTGAACGCCGATTGCGATTGATCGCGGCGCATGTTCGTCGCGCCCGACAGGTTCAGCGCATAGAGCCGGTCGATCGACTCCTCGCGGGCGACCTGCACCGGGTGCATGCCCCAAACGGTGACCGTCTGTTGAGTCGGTGCCGCGCGCCAGCCGCCCATCAGCCCTTCGCTCCGGCGCCTTGGAACCCGTTGATGATGCTGCGTGCGCCCGCGGCGCCCGCCTTGATCAGGTTCCCCGAGTTCGTCGCGTTCGCGACCAACAGGTAAAGCACGATGGTCCCGAAGCTGTACTGCACGATTTTGCGCATGGTGACCTTCCTTGTCAGACCTCTCCGGGCACGAAACCCGTGCCCGTGTTGCCGGGCGGGCTGCCGGCGATCGCCGCGCCGCCCGCGGCCGGGGTGACCGCAACGGCAGGGGTTGCTTTGGTCGCGGTGTGGTCGGGAATCGCGGGCGTGTTCGGGTCGATGAACCCGTCGACGAACGAGCCGACGCCTTTGGCGATGCCGCCGACCGCGTTCGTGGCGTTCGAGTGCGACACGAGGACCTGAACGACGATCAGCGTGAATGCGCCCACCAAAAAGCCGCGCATCTAGAGGCCCAATCGGGACAGGGCGTTGCCGCCGAACAACTGGGCGATCACCCACACGCCGGCGAGGACCAAGAGCAGACCGGCCGCGTTCATCCGGGCAACGTTTCGGAGCCGGGCGGTGGGGTCACGTTGAAGATGCCGGGCCCGCCACCGCTTCCCGTTTGCGGGGTCGTCTGGCGCGGATCGGTCGGCTGCGGCGCCGCCGGCGGCGTGGTGGTCGTGGTCTTGTTGAGGAACTTCGCCGCGAGCCACTTGCGTACGCCCGTCCAGCCGCCGTTCAGGTAGGCGAGGAACAGCGCGTACCCGACCATGCCCAACACGAGGCCCGCGCCGTCATGCGCCACTCCCCCACCCGCGGCGAGGAACCCGCCGCCGCTCGAGCTCGAGTTCGAGCGCGACGTCGCCGGGCTCTTCTTCTTGGCGGCCGTCTTCGACGACGTCGGCGGCTGGGCCGAGCTCGAGCGTGAGCTCCTGGTGCTCGTCGACGAGGCGGGCGGTGTTTTGCGGGCGTGGCGGGCGCGCGTCGCGGCGGCCTCCTCGTCGGCGGCGATTTCGTCGTCGTCGGGAAGGTCGGGCGGCGGAGTACTCGCAAGCACCCGCGGCCGTGATGCCATGGAGCGGCGCTCGGCCACCGCGATCAGTCGACCTTGATGAGCGCGTCGCCGGCGATGGTGATCGGCTCGCTGAGGAACCAACACACGCCGCCGACGTTTTGGGTGTCGTCGACGGTCACCACGACGCCGTACCGCTGGATCTCCCACTCGGCACCGGCCGGGGTGTGCGTGTTCGTGACGACCGAACCAACCCGGGGCGAGGGAACGGAGCTCACCGGCGCCGTGTCATCGGAGGGCGCCGGCGCCGGCGAGCTCGCTACCGCGGCACCGTCCGTGGACGCGGCAGGAGCCTGGGCTTGTGCGGTCAACAGCGCGACGAGCGAACCGAGGTTGTCCTTGAGCTCGGCGATGTCGGCCTCGAGCGGCGAGGGGGTGGCGGCGGGATCGATGGTGGTCATGGCGGTTATTTCTCCTTGCCGATGGCGATGGATCCGCGTGCCTTGCCGACGCGGGCAGTACTCGAGAAACCGATCAGGCCCGCGGTGGTCGCGGCGAAGATCCCGAACCACACGAGCGGGTTACGCAACGACCACGCCGACGTCACCGAGCTGTCGGTCGCAGCCGGTCCGGTGGCGCGTCCGATGCCGGGGATCGCGCCAGGCGACACCGATGACGGCGACGACTGATTGGGCGCCAGCCCAACCTGCGAGTACGCGCTCCAGCCGTTCATTGCTGCTCAGGCCCCAACGGCGCCGGCGAAGACGGTCTCTTGCACGTATTCGCAGACCGGGTTCGTGAGCGTCAGCCCCGACGGGTAGTTCACGAGGAACCGCAACTCGGTCGCGGCGCCTTCGTCGATCGAGTCCCGGAACGCCGACTCGGCGGCCCAGTCCCACACGTTGATGCCCTGTGCGCCACCGAGGTCACAGTTGAAGATCCGTTCCATGTTCTGACGAGCGGCGCGGGCCGTCATCCAGTTCTCGGGCGTGTCGTTGCCACCGAACCGCCAGGCGGCTTGGCCGTAGTTCGTGTCGTTCACCGCGAGCGGCGTTTGCGGGGCGGTGCCGTTCCACGTTTGGTAGAAGAGCCGGCACAACTGACGGCCGATGCCCTGGCCGACGAGCGTGATTTCGTTGTCGCCGTTCGCGAAGCCGGTCGCTCGGTTCTCGATGATCGAGTGGAACGTCGACAGGTCCGGGACCACGATCTGCCCGTTGATCTCGGGGATCGAGAACGCGATCGCCTGCGCTTGCACGTTGCACGTCACCGTCGCGGTCGCGGTGCCGGTGAGCGTGAACAGATCCGATTGGTTCGCCCAGTCGAGCGTCATCACCAAGTCGGTGGAAGTTGTCTGCAAGAACAGCGCACCAAGCAGCGTTTTCGAGTCGTAAGCGATCGGAACGAACAACTCCAAATCGAAGTTGTAGGTGCCGTCGGTGATCGCCGAAGCACTCTGGCCGAGACCCCACGACTCGGACGCGAACGACAACGTGCCTTGCTGCACGTTCGAACCGCCGATGGACTGGATGACACCGCGGTCCGAGCTGAGCTCGTTGGCCATCATCTCCCGAGCGCGAAGCTTCCAACCCTTCGCGTTGATGAGCTGCGATTGGCCGTTCGCCGCGACCCGGACGCGCACCAAGTCGTACGGCCAGCGGGCCGTTGTCGCGACCGCGCCGGTGCCGTGCACCGTGACCACCGAACCCACCAGCCGCAGGTTGATGCCGGCGACGATGTTCGACTTGAGCAGCGAGTAGTTGTCGCTGTTCCCGAGCCCGGCGAACGACCTGTTCGCCACGAAGGGGAACACCACCCGACGCGTCTTCGCGAAGAACGTTTCCGGGTCGTTGACCGCGTTGGGGACCGTGATCCCCTGCATGGTCAGAGTGTTCGTTGCCATCCTGCGGCTACTCCTGCTTCCGTACGCGATGAGTCCCCGCGCCGCGTCAGCGGCCGGGGCCTCGGTGAGTGAACGCGACGAGCTGTTGGAAGCCCGCCGAGGGGACGTAATCGGACGCGAGCTCGACCAAGAAGTTGGCGAGCACCGCGACGCCGGCGACACCGAGCCAGAAGGCTGCTTTGCGACCGGCCATCAGCTAGTTGGAACGCTTCACGCCGCCGGCGGCGAAGTGCTGGAACGCCACAACGACGACCAGGGCGACACCTGCGGTCCACGCGATCTGCTTGCCTGACACTGCGACCTCCGGGGTGGGTTCATGCGTTGCGCATGCCCGCCACCCTCGGGACCTCGAGCGCCGTCACGGAAGTGACAACGCGAAGTCACCCCCCAAACGTCGAGACTTCAGCCCGTTACGTCGAGGCCTCGGACCCATTGCGCCCTGCGGCCCGGCTGGTCCCATGGGCCCGCGGAATCGGTCGCGCAGCACGGCGACACAATCCTCGAGCTCCACGTCGCGGGTCGAGGGCCCGAAGTACCGGCCGTCGTCGTCGTAGACCTCAACGGTCGCCCGCTTGGCGTGGAGCTCCCACGGTTCGCCGCACACGCTGCACACCGTCGTATCCACCGGTTCCGGCTTCATCGTTTCGGCCGGGGCGGTCGGGCCCGCTCGAGCGGGAGCGGCGGGAACATCACGAGCTCGTGGCCGTCCCACCGCAAATACGAGTGGCTGGGTTGGTTCTTGTCGGTCGCGGCGCGGGCGACCTCGTTGACTGCGTCGTCGAGCGTCGCGGGCACGATCCCGCAACTGTCGGCGATGCGCCGGCGGTCGGACGGGTTCGGGAGCTCGAACACGTACACGTAGTCGGACTGCGCGAGCACGAGCGGATCGATGTTGATCGGTCGGGGCCCGCAGAACAGGGTCGACATTTGGTCGTGGCGACCTTGGTTCAGGAGGTGACGCATGTTGGGGCCGGTGCGGTTGACCTGATTGACGACGCCGATCTCGTCGATCCACAACAAAGAGCCGTTGCGCCGGCACGCGAACCCGACCGCCCGGTCGAGGTCGTCGACGTGGGTCGCGGCGTGCATGTCGGGCACGTACCGGATCCGCACCGGTGCGTCTTCCCTCGCGGGCGGTGGCCACACGTCGGGAACGAAGTCGTAGGTGTGGTCGACGTCTCGGGTCGTGAGCGCGTCTTTGGTGACGTCGATCACGAATTCGTCGCCCGGCCACGTATCCCAGAACCGGCGGGCCAGCACCGATTTGCCGGTGCCTTTCTTCCCGAAGATCGACACGAACGTCGGCCGGCCTGACTCGAGTCGACTTGAGATCGGCGTGACCGTCGCGAGGTCGTCGTCGCTCATCGACCGATCCGAGGCTTCTGCAGCACGAGCGAGATCGCCCGGCGGGTGTCGTGGAGATCTCCCCGGTCCATATCGAACGACGCGATGACGTTCCCGTCGACGTCGAGGAGCGCGCACCGGTAGATGCCGTCGGTGACGTTCTGCCACTCCATCCGGTCCGCTTCGATCCCTGCCTGCGCGTCGGCGGGCCCGTCGTCGGCGCGAACGCCTCGGCGTCTACCGATCCACCGCACCGGGCACCTCGAGGTGGATCCCGTCGAGCTCCGGCCACCCGCACTCCCCGCAAAGATCGCTCTGGTCGGTCGGCTCGAACCGGTGATGCGGCGCGCCGGGCACCCCGACGGGTCCGGGCCAACTCCCCGCAGGACCGACGATCCCGACTGCGCCGAAGAGCGGATCCGGCTCGAACGTGACCACCGGGTCGCCGCGGTCGAGGTCGAAGAAGCCGATCACGCCGCGCACGAGCTCGACCGCGTGATAGCCGATCGACGCGTACACGAACAGCCGAACGATCGCCGCCTTCATTGCGGCGCTTCTTGCTGGTTGCCGAAGTGCTCCATCGTCGCTCGCGCTGCGTACGCGGCCGTTGCGGTGCCGGCTTGGATGCCGTCGGCGATATCGGTTGCTTCCCCATCACCGATCGGAGCGCGCCGCGCCGCGATGCGACCGAGCGGCGTGGCGATCGCCTCCGCTTCGGTCTGGTGCATCAGGTAGGCGCCGGAGCCGTGGCCGACGGTCTTGTTGACGATCGTCGACGCGAGCAATGCCACGAGCGCGAACAGGCTCGCCGCCGCCGCCGCGACCGACGGGTCAACGATCCGCCTACCAGCCGAGCGGCGTGACGGTTCCTCCGGACTCGGGTTGGTCGGATCGCGTGACTCCACCTCGTCGTCGAGTTCCGGTGCGTCCGGGTCGAACTGCGGGGTTTGGGTCATCGCCGGCGGGAGGTCCGTCACCGTCGTCCGGTCCGGGTCCAGCTGGTCGAGCTTCGGGGCTGGGGTCAGCCACCCCGGGAGATCCGCTGCGAGCGGCGGCTCGGCCTCGGGTTTCGGGTCCGTGGAATCCAGGCTCATCGTCTCGGTACCTTTCAACGCGCCGCACGCTCGACGCCCGAGCTCCCGGCGCCGGCGCGGCCGGTGCGGGGATGGTCGGATCGCCGGGCGTGCGTTCGGAGAGCGGCACGCGATGGATCTGCGTTTGGCGGCCGCACGTTGGGCAAGCGACCTTCATGCGGACGCGCCCTTTGGCGGTGGTTTCGATCAAGTGCCCGTTGGCACAAGAACCGCGCATCGGAACGTCACCCGCTGAAGTCACCGCGGTGACCATCGGGTGTAACCCCCGGTGTCACGCAAGTGACAATGCAAAATAGGGAGATGGTCACACGCGCTGAACAGCCCGAACCGATGTCACCGACGCGACAACGACTCCGCACCGCGGCCGACAACGTGCAACGCCTCGAGCAAGAGCTCAAGGCCGAACGGGCGTTACGTGACCGATCCCTCGTCGAGCTCTACGAGGCCCACGAACGCGTCGACACCATCGCCGACGACGCCCGCGTCAGCCGCGCCCGAGTCCTCAAGATCGTCGGCGTCACCTAGCGACGAAACCACCAGAACGTCGCCGCGATGGTGAGGAAGAACAGCGACACCAGCGCCGAGGCGACGATGATGGCCACGTCGATCGAGTTGAGAGCGGCGGCCACGGATCGACCCTAGACCCATAGGTGCACGACGTCGGCCACGATGACGATCGCGCAGGACACCGCGAAGCCCGTCACGAGCCACCGCAACTCGTCGTTGTCGTACGGCGGCGGATGCTTGCGGCCCTCGTTGATGTTCTGACCGATCGCGGTCACGTACAGCGCGGCCGTCACGAGGGCCACGCCCCAGATGGCCCACAAGGCCCCCACCGCGGCAACGTGCATGGCTACGTGTCGATCCAGTGGTCCTCGTCGGGATACCGGGCGTGGAGCTCGTCGACGTCGCCGGTGGCTTTGAACGCGTCGATGACGTCGTAGCACTTGAGGATGAACGTCGCGATCTCGCGAGCGAACAGCACCATGAGCAACAACGTGAAGATGCCGATGGGCGCGGCCGAGATCGCGGTGAAGAGCTCCTTGAGGATCATTGGACGACCAGGTGCACGTTGGTGTCGTGGAGCTCGAGCAACCAGTCGCGCACCTCGTCGCTCGGGCAGTCAGTCGGATCCCAGAACGAGTGCGGGAAGATCAGCGGCGCGTGAACGCCGACGTTCGCGACGTACAGCCACGCCTTGAGCGCGGCGAGACCTTCCGGGGTCGGTTTCGTGCCGACCAGCGCGACGCCGAGCGTGTACAGGTTCGCGAAGTCGGGCCCGACCGGCGGCCGGTGCGGTCCGGGGATGGGCCGGGTGTGCGCGCCGATAACACCGTTCGGGCGTCC
>Ga0265338_10004912_pt1 | contig 17784 bp, 13 predicted proteins | sample 42126metaG_FD_193579 | JGI IMG/M metagenome (GOLD analysis project Ga0265338, IMG submission 193579) | Rhizosphere microbial communities from Carex aquatilis grown in University of Washington, Seatle, WA, United States - 4-21-26 metaG | ecosystem: Host-associated > Plants > Roots > Rhizosphere... | reverse complement strand
TTAGGGAAATCAGTGGCAGCTAAAAATTCAGACTATATCGTAATGTATGATTATTCCCAAACACAAACAATCAATATTGATACTGATAAAATAAGTTATTCCGTTTTAGTAGGTATAAGTGTTAGAATGGTCGCTAAAATCCATACAATTGGTCGCAATATTAATTTAGTTAATATATATGGATTAGGAGCTCAAGCTTCTAATAATAAGGTTACCGGTTCACTGGAGGTACGATCAACAGGAATTAGTTCTCAAGAGATAAATAGTATAATTCCAGTTACTGCTGATTTATCTGCAGCATCAATAGCTAGTGCATTGCAAGCAGTGGCTACTATCAAATCACATATTTATGATAAGGACACAAAATTAACACCTCAAATACTGGCGTATAGTGCAGTAGGGGTCATGTCAACTGAGAAATCTGAAAGTACCAATACGAATAAAGGGAAAATGCAAAAATCAAAAAATAATTATAAGACATTATTAAGAACAGTAAAGGCATTAAGGTATCAATAATACGTTTTATTCTTGTTCGCTCATAGTTACTATAACTTTTTGTTTATACGATTAATCTGAGTGGGGTTCAGCGGTCTGCTCTACCTCAGTTATTTTATAACATAAGCAGAAAAGAAAAAGAAGATCGTTGTTTAAAATGAATTAGAGAGAGAATTGAAGTAACGAATGAAATATAAAACAATCGAAGGAAAATGGTACGAGTATATTGGTGAAACAACTATCGCCGATGCTATCAAGTACATATTGGTAGTCAACGCTCATCGATTTGAATTAAAAGGAGACTCACTTAGAAAGAACAAATAATTTATATTTGTACTACAAATTAACCTCTTAGGAGTTGTACACTTTAGTCCGGAATTGTTGTACCATTTGCCTGGAATAATAAATTTAAGTTTCATTTGACAATGCAAATAGTAGCATTAAAGACATACTATTCTGTAAAAAATATTATTTGAAAAGTGTAACTTATATGTTACCTTTGTCTCAATAAAAGTAACAAATGGAAAGAATTCGAACAGTTATTGCATTTAAAGATTATTTTAAAGAATTTCTACTTAAACAGCCACAAAAAGTTCAAGACAAGATCTTTAAAATCATTGAAATTATTGAATATCAACAGAGAATTCCTGAAAGATTCTTGAAACATATTGAAGGTCATAAAGGACTTTATGAGACAAGAATTATGGTAGGATCAAATATTTGGAGAGTATTTTGCTTTTTCGATGAAGGGAATTTAGTGATTCTTTTAAATTGGTTTCAAAAGAAGACACAAAAGACACCCAAAAGCGAAATTGATCGAGCAATTTTATTGATGAATGAATATTATAACGAAAAACGATAAGCGATGAAAAATGCAAATACAACAACATGGAATGATTTGAAAGACCAAGTCTATGGAGAAAAAGGAACAACAAGACGTGATTTGCTCGACAGAGATTTCAAATCATTTAAAGTAGGGTTGCAACTTCGAGAAGCTCGAGAAACAAAAAAAATGACTCAAGACCAATTAGGTGAAATCATAGAAAAGAAGAGAAGTTTTATATCAAGAATAGAGAACGATGCAAGCAATATGACATTAAAAACGTTGTTTGACATTGTAGAAAAAGGACTAGGAGGAAAACTAAAGATAGATATTGAAGTGTAAAGAATCGCCGTTCGCCTAAAGTTGAAACATTACTAGTAAGCATAAGCGAATAATAGGAGCGGGGTTCGGCCGTCGACTCTGCCGCCGTCGTTCTATTAAACAAGTAGAAAAGAACAAAAGAGTATCGTTGTTATAAATGAATAGGTGAGAGAACTGAAGTAATTAATGAAATAAAAAACAATCGAAGAAATCCCCTCGTTCGGCAGAAGCTCTCCCTCTGTCGTTACTATCTAAACAGGCTCAGCCTGTAAAAATATAAGCCACGAAGGTAGAACCTTCGCCTAACCGGGGACTAAAACCTACCATTAGCAACAATTAACGATATGGTTTATACCGTTCTTTCAAGCCATTTATTTAATTTAAATAAGAACATATAATATACAACTGTAAGAATTAACTCTAGAATATTTGATATGATTATAAGGAAGAAAAATAGAAACAGAAAATGGCAACGTAAATTCATTAAAAGTATATTTGAGAGTAGTAATGATAAAACTAAACATTTCTCAAAGATTATGCTTCAGAACATTAATCTTCTAAACAAAAAAAATGAATATTTACCAAAATACATATTCAAATACTACTCACCAACATCAGAAAATATTTTAGACATAAAAAATCAGAGACTTTGGCTATCCCATCCAAAATCTTTTAATGATCCATTTGACTGTAATATTGGATACGATAGAGAAAATTATAAGAAAAGTTGTACAATGCAAATTATCAAAGAAAATGGATGTATCGATGAAAATAATAAATTAGACGGTTTTACACTCGATGATAGAATTAGAATTCAAAATAGTCGTTTAGATGATTATTTTTCATTCGATAGTAAAATAGAAAGCTATTCAGATGTTATACGTAAAATCCTTAATCTAAAATCCGAAGAATTTAAAACCAAAACAAGAAATATTCTAAGTACTAAATTACAACAAATCGATAATAAAATTGACAAACTAAAAAATTTAAACATAAGAGTAGCTTGCTTTTCTGAATTTGAAAAATATGAAGAGTTCTATAATCAAATAGTAATGTGGTCACATTATGCTGATAATCATAAAGGTTTTTGTATTGAATATGACATGGAATTCCTAAAAAGCGACATTCATTTATCACAAAATAATCTTGAATTCAATCATGATAAAAAAGATGAATACTTAAAGGAAAGAAATGAAGCAATTATAAAAGCAGGTCTATTCCCAATTGAATATACTTCAAATAGGATTAATATTCCAGTAACAAAGTTAGATCTTATAAATGTAGATTCTTTTGAAAGAATAATTTACAATAGCAATATTGATGAATTATTCTATAAAACATTTGTAGTAAAATCTGCAAATTGGAATTACGAAAAGGAATGGAGAATTATTATTGATGAACGAATAAGTAATTATTATGATAACAAAATACCTTTCCCATATGTAAAGACCATCTATTTGGGATGTAAAGCTGAAAAAGAACTAATTAATACTATGATTAATATAGGAGAAGATATAGGAGCTGAAGTAAATATTTTAAAAATGGATGGTAAAAAATTTAAATTAGAATCAACTGGAACATGGAGTTATAAATATGATCGGGATAATCATAAATGGAATAATCCTTACATTTATTAAGTAGCCTTGTTTGGCAAATGCTCTACCTCTGTCGTTACTATCTAAACAGGCTCAGCCTGAAAAAATATAAGCGACGAAGGTAGAACCTTCGCCTAACCGGGACTTACAATTAACATTTAATTTCATTCCCTTTACATAAATTGATAAAGAAATTTTATGTATATTCGCTAATAATGGCACACACAAACTTTCCAAAGGTAGACAGTGCTTCGTAATGCACATTAAAAGTTTTATTATTTATTATTCTTTTACATTATGAGAGCAATACAAGATATAGAAACAAAAATCAGCCAATTGACACCGGGATTAATAGGGGAGTTGGATCATTTTTTGGATTATTTGATAAACAAAAGAGTAGTTCAGAGTCCAAGAAAATTAAAACAAGATTGGGCTGGTGGATTAAAAGACATAACGATGTCGTCTCTTGAATTACAAAAAAAAGCATTAGATTGGAGTCAAAAGTAAGATACTTGGTTGATACCAATGTTTGGTTAGAGAGACTTTTAGACCAAGAAAAATCTGAAATAGCATCAAGATTTTTTGACCTCATTCCAACAAATGAACTATTTGTAAGTGATTTTTCAATTCATTCAATAGGAGTAATCTTATCAAGATTAAAGAAATTTGATGTTTTTGTGAAATTCATAGATGATTTATTTGTTAATGGACAATTGGAACAACTTTCTCTCAATACTATTGATTTAATAGATGTTATTGGTACTATACAGAAATACAAACTCGACTTTGACGATGCGTATCAATTTTCGGTTGCTCAAAAATATGATTTGACTATTTAAATGTGAAAGGGATTAGAAAAAACACTCCCGACGAGATAATTGAGAAACAATAACTCTATAACAATATATTCTGACTTCAATGTTAATTTAGGTGGAAAAAAATATGACATTTCAAGAGTATGTAACAAATTTGCAAACTGATTTCAAAACCGATGGTGTATTAAATTCAGATGTCTTAGTAAAATCGTTGGCTTCGAGTGCTGTTGATCTTGATATCGATCAAGTAGTATTGAATCTGAAAAACAGATATGATGAGGTGGGTATTTCATTTACCCCATACAATAATATAAAACCACTGTTAAAGAAATTTAACAATAATAGCAACCCTTCTATTGACAATAATATTTTCCCTGTAACTGTTAAAAATGCAATCAATTTGATTTCGAATCAAGATACTATTATTATTAATAAAAATGCACAATATGCCATTGCTATAAATTGCCCACCAAATAATGCATTTGATAGTATCGTTGTAGTAATAACGAGTAATAGTTCTGGATATACAATTTCTAATGCAAACTTATATGCTGTTGGAAATACAAAACGATTTGGTAAAATAATGACTGATAACACAAATGTATCAATACCGATTTCTTTTATTGATTCAGGTCAATTAGTATTGGAAACATATTCTAGCATTAAAGGAGTTAGTACCATTAAAAAATCTAGGTCGCATTATATTATTTGGAGATAATCATATAATCAACTGTATTTTTTGAAATACTTACTTCTAAATTATACTTTTTATTAAAGGGCTATTTCATGAGTATGAAATTTGTTTAAAATATTAGCTTTACAGCAATTAAAAGATATTAAATGATAAAATCTATTTTGCTAATTCTTAGCATACTTGTAAATACATTAGTTCTTGCAGCTACATTTGACACAATTCCTGCAAATAATCCATTAATAGAATATTCAGGTAGAGTAGATTTTACAAATTCCTTAGCACCACAATTCTCATATTCAGGTGTATCTGTGCGTGCTTCCTTTCAAGGAACAAGTGTAGCAATAATACTCAATGACGAAGGTTTACAGAATTATTACAATATTATTCTTGATAATAAAGTTATTACAAGAATACAAGCAATTGTAGGAATCAATACTTATGAAATAGCAACCGGTTTGAAAGATACTATTCATGAAATTGAAATTTACAAGTTAACAGAACAATATTTTGGAATAACAAAATTTCTTGGCTATATAATCGATAAAGGGAAAACCATTGTACCGATATCGAATAAACGTAATCATATAATTGAATTTATAGGAAATTCAATTACTTGTGGCTATGGAAACGAAGGAGCAAGTAATGATACATTTGGACCAACAACCGAAAATAATTATTTAACCTATGGTGCATTTACGTGCAGGAATTTAAATGCTCGCTATTTTGGTGTTTGCGTTTCCGGAATTGGACTATACCGAAACTATGGATCTGCCTCTAATGTAGAAACGTACGATTGTATGGCTAATTATTATAATCGTACTATTTTTAAAGATTCTACTCCACTCTATACAAATACACCGAGACCAGATCTTATTTGTGTTGATTTAGGTACAAATGATTTTAGTTCAGGTGTTGGTGATACGGCATTATTTGTTTCAAAATACTTTCAATTTATTGATTCTTTACAATATAAAAATAAAGCTGCTGATATTATTTGTTTAGTAGGTCCAATGGTATCGGGGAGTTTGTTAGATAAGTTAAAACGATTAATTTCGTTTGTTGTAGATTCGGCAAATAAATGGAATAGAGGGAAAGTATATTTTTTTGAATTATCACACGAATTAGGCGATCTAGGATATGGAATAGGTGGACATCCTACTGTTGCCCAACACAACAAAAATGCCAATGAATTAACTGCTTTTATTGATTCTTTAGAAAGATGGTCAATTACTCCTATTGTAAATGCCGGAACAACTCTTAATGGGAAAGAAATTGTTTTAACATTCAATATGGAAATATCAGATTCAACAGCGATTAATGGCTTTACTTTAATTGCTGACAGTACTACTATTCCTATTCTGAGTTCTTATGTCGATAGCGTTGATGATACAAAACTTCATTGTTTATTGGCAAATTCTATTAAATCAGATCAAAAATTACTTGTTTCGTATTCAATGGGCACTGTTGAAAGTATGTATAATGTAAAATTAAATCCTTTTTATTCTTTTACGGTAACCAATAACCTGATCGCTACAAATATTGTTAATGCATCAATAAATAATACGGGGAAAGTTCTTTCAATATTGATAAACAAAAAAATAGAGCCTTTATTAAATGTAAATGGTATTACTGTTTTTGATGATAAAAACAATATCCTTTTAATTGATAGTTTTTCTATTGTAAATAATACAACAATTGCTCTTTATCTAAAAGAACAAATTAAAACAACTGACTCTATTTATCTCACAATAACATCAACAGTAATTGGTCAAGATCAGATTGCAATGGAAGATGTGATAAAGTATAATGTAACTATACCTAAAGTTATTAATTCAATAATAATAACCGATCAAAGCGAATGTCTTATCTTTCCTAACCCTACATATTCTAAAACATTAAAATATACTCTATCTCAATTCTCAGGACAAGCATTTGCAAAGATTTGTAATTTGCAGGGAGTTGAACTCCTATCTCAACAGTTAAACACAAAAGAAGGTGAAATCGATATAAACGCAATTACAATTCCCAATGGTTGTTATATTGTTACTATAATAACAGATCATAAGATTTATTCTAAAATCTTGTATGTTTATACAAATCTATGATAGTCTGAAGTATTAATTCAAACAAGATTTAATTTGAATATAGATTTGGTCAGGTTGTCCGGTATTTCCAATCTGAGTTCATATACCAGTTTCGATAAATTATATTCCTATTTGATTAGCTATAGAAAATAACCTCCCAATATAACACCTAGCAAACAAAACCATCGTTTACCTAAAAAAGCATAAGCGAATAATCGGAGTGGGGTTTGGCGAACTGCTCTGCCGCCGTCGTTCTATTAAATTAAACAAGCAGAAAAGAACAAAAGTGTATCGTTGTTATAAATGAATAAGTGTGAGAACTGAAGTAACTAATGATATAAAAAACAATCAAAGAAAGCTAGCTTGTAAGACGGTGGCAGAGCCAACCCGAAGAACCGGCTTTAATCGATTGTAATTAAAAGCTACATGGAGAATGTACGTTTATCTATTTTAAAAATAAATGAATATATGAATTGTATAAAGACAAAATCTTTCTATTGAATGTATTCTGTTTAAAAATAAATTTAGGTGCAATTAAGGATATTCATATAAAAATATGACTATCTTTAAAAAGATTTAACAAGAATATTAAAACAGATACATTATTAAAATCTGATTTAAAATAATACCATAAACCATGAAAATATCAACATTTAGTCTAACTATATTATTGACACTTACCGTATGCTTTTCATTTGGACAAATACCAATAGATATAGCAGAATCAACACTTAAAGTTAGTGCCTTTGGAGAAGAAATTTTCTATTATGGATTTGCTGAAGGCGATCAACTTATTTTTAATTTTGAAGAAGTAAATGGAAAAGAATTAAAAGAATTGGAGATAACCGAACTACCATCATCTTCAAAATTTATGGATTATAAAACAAAGAAAGTTGAAAACAAAATTCTTAATATAGCTAAAACGGGAATATATAAATTCCGCTTTGCAAACTCTGCATTAACAGGTAGAATTTGTAAATTTAAAATACAAAGAATACCGGCAAACGAAACAACTAAAAAGTTTAATACAAATGTTTATTGGAAAGATGTCTTTGATACAACGTATACTATGGAACAAGAACGATGTCTTGTAAAAGCTGATACAATTATTTCAAATTTAACAGATCAAGTTGCTAAAGTTCATTCGATAGGAAATGCTAATGGAAATAAAACATCTTTTAATTTTACATTACCTGAAAATACAATAGCTTGGAGCTACTATATAGGAGTTAACCAAGCCGGGAAGCAGGTTTTTGAAAATGCGGCAAAAGAACTATCGAAATCATTAAGTCCGTTACTTTTAAGAATGCCGGAATATGGTCCAATGGCAGCACTTGCACTTGGAGGAGTTTCATATTTAAGTCAAATACAATCGGGCGAAGATATCGATTTTTATATAGTCGATAATAATAATGTCAATTTATTCCTAACGAATCAATCGTTTAATTATATAAAAAAAGGTAAAGTAGAAAATGATTATTCAAAAATGGCCTCACCTTTAAATGGTATGTATAATATGTGTTTATTGAACGATAATGCAGTTTTAGGTGTAGATGTATTGGTGAAAATAACTGCAATAATCGTTAATAAACAATGGGGTAGTAGACAAGTTCAAAAAATGCATATTGCTTCGAGACAAGAAGCGTATTTGAAAAATTAATATCAAACCTGCAATTTTTGTTACAGTCTTTTACGAAAAGAGAAGTTCTAACTGAATACCAGACCGGCAGTTCTTTACAAACCAAAGCGAAAAAATAAACGCAAACTAAAACATCAAACATGAAAATTAAAATCTTGGTTCTTTTCACCCTTATATCGTTCAGCTGTTTTTCTCAGTCGATAGGTGGTTTCAAAATTGATAAAAGCATTTCAAGAAATCCAATAAAGATTCAATTTAGTGTTTATCAGGAAGATTCTGTATCAATATGTTTTTACAATACTTGGGGTAATTTAATCATAAATGCTTTGCCCAAAGATTTATACAAAGCCGGGACTTATACGTTGGAATATACTTTAGCTGACAGTTTAATCAGTGACACTTATTTGTACAAGATTCAAAGTAGCAATAAGAACATATTAGGGAACGTACTGTTTTTGGATTTTAAAGGTTCGTTAAAATCTTCAGATTTCGCCAAGTTAACATATATAGATTCAATAAAAGTTTACGATACCACACATGTTACGATAAAAGATACTCTTAAAGTGATTGATTCTATAAAAGTTTCAGTTTATGACACAACAAAAGTATTAATTATTGATACGTTGAATTGTATTAAAACAGCAACACGATTGAGAAATTACGAAACATTTCCTGTTTCTGAAAATCTTGTGTTTCACGATAACTTGACCATTAGCTTTTTGGGTGTCGACCATCTTGTGCTTTACGATTTGACAGGGAAGTTTATTCGCCGGTTGACAATTACCGGCAATGTGATATATTTACAAGACTTATCGAATGGAATCTATGTCGGTTTATTTTATGAAAACGGTGATATCGTAAAAACGGTTAAATTGATAAAGGAATAAGAGATAGAAAATTTTATTAAGATTAACTTGCTTTGTAATATTATTGAATGTATATTTGCATACTGAACGATCGGTATGTTTTTAAGTTATGAGTGATACGAAAGAATATATAGTAGATAAAGCCTATGAATTATTTATAAATAATTCGTACGAAGGTGTTTCAATAAGTGATATCAGTAAAGCCGTTGAATTAACAAAAGGAGCATTATATCACCATTTTGAAAATAAAGAAGCAATCTTTAAAGCTGTGATCGATAAGTTTTTAATCATTAACATTAATACTCTTTATTCTGAAGATATTACCTTCTATCAATTTGCAGAAAGTTCTATTAGTGAAAGTAAAAATATAGTTCATTCAATTATAGGCGAAAAAATGACTTATATGCCAATAAATTATCTCGCATTGATGATTGATGCTATGAGACATTATCCTGGATTTATTGATGGAAAACTTAATCTCTTTGAAACGGAAGTGCAAAAAATAGAAAAGGTTTTAAAAATAGCAATTAAAAGAGGGGAGATACGATCTGATATTAATCCTAAAATTATGGCAATTAATTTTTTCTCTCTATCTTTTGGATTAGCAACAAGCTTAATGCAAAATAATAGCTCTCAACAAGCCATAGAGTTATTGAAAGAACAAATTCACGAATTTTATAACGTTTTAAAAATATAATTACGAATACTATGTAATCTATATTAATTGTAGAATAAAACATACTGTTCGTTCAGTATGCTTTACTGTAAAACATACTAACCGTTCAGTATTAATTGGAAAATTTAAAATAGAGAGAAATGAAAAAAACGATGTTTGTAATCCTAACTGTTGTAACGCTTACAAGTTGTGGAGGGAAAAAAGAAGCGAAGGTTATAAACCTTGAAAGAAGTGCTATTATGATAAAAGGAGAAGAGGTTAAACAGGCAAATACAAGTAGTGACTACCGTTACAGTGGCACTATTGAAGCGTCGCGAACAATTCCTCTTTCTTTTCAATCAACGGGAATTGTAGAGAAAGTTCTCGTTAATGCCGGTGATGTTGTTACGAAAGGTCAATTGCTTGCCACAACCGATAAAGCAAGTGCTCAAAGTATGTATTCTATAGCATTGGCAAAATATCAACAAGCCAAAGATGCTTATGATCGATTAAAATTGGTTCACGATCAAGGAAGTTTATCGGAAATTAAATGGGTTGAGATGGAAACAGGCCTTGATCAAGCAAAGGCATCACTCTCAATGTCGAAAGATAATCTTGATAAATGCAATTTATATGCACCATCAAACGGTATCGTTGGAAAACGAAATATTGAACCTGGTATGGCTTCAATTTCAATTTCCGGTTCACCAATTGAACTTATCGAAATTCAAGATGTTACGGTGAAAATAGCGGTACCTGAAAATGAAATAAGCAAACTTAAAAAAGGTCAACAAGCTCAATTCCATGTTTCAGCTCTCGATAATAAATGTTTTGCAGGTGAAGTCACAAACCTTAGTCCTGTTGCCGATGCTATTTCACGAACATACGAGGTGAAAATAACCGTGAAAAATCAATCATTGGAATTAAAACCAGGAATGGTTTGCGATGTCACTGTTTCGCCCAATGGCGTTAAAAATTGTTTATTAATTCCGTATCAAGCTGTGAGTAAAGATGAAGACCAAAAATCATTTGTCTTTATTGTGAATAAGGCAACTAAAAAGGTTAAAAAACAAATTATTGAAATAGGAAATTACAGTGGAAACTGTATTGAGGTTCGTTCGGGTTTAAACTTAGGACAAACAATCGTTGTTGAGGGAAAAGAAAAACTATCAGATAACACCGTAATCAGTTTCTAGTTATGAGTACAAAAAAGGTAGGCATCATCCAAGCGGCGATGCGAAACAAAAATATCATTATACTTATTACAGTGGTATTGATGATAATAGGAGTGGTGGCTTTGCTAAAAATGCCACGTAATGAATTTCCTCAATTTACAATACGGCAAGGAGTTGTGGTTGGAGTTTATCCTGGTGCTACTTCGGCAGAAGTTGAAGCTCAATTGACGCGTGAAGTAGAGAATTATATTTTTAGCTATCAAGAAGTTAAAAAGGCAAAAACCTATTCGCAATCGAAAGAAGGCATGATGTACATTTTTGTTGAATTGAACGATAATGTTAAAAATGCCGATCAATTTTGGTCGAAGTTTAAACATGGTTTAAGCGAATTAAAAATGACACTGCCAACGGGAGTTGTAGCATTAATTGCAAATTCCGATTTTGGAGACACTTCGGCTATGCTCATTACCTTATCGTCTGATAGTAAAAGCTATAAAGAATTAGAGGAACAACTAAAAAAACTTGAAGCAGAATGTCGTAAGATTCCTGCAACGTCAAAAATTAAACATTTTGGCTTACAAAAAGAAAAGATCTTTGTAAATGTAAAGCCCGAAAAATTTAATGAATATAATATTAAAACAATTTCATTATTAGGATCTTATCAAAGCAATGGCATGATAAATTCGGCTGGTGTTTTGAAAGATGGAAAAACTGATTTAGCGGTTCATTTACCTGCAAATTTTGAATCGGAAAAGGATTTGGTAAACCAAATTGTATATTCCGATCCACGTGGAAATGTTGTTCGACTCAAAGATATTGCTTCCATTGAACGACGTTACGACGATCCCGAAAGCTATATCAAACAAAATGGAAAGAAAACAATTCTGTTGTCATTGGAAATGCAACCTGGAAATAATATTGTGGAATATGGCAAAGATGTAGAAAATGCTTTGGCTACATTTCAAAAACATTGTCCCAAAGATATTCAAGTTTCGAAAATTTCGGAACTACCTAAATATGTTGACGACTCGGTAAGTAATTTCATGGAAGAATTCTTGATAGCTATTGTAGCTGTTATTTTAGTAACCTTGTTATTGTTACCATTTCGTGTTGCATTGGTTGCAGCTATTACTATTCCAATTGCGGTACTCATTACTTTAGGTTTCCTTTATTTTGTTGGAGTTGAATTGCATACTGTATCATTGGCTGCACTTATTCTAGTTCTTGGTATGATTGTCGATAATTCGATAGTTGTTATTGATAATCATGTTGAAAAAATCGACCATGGATTTTCGGTGTGGCACGCTGCCATTAAAAGTGCAAAAGAATTGGTTGCTCCCATAGTTGTAGCTACACTTGCCATATTTGCAGCATTTTGGCCACTTGGCTTTATGGTTCCTGGTACGGCTGGCGAATTTATGCAATCGATGCCAATTGTTGTTGGAATTGCTTTACTGTCATCAATTGCTGTTGCTTTGCTTTTGGTTCCTTATTTAAACTATGTTTTTATTAAAAAAGGTTTGAAAAAAACAGGAGTTAAAAAGTCGAATAAATCAATGCTCGATAGATTACAAGCTATATTTGATGCTGCTCTTGAAAAAGCTTTTCGCTATCCCAAAACAGTTTTAACGATTACTGTTGCTACCATTGTTTTAGCAATTGTCCTTTTTAAATCGCTCAATCAAGAGTTATTCCCTGAAATGGAACGCAACCAGTTTGCCGTAGAAGTATATTTACCAACAGGGGCATCTATTGAAAGTACTGCAAAAGTTGTTGACAGTCTTCAAAAAGTTTTGATAGCCGATAAACGTGTGACAAATGTAACTAGTTTTATTGGGACCAGTTCGCCTCGTTTTCACACTGTTTATGCACCTCACATGCCGTCGCCAAACTACGGTCAGTTACTTATCAATACTATTTCAGATAAGGCTACTCGTGCAGTTGTAAATGAGTATAGACCAAAGTACACCAATAATTTCCCCAATGCACATGTGAAATGGAAAATTCTTGCAATGCAGGCTCAAGCACCTATTGAAATTCGTATTTCGTCTGATTCAATCAAAGACATCCGTCTCGTTCAATCGAAAGTTGATTCAATTATTAAACGTACGAATGGCGTTGGTTGGGCTCGAAACGATTGGAACGAAAAATTGCAGAATATAAATGTAACAATCGATAGAGATAGGGCTAATATACTTGGTTATCAAAAAGGATTTGTAGGAACATCGCTTATGGTTGGACTCGATGGGATTCCGTTAACCACTATTTGGGAAAACGATTACCCCGTTGAAGTACGTTTAACACAAGAAAATGGTGGAGTAAAGGATATTAAATCAATACAAAACCAATATATAACCTCTATGTCGAGTTTTAAAGCAATGCCATTGCGTTCGTTTGCAACGTGTTCGCCTCAATGGACAGAAGGAACCATTGTACGACGAAACGGAACGAGAACATTGACAATACAGATAGATAATACACCTGGCTATATTTCAGACAATATTTTTAAAGAACTAAAACCTCAAATTGATGCATTGAAATTACCCGAAGGAACAAGTATCAACTATGGTGGTGATCTGGAAGCATCGTTAGAATCATTAGTTCCAATGAGTATTGCATTGATGTTGAGTATCGTCTTAATCTTCTTTATTATATTGTTCCAATTCAAGAAAATAAAATTGTCATTGCTCATAATGTCAACAATGTTGCTTGTTTTGCCTGGTGTGGCTATTGGTTTAACTGTTACAGGATATGCCTTTAGTATAACAGCATTTATTGGAATTATTAGCCTTTGTGGAATGGTTGTTCGTAATGGAATTATCCTCATTGACTATGCTCGTGAATTGCATGAAAGAGATAAGCTTTCAGTTCATGAAGCAGCTCTTGCAGCAGGAAAACGACGTATGCGTCCTATCTTTTTAACAGCAGCAGCAGCAGCAGTTGGCGTTGTTCCTATGATTGTAAGTCGTTCGCCACTTTGGGGGCCATTAGGAACAGTAATCTGTTTTGGTTTACTTATTTCAATGGTTTTAACACTTTTTGCTTTGCCCGTTTTGTATTCATTTGCATATAGCGATAAGAAAAAGAAAAAGAGTAATTGGGCAATTCCTACGTCTGCAATAATGGTTGTTTTTATAATTGGTTTTTCTGCTATTTCTACCAATACAAAGGCTCAAACATATTCACTTGATTCTTGTAAAAATCTTGCGTTGAAAAATAATTTCAAAATGAAAGAAGCTGCTAGCGATGTTGCCGAATCGGAACAAATAAAAAAGAATGCTTTTACCAATTATTTTCCCAAAGTGAGTGCAAGTGCCACTGCAGTAAAGTTTAGCGATTATCTCATAAAGGGAAATATTCCACAAATAAATTTACCTGTTTACGATGGAAATATGGCAAACCTAGCAAGTGCAACACAATTTGCCTATTTCCCCGGAATGGAAATAAAAGCTATAGATAATGTAAAAGTAGCAAATGTTATGGCTATGCAACCGGTATTTGCCGGAGGTAGAATTTACAACGGAAATCGTTTGGCAACAATTGGTATAGAAATAAACAAAGATAAACAAGCAATGACTACAACCGATGTGTTGATTCGTACCGAAGACCTTTTTTGGACCGTTTTATCGCTCGAAGAAAAGCTTAAAACACTCGACAATTATATTCTTCTTCTCGATACCTTACAACGTGACGTAAATAATGCTTTGAAAGCCGGGTTAATTCAACGGAACGATTTACTTAAAGTACAATTGAAACGTAACGATTTACAGGTTTCCCGATTCAAATTGACCAATGGAATTGCTTTAAGTAAACAGGCTTTATGTCAACATATTGGTGTTACGTTCGATAGTACTACAAGCTTTTCGAATACTCAATCCATTTCGGACAATCCAACTGTTGTTTTAAGTAATCCAAGCAAAGCTGTAACATCGAGAAATGAATATAAGATGCTGCAAAAAGTTGTAACAGTTCAGGAATTGCAAAAGAAAATGGATGTAGGAGAGTGTTTGCCTCAATTGACCATTGGTGCTGTTGGCATTTATTCTGATATTATGGATACAAAAACAAAAAATGCAATGTTACTTGCAACGGTAAGTTTGCCAATAAGCGATTGGTGGGGCGGATCACATAATATAACCAAGGGGAATATTAAAATTCAGGAAGCACAAAACAAATTAACAGAAACAGCCGAATTGCTTGTTTTGCAAATAACACAAGCACAAAACGAATTGAACGAACAATTATATCAAATTGATATAGACCATAAATCGGTTGAACAAGCTCGTGAAAATTTAAAAGTTACCGATGATAATTATAAGGCAGGTGTTGTTGGAATGTCCGATTTGCTGGAAGCTCAATCTACCTTTCAAAATGCGTTAAACAGTCTTACTGAAGCTCAATACAATTATCAAATTAAAAAGGCTAAATATTTACAATCAATTAATAATTATAAGTAATAACAATTAGTACTAAGTCAACATATAAAAAAAGACATTATAAAAATTCACCTTAAACGTACAATGATTATATTGCAATTAGTTTCGTTGAGCCCTTCGGGTTTCCATCTGACAAATAATAAGACTAAAAATATAAAGAGATGAAAATAAAGATTGTTTTTTCAACAGAAACTAGCGATAGTTATTTTTGGTTTGAGCTACCTTTTATCCCACGAATTGGAGAGTATTTAAAGGTAAATGATTTTATCAATGACAAGCAATTGTTTTCAATTCAGGAAACAGCACATTGTTGGTCGGGTACTAAGGGATTGGTTCAATCGATTGAATATTGCAAAAACGATGATGAGCTGTTTGTCGAAATGTATGTTTGGTGCGAAGATTAAATACATTTTACAATATTTGAAACATCTAATTCACTATTGTCCGATAAAAACCATATATGTCGATTTCTAATGTAACTACAAAAAGAATCATTCAGTATACCTGCAAGTTATACGTTGGGCTAAAGCCCATTTCATGCAGTTTTATTAATAACCCCCGACTTAAGTCGGGGGTTATTAATAATGCAGTCACCATGGGCTTTAGCCCAATTATAGAAACATTTTACCGAACAACAGTGATATATAGTATATTATTTATACTATAGTTCACAAAGAGAACAAGCATTTTGATGATATTCCAAACGATATTAAAGAGCTTACTATTGAATTTACATCATATAAGCTCTATAATTGAATAATATCTTCGTTAAATTCGGGTATTAATTGGTTAATAGGCTCGTTCGTAATTTTAAAAACCACCCCGTCCTGCCGGACACCCCTCCAAAGAGGGGAATGCATTGAGATTAGGTTGTACTAAGTCAACTCAATTTTATAAAATTGCGAGTACTGAGTAAAAGATCTCGTCGACATTAAATTATTTCATGATTTTTGCTAAGCCAACAACCATCAAGTGGTTTAATTTCAATAGTCCCGTATGAGATACGGGATGTGAGAATATTCATATTATGTAATTTATTTACTTATTTTTAATTATTGAATGTGAAAATAGTTTACTTTAGCATATCATTTTGATGATAGAAGACAGAGGATTGATAGCTGAAAAAAAACATCAATCGTTGATATAGACCTTTATAATATAACCCAATTAAAGTTACAAGAGATAACTAAAATTAAAAACAGGAAATAATGAAAAAAATAGGTATACTATTAGTCGGTTGTTCAATCAGCCTAAGTATGATGAGTCAAACGGTGATTGCACATAACCATGTGTCGAAAAGGCATAAAGCTGTGCCTGCAACGTTCGATAAACTTTCGTTTGTTCCTAAATCGGGCAATCACCTTAAAGCAGGAATTGTATATAAACAAAAGCTTGACAGTACTATTGAAATGATTTATAGTTCAGACAATAATACATGGACAAATTACAATAAAGAAGAATACAGCTACAATGCTAAAGGCTTAAATACGTTGGATGTCAGTTCAACGTGGAATTCGACCAAAAACATTTGGGAAACCTATAGCAATAATAGCTATACTTACGATAACGATGGAAACAATACGTTAGAAATTGATAAATATTTAGACGGAACCGAAGATAGTCTTGTGTTTTCAACCAATTCAACTGGTAACGTTGATAAAGAAAATGATTATAACTTTGATGGATCGTCGTGGTCATTAACTTCTGCTTCGATAGAGACCTATACTTTTAATACAAATGAATTACCGATTAATAAAATTGTTCAAGATTTAGATATCACCACAAACAATTTTATAAATGCTGACAGTGTACTCTTTGTATTTAAAGATAGCAATTTAACATCGTTTATAGATTACAGTTGGGATATCGCTCATAGTAAATGGAAAACAACTGCCGATACAACAATATTTAATTACGATTCGAACAACAATATCGCAATGTTTTCGACACCAATAACAATTTCTATCGATGTCAATTCTGTGCCTACCGATACGGTTGTACCGTTTAAAGAAGTATTTACGTACAATACAGCTATTAACTCAAGTGAATTACTATTATCAGAATCGGGTTTATCGAATATTTTTGAATATTTTATTAAACAAGATGAAGTAATAAAAACGATAGGTACTATTTTTAAAGATGGTTCTTGGACAGAAATAGATTCAATTAGTTATTATTATTCAACA
>Ga0265338_10004911_pt1 | contig 17784 bp, 10 predicted proteins | sample 42126metaG_FD_193579 | JGI IMG/M metagenome (GOLD analysis project Ga0265338, IMG submission 193579) | Rhizosphere microbial communities from Carex aquatilis grown in University of Washington, Seatle, WA, United States - 4-21-26 metaG | ecosystem: Host-associated > Plants > Roots > Rhizosphere... | reverse complement strand
AGTGGTTTCGGCACAACGAGTACCGCGATCAATTGGTCGGTTGCTGCGCCTTCAGGCAGCAGTCTGAGCGCTGGCAGTATCAGTGCGACAGGGCTCTACGACACGCCTTATCCAGAGCCTGCAACCGTAACTATTACGGCTAGCAGCGTGGCGATGCCCATGGTAAGCGGCAGCGTGACCATTCCGCTGCATGAGGCGGCGACTGCGGCCGGCCCGGCTCTTGCAGTTGATGCAGGCAACAAAACTCACGCCATCAGCCAGGATATCTACGGCATGAACGCGTTCTCAATGGCCACCTCGCTGGGCAAGGCCGTGAACCTGCCCATTGACCGCTTTGGCGGTGACGGCACTTCGCTTTACAACTACAAGCTGGACGTAACCAGCGCGGGCAGCGATTGGTATTACAAGAACAGCGTTGAACACGGCGGTACACAAGACAACAGCTCATTCAATTTGCAGGTAATGAACGACAGGGCCGTCGGCGCCAAGACTATGGGCACGGTGCCGATGGAGGGATGGGCAGCGAATAAGGGAACCGGTTGCAGCTATCCGAGGTCGGTTTATCCGAACCAGGTAAAGTTCAATCCTTATGACCCGGCTTGCGGGAATGGCGTGTATCCCAAGGGAACCAACGGATGCACCGAAGAAAAAGGCTGCGACATTACCGGCAGCGATCCCACGCTGATTGCAGAGCCAATCGACAACGCATCGTGGGCGCAGGGTTGGGTTACATACCTGGTGAGCAAATTCGGGAACGCTGCGCATGGCGGCGTGGCAGTCTACTCTCTTGATAACGAACCGGCGTGGTGGAATGGTGGGCATCGCGATGTGCATCCCAGCCCTTCAACTTACGACGAAGTTACTAACAACGGAATTGCGACGGCCAAAGCGATCAAGACGGCCGATCCTACGGCAGGTGTCAGCGGCCCGGTAGTTGATTTCTGGTTTAATTACTTCTATTCAAAAAAGGAAATCGAGCAAGGCTGGAAGACAGCGCCGTGCCATCTGGCTGGAAGCAATCCTACGGATCGCGCGGCCCATGGCGGCGTGCCGTTTGTTGAGTATTATTTACAGCAGTTCAATGCGGCCTCAACCGCATATGGAACGCGCCTGCTTGACTATCTCGACCTGCACACTTACTTTGCCGGCAGTTATAACGGCCAGGACGTGGGACTGGCGCCAGCGGGAGATACGCAGGAGCAGGAAGTGCGGCTGAATTCGACGCGCGCGTTCTGGGATCCGACTTATACCGACAAGGAACATCTGCAGCCGAATTACACGACAGACGCGAATTACACATCGTCGTGTAACGTCCCGCTGCAGGCTCCGGAGCTTATTCCGATGGCGCAGAAGTGGGTCGCAGCCGACTATCCCGGGACGAAAATCGCCTTCACTGAATACAACTGGGGCGGACTTGAAAACGTGAACGGCGCAGTGGGGCAGGCCGACATTCTGGGCATTTTCGGCAAATACGGGCTCGACCTGGCCACTCTGTGGGGTCCTCCCGATCCGGTCAAGCAGGTTCCGGGATTGATGGCTTACAAGATTTACCGCAACTACGACGGCAATAACTCAATGTTTGGCGATACGGCGCTTAGCTCGACCAGTGCCAACCAGGGGCAGCTCTCGGTTTACGGCGCAGTCCGCTCTTCTGACAAAGCGATCACCGTTGTCGTTATCAACAAAACCTACGGGCCGCTCACGGCAACGCTCTCGCTTGCGAACGTGCGCTTAAAGAGAGTAACCGCGCAGGCGTTTCTGTACAGCAATGCCAACATCAAGGGTATTGTGCAGCAACCGTTGGTCAGTATTAATCCGCCCTTGGGAAGTGGAACGACCAGTACTATCAGCTACATTTTCCCGACGCAGTCAATCACGCTGTTTGTGATTCCGAATTAGATACCAACAAGAGCCGGCTATTTATCCGGCAAACTCGCCGTCTTGGCGGACAAGCGCAAATGAATATTAGGAGGCAATGAAATGAAACCCTTTGATCGGCTTGTGACACTCGCAATCGTATCAACGTCGTGCCTGTGGGTTGCTGCTTGTGGCGGCGGCTCGTCAGGCTCGTCAACTCCTCCTCCTCCTCCTCCCGTCACGCCGTCGATCTCCGTCGCGCCTAACAGCGCTGTAATCGGAACCCAGCAACAGTTCACCGCGACCGCGAGTGGTTTCGGAACAACGAGCACCGCGGTGACCTGGTCAGTGTCGGCGCCCTCGGGCAGCAGCCTGAGCGCCGGCGATATCAGCTCCACCGGCCTCTACAACTCACCCTACCCCGCGCCCCCGACCGTAACGGTTACCGCAACCAGCACGGCCATGCCGACGGTAAGCGGCAGTGCGACAGTCAACCTGAGTGAGGCGCCAGGCGCGAGCGGCCCGGCGCTGGCCGTTGACGCCGGCAACCAGACCCATGCCATAAGCCCTGATATCTACGGCATGAACGCATTCTCGATGGCGTCATCAATAGGCAAGGCTGTGAACCTGCCTGTTGACCGCTGGGGCGGCGACGCAACAACGCGCTACAACTATAAGCTCGACGTAACCAACGCCGCGAGCGACTGGTACTTCGAGAACAGCGTGTCGGGAGGCGCGACTGGCGGCACGCAGGCTACAAGCGCCTTCAACCAGCAAGTGGAAAGCGATGAGGCAGTGGGCGCCAAAACGCTGGGCACCGTGCCGGTGATGGGGTGGGTAGCCAAGAGTGGCACCGGATGCAGCTTCCCCAGTTCGACCTATCCGAGCCAGGAGGCGTTCGAGCCCTACGGCGATGGATGCGGCGACGGGATGTACCCCGACGGAACCAGCGGCTGCACCAGTGCAGGCGGCTGCAATATTACCGGCAACGATCCCACGGTCTGCTGCGAAACCGTGGATCCCGCATCATGGGCGAATGGATGGGTCACCTACCTGGTGAGCAAATTCGGCACCGCTGCCAAAGGCGGCGTTGCAATCTACGATCTGGATAACGAGCCGGCCTGGTGGGACGCTGGGCATCGCGACGTGCACCCCGTCGCTTCAACTTACGATGAAGTAACTAACAACGGCATTGCCACAGCCAAAGCGGTGAAGAATGCCGACCCCAGCGCAGCGGTCAGCGGACCGGTGATTGATAACTGGTGGAATTACTTCTATTCAAAGAAGGACATGGAGAGCGGGTGGGGGACTGCCAACTCATGCTATCAGCCGTGGGATAACCCAATCGATCGCGAAGCCCACGGCGGCGTTCCCATGGTTGAGTATTATCTTCAGCAATTCAATTCTGCCTCAAGCATTTACGGCGCGCGCCTGCTTGACTACCTTGACTTACACACGTATTTTGCCGGAACTTACAGCGGCACCGATGTGGGACTAAGCCCCGCCGGCGACACCCAGGAGCAGATTGTTCGCGTAGACTCAACGCGCGTCTTCTGGGACCCAACGTATACCGATCCCAACTTTCCGCAGCCTAATTACACGACCGATGCGAACTACACTTCGTCGTGCACTGTTCCGCTGCAGGCTCCGCAGTTGATTCCGATGGCGCAGAAATGGGTTGCTGCCGATTATCCCGGCACCAAGATCGCCTTTACCGAATACAACTGGGGCGGGCAAGAGAATATAAACGGCGCGGTAGCGCAGGCCGACGTTCTTGGCATTTTCGGCAAGTATGGGCTCGATCTGGCTACGCTCTGGGGAACTCCCGATCCAGTCAAGCAGGTTCCGGGATTGATGGCTTACGAGATTTACCGCAACTACGACGGCGCCAACTCAATGTTTGGGGATACGGCGCTTAGCTCGACCAGCGCCAACCAGGGGAAACTCTCGGTTTATGGCGCGGTTCGCAGCAGTGACGGCGCCCTCACCATTGTGGTTATCAACAAGACCTACGGACCGCTCACGGCTACGCTGTCACTTGATAACTTCACTTCAAAGAGCGGGACCGCGCAAGCGTTTCTCTATAGCAATGCCAACATTAACGCCATTGTGGCGCAGCCGGCGGTCACTGTTACTCCACCTTTGGGAGGCGGAACGACCAGTTCGATCAGTTACACGTTCCCGACTCAGTCAATTACGTTGTTTGTGATTCCGAATTAGTGAGGTAAAGAGCGCCGGGCCGGTTATCCGGCAATCTCGGCGCTTTGGCGATCGGCGTTAGTGAATGTTTGGAGGTAGTGATATGAGAATCATTGATCGGCTAGTAACTCTTGCAGCAATTTCGACGGCATGCCTGTGGGTTTCGGCTTGCGGCGGATCGTCTGGCTCGTCAACTCCTCCTCCGGTTACACCCTCGATATCCGTCTCTCCCAGCAGCGCAGTTATCGGAGTTCAGCAGCAGTTCACTGCGACGACAAGTAATTTTGGAGCCACGAGTACCGCGGTCACGTGGACTGTCTCCGCGCCGTTGGGCAGCAGCCTGAGCGCCGGCAATATCGACTCGTCGGGAATCTACAACACGCCTTACCCGGCGCCATCGACTGTCACGGTTACGGCAACCAGCACAGCTATGCCCACGGTCAGAGGAAGCGTGACTGTTACTCTGGCGGCGCCAGCCACTGCAAATGGCCCTGCGCTCGCGGTTGATGTCGACACGCCCAACACGCCCAGCGAGAATCCTCATGCAATCAACCCGTACGTCTACGGCATGAATGCTTATGCGCTCGACCCGGTGTCGCAAGCGACGGCGAACCCTTCAATCACGCGCTGGGGCGGCGACAATACTTCGCGCTACAACTACAAAAACACCTGGTCAAACTCCGCCGCTGACTGGTACTTCGAGAATCAGCCGCCGGGCGACGACGGAATGCCGGGCGATGGAACCTTCAACAGCTACGTAAGCACCGTCCACTCTGGTGGAGCGAACGCGCTCGGATCTGTACCGGTCAACGGATGGGTATCAAACGGCCTAAGCGCCTGCGGTTTTCCGCAGTCGTTGTTTCCCGACCAGATGGGAGGAAACGGCAACGCAGCCTTTACCAGCTATGGCAATAATGAGCAGTGCGGCTGGGGCCTGTATCCCAACGGCGACAACGGCTGCACCAGCGACGGCGGCTGTGCAATCCTCGTTTACCCGACAACCGCCGACCCCACCGCTGACATTACTGAGGCTGAAATCACCAGCATTCCCGCGCCTGCTCCCGACATCACTGATCCTTCAACGCCTGCTCCCGGATCCTCGCAAGGAACGATGACTGCATGGGCCAATAGCACCTGGGCGGGCGGGTGGGTCAACAGCCTCGTCAATACCTCCGGAATTGGACCGGGCAGCAACCGCAGCGGCGTGCAGGTGTGGGATCTGGATAATGAGCCAACGTGGTGGAGCGCCACGCATCACGATGTGCATCCCTTCGCCTTCACCTACGACGAGGTCACCAATCACGGCATCGGCACCGCACTTGCGGTGAAAACGGCTGATCCCAGCGCGCAGGTTAGCGGCCCGATTATCGATTGGTGGTGGGGCTACTTTTACTCCATGCGGGACATATGGAACGGCTGGACCACGGGCCCCTGCTATGAGCCATGGAGCAGTCCCGGCGACCGCACCGCGCACGGCGGCACGCCGATGATTGAGTATTACCTGCAGCAGTTCAACAAGTACTCGCAGCAGTATGGCGTTCGGCTGCTGGATTATGTGGACATTCACGGCTACTTTGCGCCCACTTACAACGGCAGCAGCCTGGGGCTCACCACGGCGGGCGACACGCAAGCGCAGATTGTCCGCCTCAACTCCACGCGGGTTTTCTGGGATCCGACGTACACTGACCCGAACTATTCACAGCCGAACTACACGACCGATGCGAACTACACATCGAACTGCACGGTTCCGCTGCAGGCACCGCAGATTATTCCCATGCTGAAGACATGGGTTAAGAACGACTATCCCGGCACCAAAACCGCGATTGACGAATACAATTTCGGCGGGTTGGAGTCAATCAACGGCGCGGTTGTGCAGGCCGACATTCTCGGAATCTTCGGCCGCGAGGGACTCGATATGGGAGCTTTCTGGCCTTCCAACAACAGCGACACCCAGGAGATACCAGGCAACTTCGCCTTCGCCATGTATCGCAACTACGACGGCAAAGACTCGACGTTCGGCGACACTTATCTTCATGCAACCAGCAGTAACTCGGGGGCAGATGCTGAGGGCCAACTCTCTGTCTACGGCGCGCAGCAGAGTTCAGACAATGCGATTACCGTGATGGTGATCAACAAGACCTATGGTCCGTTGACGTCGACACTTTCGCTTGAAAACTTTACAGCCGGCAGCAACACCACGGCGCAGGTGTACCAGTACAGCAACGCCAACATCAATGCGATCGCAACGCAAACTCCGGCAAGTGTGACTCCGCCGGCTAACGGAAGCACCAGCAGTACCATCAGCTACACGTTCCCGGGCCAGTCGATTACGCTGCTGGTGATTCCGCAGTAACGCTTAGTACGGGCTGAAACAGCGAGAACCGGGCAATCGCCCGGGTCTCCCTTGTGCTACACGATCTGATTTATTGGCGCTAGATGCCGACGCCGAATTCGCTGGCCTGCTGCTCACCGGCGTTGGTGTAGAAGTCGTAGGGCGTGCGCCGCTTGAATTTCGAGCGGCTTCTCAGCTCAGCGCCAACAAAGATACTCAGCGCAGCCACAGCCATGCCCACTGAAAACCACGTGATCACTCGCAGCGTTTTCGATTCGCGCTTTTCTATTTCGAGTGCTTCTTCGCAGGGTATGACTGGCTCAACTTCGATCGACATGGCACTGCCTCCGGATGCACTCATAATAGCGCACAACCTACATCGCTGGCCCGCTTAGTGGGACCGTTGATTGTTACTCAATGGATTCAATTCGGGCAAGCCATCCCGATTTTTCCAATTCGGGAAGAAAACTTGCTCTGATCGAATTGGATGCAAGTTTCTTCAATTCGTCACGGTTGAATCCATGAATTTCATGCGCGAGCATGTACTCGTTGGCCACATTCGAGCCAAAGAAGGCGGGGTCGTCGGAGTTGATGGTCACCAGCAGACCCTGATCGAAGTAGCGCCGCAGCGGATGATCGGCAAACGACGCGCAAACCCCCGTCTTAACATTCGAGGTTGGGTTCAGTTCCAGCGCAATCTGCCGCGCCTTCAATTCATCCACAAGCGCCTGGTCGCGGATGGCCGAGAGCGCGTGCCCGATCCGCTCCGAACCGATCGACAGCGCTTCCCATATGGCTTCAGGGCCAGTGGTTTCTCCCGCGTGATTGGTGAGCCGCAGCCCCGCTTTGCGCGCTTCGGCATACATTGCGCGGAACGGTTCCGATCCGGCGGTTCGCTCATCTCCGCCGAGACCGATGCCGATGATGGAGGGATATTTTCCGCGCATCTCCGCGGCCTTCAAAAAAACTCGTTCGGCTTCAGGCACGGTGAAGTGCCGCACGGCGTCGAATATCCAGTAGAGCGAAAGGCCAAGCTCACGCGCCGCTCGCTCTCGCGCTCGCTCGAGGCCCTCAAAGATCGGCTCGAAGCACGCGGGATCGTGATTGCGCCACATATAGATGACGCCAACCGAGATGTACACCTCGGCATGAACTACGCCCTGCGCGGCAAGTTGCTGCATCATGCGCCACGCAACCAGTTCGTAATCCTCGGCGGCCTTCATTCTGCGCGTGACCGCTTTGAAGGCCTCAATGAAACCGGTGAAATCAGTGAACTGATAAATTGCGTCGGCCTCGGCCTGGGTCAGCGGAGTCTCGTCGTGGCGTCTGCTCAACTCGACGAATGTCGAGGGCAGAATGGTTCCTTCCAAATGCAGATGAAGCTCGGTCTTTGGCAATCGGCGGATGTAAGAGTCGATCTCGTTCACCGTTTAAGTTTAGCTGCGCCGCGGCGGGAGAGAGCTAGCCTGGATCGATAGGCAGTGGCTAAATCTTTTAAAATGATCAATTTTCGACCATCTTGACTGGAATTCCGTTCATTATGCTATGCTTTCTGCGCGTTTTCTGATCGTTTCCGGCCCCCACCTGGAGCGAGAAGTGTCGTGCGGCCAGGGTCCCGGAGATGACAAAACCTCGAAAGGATCCCCCCAATGCCAGCAATTTCGCGCCCTCCCCTCGTCCAGAAGAGATTGTTCGCTCTGGCTGCAGCGCTCACCCTCGCATTCGCAGGCACAGTGCGTGCACAGGTTGTTGTTGTCCCTCCTACTCCGCAAATCGGATCGTCAAATCCTGCTACGGCCGAACCTGCTGTGCCGCGTCCCGACACCAAACCGTGCGTCGTTCCCCTTTTCCAGAACCTCGAGTTTGCAGACTTCAACTTGAAGAGCTTTAGCTACACGCCACCGGCCAACTGCCACGGACCCTGGGCCAAAGTGGTTTTCACGGCCGACTTTACTGTCACGGCCGGCAGGCAGTATGACCGCACCGCAGCGTTCTATCTAGGAGAGGCAAGCATTTACTACGGCACAACGGCAGAGCCGAGGAGCGCGTTGAGCCCGTCGTGGCATGTGGAGCGCGACGTGACTGATTTGTCGGCGGTATTCGATTCTCCGCAAACGGGCGAAGCCAACATTGGCAACTTTGTGGGCGTGTATAACGGCGTGACTTACAACGGGATCATCTACGCGAATGCGGCACTGGAGTTCTATCCCGCCAATTTTCGCAATCCAGCTCCGCGGGTGCCCGACATGGTGATTCCGGTGAATGGATCGGGCGGCGATGCGGGCACGCTCAACACCACGGCCGACCAGATTACGCAGACCGTGAATCTACCCCAGAATGTTGAGAGCGTCTCGATGGACGTGATTGCGCAGAACCAGAGCAGCGACGAGTTCTGGTATTTCTGCGTGCCGAACAGCGAGACTGGTCCTCTGGAGAGTTGCGGAAACACGGCCTTCCGAGAGGCGGAGATTTCGATTGACGGCGATCCAGCGGGCGTTGCGCCGGCGTATCCATGGATCTTCACAGGCGGCATCGATCCCTACTTGTGGGAACCGATTCCCGCCGTGCAGACGCTGGATTTTGTTCCTTACCGTGTGAACCTGACTCCCTTTGCCGGGGTGCTGGGTAACGGCAGCGCGCACACGGTGGCGGTGAGCGTTTACAACGCGAATTCCTATTTCCTCGCGACTGCTAATCTGCTTGTCTATCTTGATCACGGCTCGGCGAAAACTACGGGCGGCATTCTGAGCAATACGCTTTCTGCCGCGCCCTCGCCGGTGATCCAAAACAACATCACGACCGACTCTAGCGGCAACTCAACAGGAAATATTCTGACCACTTCGAATCGCGAATTTGCGATTCAGGGTTATCTGAATACTTCGCATGGGCGGATTGTGACCACTATGAAGCAGAACGTTGACTTCAGCAACAACCAGGAATTCGTGGTGAATGCAACGACTGATGAGCAGAATGCGCAGCAAATGACCGAGGTGCATTCGGTGACCACGACCCAGCATGGGCCATTTGTATCCACCAGCTTTGAAGACTTCAAGTATCCGCTGAATATCGACTATCTGTTCGCCCAAAACAGCGACGGATCGTTTACGCAGACGACCACCGTGAAGCAGAGCTACTGGAAAGACGAAAACACAAACCTGAATGGCTTTCCAACTTATAGCAGCCAGTTGAGCAATGAGGTAAAGTCAACCGACGCGCTCGACATCAGTTCCGGCTTCTCAATCACCGGAAACAGTGGAAGCAAATCGACGCAGACGTATACCTGGCGTGATTCGCGAGGCGGGTGCTACAGTCGCACGATCAAATCGGCGGGGCAGGTGCTTACTTCGGTTGAGAACGGGCCGGGGTGCTATTCGCATTTCTCGTTCTGAGCAAATGTAGAGTGTGGGGCAACGATGAGTAATTGACGGTTGGCCGGTTATTCGACCGCGATTGCCTTGCGGTATGATGGCTCCAATCCTCAAGGAGCGAAGAAAGAATGATGAGCAAGCTGCCCGGTTGCGGAATGTGGCTGATTCTCGGGCTGCTCGTTTTGACTGGCTACTCCCTGGCACAACCCACGCACGCGAGCGCAAAAGAAGATCTGTTTACGGCGGCATTGAAGGGCGATCTCGCCCGCGTCGATGAATTGCTTACTGGAGGCACAAACGTCAACGAGGCAAAAGAGCATGGTGAGACTGCGTTGATGGCGGCCTCTTCCGCCGGACGCCTCAATGTGGTGAAACTACTTCTGGTAAGGAGCGCGAACGTCAACGCTAAGACGACAGACGGCTGGGATGCACTATTGGAGGCTTCGCAGGAAGGTCATGTCGCCACCGTGAGGGAATTGCTCGCCCATGGTGCCAAAGTAAACGACCGTAACAACGACGGTGAGACGCCTTTGGCGGCCGCCATAGATGAGGGAAGAATTGGCGTTGTGCGTTTCCTGATCGCGAACGGTGCAGACGTCAAGGCTGAGGATAACGATGGTTTTACTGCATTGGAATTGGCATCTCAGCATGACCTCTTCGACGTAGTACAACTTCTGATCGACAAGGGGGCGGATGCCAACCATAAGACACGCAACGGAGGTACGGCGTTGATGGGTGCGTCTCTGCTTGGCCACCTAGAGGTGGTGCAGGAATTGCTATCCAAGGGAGCAGATGTCAACGCTAGAGACGACAATGGCAATACCGCATTGATTGAGGCCACTGCCTCCGTCCCGCGCCCAGAAATTGTTGAAGCGTTACTTTCCAAGGGGGCAGATGTCAACGCCAGCAACAGCAAAGGCGAGACTGCGTTGATGGGGGCCTCTCAGATTGGCCCTTCCCAGGGAATAGTGCTAGCGTTCCTTGCGAAGGGCGCAGACGTCAATGCCAAGACAAACGACGGTAGGACCGCATTGGATTTCGCAAAGGCTGGAGGCTGGGAAGATGTTGCGGCCATCTTGGTGCAAGCTGGCGCCAAATAGCGTCCAGGGTAGGCAGATGTTTATCTCGCGTTAATCAAGAGTTCTGGGCGGAAGGTCGCCATTCTGGATGTATTGTCGCCAATCCGGAAGTATTGGCGGGTTTCAAGGTGTGAAGAACAACTGCAGATCCTTCAGTCGCCGCGGCGACTTCAGGATGACAGCACTCTTATTCAGGTGTAATTAGTCTCGTGCAGAACCTTCGGTCGTTCTTTTCCCGCTTCACTGGTTCTTGATCGTCATCGCGTGGTTGTTCACGTAAGTGACGGTCCAATTCTTTCCTGCCTGGTCGTAGGTCAGGGTCCGGTTGCCTTCAGCGCCGCCAATGTTGTCGATCTTTTGGCCAATCGCCATGCGGGTTTCAAGCTCGCTCATTCCCGGCTTAACCTGGTGCTGATCGATGGCCGCCCACACGTTTTTTGGCCAGTTGTCATAGATCGTGTGTGGATCGTCGTAGTAAAACAGCAGGTCGCAGAAGTACTGCTCCTGGCTGCCCTGGATCACGCCAATCGGCGTCGCATCCATATCGGTGCTGCCCGGCAGAGTAAATACCGCGAACACCTGCCGGCTGCCGTGATCGATGCTGTCGTCTTCGTTTGCCGGCGCGACTGCCTTGATTACTTTCTTGATTTCGAGTTTCTGCGCGGAAGGAATCAAGCCAATCTTCTTTGCAAACACCACGCGCCCGCCCTCATACGGGTAGTAGGGCATGGTGTAGCCGTTCTTCATCCACACGCTGGTGCCTTGCAGTTTGACCGCATCGTCAAATGAGGTCATAAACATCTGGCGCACAATAGCTACATCGTCCGCGGACTCGTTCTGTTCAGGAGCGGTCTGGGTTACGACGCCGGGGTTTTGCCGATGCTTGAAAACCACCAGTAAATAGATTCCGCCGATTGCAAGCGTAACAAGCGTAGTTGCGAGTATGAATTTCCATTGTTTCATTCAGGGGAATCCTCCGCACCGGGCGCAAACTATTTTTGATGCGCGAATTCTGACCGGTGACGGCTATAGAGGAAATAGATTACGAGGCCGATAACCAGCCACGCAAAGAAACGAATCCACGTGATGATTTCGAGGCCCATCATAAGGACCACACAGAAGATGATGCTGAGCACCGGAAAGAGCGGACCGAGGGGCGTGCGGAAACCGCGGTAACGGTTGGGCTCGCGGTAGCGCAGGATGAGCACGCCGATTGAGACCAGCACAAAAGCGAAAAGCGTGCCAATGTTTGACAGGTTTGAGACGGTGCCGATGTCGAGCATACCGGCGGGGATGCCGACTACGAATCCGGCCACCCAGGTAGAGACAGCAGGCGTGCGGAACTGGGCGTGAATGCGGCTGAAGATGGAGGGCAGCAGGCCGTCACGGGACATGGCGAACCAGACTCGCGCCTGGCCGAGCTGAAAGACAAGAATCGACGAGATCATGCCCAGCAAAGCGCCAACCAGAACGAAAAGCCGCACCCAGTGAAGTCCCGCTCCGCCAGGCATAAGCGAGAGCTTTTTGAGCGCATTCACAACCGGCGCAGCATCGCCCATTACCGATTGCCAGGGCACGATTCCACTGAGGACGATGGCAACGCCGCCGTAAAGCACAGTGCATGCAAGCAGCGTGGCCAGAATGCCGATGGGCATGTCGCGCTGGGGATTATTGCACTCCTCGGCCGCCGTCGATACCGAGTCGAATCCGATGTAGGTGAAGAAGATGATGGAACCGCCGGTGAGTACGCCGGTCCAGCCATTGGGCATGAAAGGGTGCCAATAATGCGGCTTGATGAAACTGGCGCTGGCGAAGACAAAGACCAGTATGGCCGCGATTTTGACGAGCACCATAATGTTGTTGGCGCGCGCCGATTCGCGGATGCCACGGACGAGTATGACCGTGAGGATCATGACCACGAGGAAGGCGGGGATATTGAATCCGAAGTGCCAGCCAGGTTTGTACAGATCATTGCCGGCCAGGTCTTGCAATCCCGTGGGCAGGTAGGCCGGCGAAATCCACATGAGCGCCGGATGAATTCCAAACCAATCGAGCAAATCGACAATATGCGCGGCGAATCCTACGCTGACGCTCATATTGCTGAAGGCATATTCAAGAATCAGGTCCCAGCCGATGATCCACGCAATGAGCTCGCCCATTGTGGCGTAGGTATAGGTGTAGGCGGAGCCCGCAATCGGAATCATCGATGCTAGCTCTGCGTAACAGAGCCCGGTGAAGGCGCAAACGATGGCTACCAGCACCAGCGACAAAGCCAGTGCCGGGCCGGCGCCCGGGCGCCCCGCCATCGCTGTGTGATGGATCAAATAATGGATGAGAGGTGTGTCGTTGAAATCTGCCGCTGGCAGGGTTTGCCCGGCCATTGCCGTGCCGATGACCGTGAAAATTCCCGACCCGATCACGGCGCCAACGCCGAGCGCAGTCAGCGACCACGGCCCAAGAGATTTCTTGAGCGCGTGCTCTGGCTCCTCCGAGTCGCGGATAAGCTTGTCAATTGACTTGCGGGCAAGCAGTTGGCTGAGCAGTGCGGTTCTCCTTACAGGGATCAGGGATTAGGGAATAGGGATCAGTTTTCGGCGAATTACAGAGAGTTTGGTCAATCTTAAGCTGAAACACCAATTCATGCACAGCACGACAGGACTGATCCCTGTTCCCTAACCCCTGTTTCTCCTACCGCTTCGACTGGCCGCGTACCATCTTCTTCACTTTTTTCTTGGCCGCGCCGCGTGGTGTGGTGCGCTTGCCCTTGGGTGCTGCTTTCTTGCGCGCCGTGCGCTTCAGCTTCTTGCGTTCCAGTTTGTCTTCAATCTTGGTGGTGTCTGCCACGTATAACCTCTTTCAATTCTGTGTTTTCTGTCGGTACCGCCCGATGCGGTTCGCATCTTCAAGAATAACAGGGAATTCGGGTACTCGAAAGGCGGTAGATCCATTCACAATCGAGCCCTGCTGAATCTTTGGTCCGGTTCCGGGTCCGGGACCCGCCTTGACTGATGAAGATCACTCGCGGCACGGCTTTGCGCGTGTAAACTCATCTCCGCTCGCTGCCCTGCTGCGGGCGCCATGAGAGGTGAAGTTTGAGTAGCATTTCGAATCCAGGACCAGGACGAGTGCTGGTGATTAACCCCGGAACCACATCGACGAAAATCGGCGTCTTCACTCGCGAGGGCGAGGAGTTTTCGCAGACCATTCGCCACGGCGACGAGGAGATTGAACGCTTTAAGGGCCAGCCTGTGCTGGCGCGCCTGGAATATCGCGCCGAGTTTGTTGAGCACGCGCTTGTCGCCGCAGGATACGGCCCGACGACTAAAATCGCGGAGCTTTATTGGGCGGCGGTGGTGGGGCGGGGAGGATTGTTGCCGCCGATGGAGTGCGGCACTTATCTGGTGGATGACGCGATGGTGAACGCGCTCAGACACACACCGCTCGGCGATCACGCTTCGAATCTCGGCGCGGTATTGGCGCTTCGCTTTGCCCAGGCGGCCAGCGTGGATGCTTACATTGTCGATCCGGTGACGGTGGATGAGTGGCAGCCCTGTGCGAGGTTCACCGGCTCGCCGCTTGTTGAACGCACCAGCATTGGCCACGCACTCAATACTAAGGCCGTGGCCCGGCGCTTTGCGCGAGAACAGGGCCGCGCCTATGCCGATCTGCGTTTGATCGTCGCGCATATGGGCAGCGGCATCACTGTCTCTGCGCATCGCGGCGGCCGCACCATCGACAGCAATTCGATTGAGGAGGGGCCCTTCGGCCCGGACCGGACCGGCTCGCTGCCGGTGCGGGCGCTCATCAAGCTTTGTTTTTCAGGCCGCTTCACGCAAGCCGAACTCGATCGCCATGTCTTTGGCGACGGAGGCCTTTTTGCTTATCTTGGCACCCGCGACCTGGTTGAAGTGGAACAGCGTATCGACGCGGGTGAGCCGCTGGCAGCGCAGGTGCTCGATGCCTTGATTTACCAGATCGCCAAAGAAACCGGCGCCATGGCGGCGGTGCTGGCGGGCCGCGTCGACGCCATTATTCTGACTGGAGGGATGGCGCACTCAGAGCGCGTGGTGAACCGGCTCAGCGAGCAAATTGGATGGATTGCGCCGATTACTATTTATCCCGGCGAAGATGAACTGCGGGCGCTGGCCGAGGGCGTGTTTCGCGTGCTGGATGGCGAGGAAGAGGCGCGACGAATGAAGGCTGAAGAATTGGATTCAACCCTCTAAATCTTTCGCAGGTTTGCGAATTTCTCCATCAGCTTTTTGAGCCCGTGCCGGTCGAAAACTACCGATAGCTTAGCGTCTTCGCCGTCGCCTTCGCGCATCAACACCATTCCGTCGCCGTACTTGGAATGGCGAACCCGGTCGCCTTTCTTCAATCCTGTTGCGCCGTGCGGTGCGGCAATCTCCATGGCCGGCCGTGCCAACGATCCCGGCCTTGTGACTCCGGCTTTGCCACCAAAAAACTTTGCAATGTTGTCGATTGAGTGCGCGTCTGGCACCTGCGTTTCCGCGCTCTCACTTTTTGTGGCGGCTTGCTGCGCCGGCTGGCTTTTCTTCGCGCCTGTCATCCACGAAGCTACAAACGGTTTTGAGGGGTCTCGCCGCGTTGTCGTGCTCCGAACTCGTGCCTCCGGGTTCACTTCCTGGCTCTCATCCTCATAGTTGTAGTGCCGGCTTTCGCCGTCGCGTGCCGCGTCTCTCGAGTCGCCGCGCCCAAATGGTCGCCGCCCGCCGTAACCATAAGCGGGATTCGTCCACGCGGGGGTCCGTCCACCCAGGTTCTCAATCAGTGGCGGCGGCACCTCTTCAAGAAACCGCGATGGAACGCTCATCTCGGGCGCGTCGTTCCCATAGCGACGCCGGTAATGTGCGCGCGTGAGGATCAGCGTGTTCATGGCCCGCGTCATTCCCACGTAACAAAGGCGCCGCTCCTCTTCAAGCTCTTCAGGATTGTTCAGTGTTCTCGAGTGCGGAAACAACCCTTCTTCCAGTCCCGCAAGAAAAACCAGCGGAAACTCAAGGCCCTTGGCCGCGTGCAGCGTCATCAGCGTTACGCGCGCATCGGGATCGAACTGATCTGTGTCAGACGCCAGCGCCGCGTGATCGAGAAAATCCCCAAGTGTCTCGCCGCGCACCTCGGCATCGTGCGCCGCATTTGCCAGTTCCTCCAGGTTTTCAATACGGCTGAACGCCTCAGGTGTGCCCTCAGTCTCAAGCGCCTTGATGTAGCCGGTGCGATCGATGATGAACCGGATCAGCTCGGGCAATGTGGCAGCATCGCCCGGCCGCCGGAATCCTTCCGTCGCAGCGGTCTCGTCTCCGATTGCGCTCTTCTGTGAGTCGGAGCCCGCAGGCGTCTTGGCCGCATTCGTTTGCTCCGGCATTTTGAGGAACGGCTTTACCGGTTTCTGCTCGAATGGCGAAAAATGTGCAGCATCCAACAGCGCCATCTGGCCCGTGTCGTTCGATCCAAATTCGAAGTCTGCGCCTTCAACGAGCTGTTCAATCGCCTCTTCAGCGCCGGGTGTCGGCTGCTCCGCACCGAACGAAAAATCAGTGTCGCCTTCAGCGGCCTCAGCCACGGCCACATCTGCCGAAAGCTTGCCTGCAAAGTCGGGGTCCATCATCGCCTGGGCGTCCACAATAATCTGGCGGAATGTTTCGAGCGCGGAAAGTGTTCGCGCCGGAACGAGCCGGTTCTGGATGGCCGCCGCAATCGCATCCCACGTCGACTTATCGGTCTCAAGAGCAAGTCGCTCGACTGTTTCGAGTGCCGTCTTGCCGATGCCGCGCGTGGGCACGTTAATCACCCGTCCGAGCGCCATTGAGTCATGCGGATTGCGCACGAGCCGCAGGTACGCAAGCATGTCTTTGATCTCGGCGCGCTCGTAAAAACTGAATCCGCCCACCATGGTGTAGCTGATGTTGTAGCGGCGCAGCGCCTCTTCAACCAGGCGCGACTGCGAGTTGGTTCGGTACAGCACAGCGCAGTGTTGGCCCCCGCCTGCATCGTGATTCTCGCGCTGAAACGCTTGAATCTTGTCGGCGATAAACAGCGCTTCGTTTTCTCCGTCCGGCGCTTCGTAGTAGCCGATCAGCGACCCGCCCTGGCGCTCGGTCCACAATTTCTTGCCTTTGCGCCGGATGTTATTGGCCACCACTGCGCCCGCGGCCTCGAGAATGATCTGCGTCGAGCGGTAATTCTGTTCAAGCCGCACAATACGCGCGTTCGGAAACTCCTGCTCGAAGTCCAGGATGTTGCGAATGTCCGCGCCGCGCCACGAGTAGATGCTTTGATCTTCGTCGCCCACCGCGCACACATTCTTCTGCTCCCCGGCGAGCAGCTTCATCAGCTCATACTGCGGGCGGTTTGTGTCTTGATACTCATCCACCAGCAGGTAGCGATAACGGCGCTGGTAGCGTTCGCGCACCTCGCGCGAAACTTTCAGCAGCCGCACCGCCTCAAGCAGAAGATCGTCGAAGTCCATCGCGTTGTTCTTGCCGAGTTCGGTCTGGTACTGCTTGTAGATTTGCGCAATGCGTTCGCTGTTCGGATCCTTGGAGCCGAGATAATAATCCTGCGGATCGACCATGTGGTTCTTAGCCCACGAAATTCTGCCCAGCACCGTGCGCGGAGTGAGCTGCTTGGTATCGAGCCCCATCCGCTTCATGATCTGTTTCACAATGCCCTGCTGGTCGTTCTCGTCAAAAATGGCAAAGTTGCGCGTGAGTCCCTTATCGCCAACTTTCAGCGCTTCAATATCGCGCCGCAAAATCCGCACGCAGAGCGAGTGAAAAGTCGCGATGAGCGGCTTGGAGAGAGAGCCGTGGCCCAGCAGCCGGTCAACTCGCTCGCCCATCTCGCTGGCCGCTTTGTTGGTAAACGTCATGGCCAGAATTGCATCCGGAGCGACGCCCTTCTCTTCAATCAGCCACGCAATCCGGCT
>Ga0265338_10004910_pt1 | contig 17784 bp, 16 predicted proteins | sample 42126metaG_FD_193579 | JGI IMG/M metagenome (GOLD analysis project Ga0265338, IMG submission 193579) | Rhizosphere microbial communities from Carex aquatilis grown in University of Washington, Seatle, WA, United States - 4-21-26 metaG | ecosystem: Host-associated > Plants > Roots > Rhizosphere... | reverse complement strand
CTGTACTCGATTACAATTGTTTACGCGTGGATGAAAGGTGAAACTCCGTTCCAGGGTTGGGCGCCAATAATGCTCGTGATCTTACTGATCGGGGGTATGATCATGCTAATGCTCGGGGTCATCGGTGAATATGTTTGGCGAATCAACGAAGAGGTTCGCAAGCGACCAAATTACGTAATTCGGGATAAGTTTCTGTAAATCGGTGTATTCGCGGACGAGGCTTAAAATTTGGGATCTCGTACATAGTCATTCCAACTGGGCATCTTACGATCACGTTCACTAAGTGAAGGGTTAGATCCCGGCCACTCAATCCCAAGAATAGGGTCCTCAAAGTCAATTCCGCCTTCACCCTGGGGATTATAATTTGCATTTACTTTGTAGAGAATATCCGCACCCTCACCTGAAAGAACGCGAAATCCGTGCGCAAATCCCGCCGGCACCCAAAACCAGGCGGGTTTATCTCCGTGAAGCTCTACTGCCACATGCTGGCCGAACGTTGGAGACGATTTGCGAATATCGACCGCAACATCAAAGATCGCTCCTCGCACGGCCGACACGAGCTTTCCCTGAGGACGGTCATATTGAAAATGAAGACCGCGTAAGACCTGACCCGAAGATCGCGAATAATTGTCCTGAATGAATTCCGGTAAACCTAATTCTAAATAGACGTCGTTGCGAAAACGCTCAACGAAAAAGCCCCGCGAGTCCCCGATCATTTTTGGTTCGATTAATAAGGGACCCTTGATGCTAAATTCGGTTACTTTCACGTATTGGACTCCTCACGGTAATCGCCGACGACAAACCAAATATCACAGCTCCGTTAACATTTAGATTCGATAACGATCAGCGTCAATGATCGAGCATAACCAATATGCTCCAATTGAAAATGACCATATGTAGAGTGATGGCCGTAAAAAAATTATCTTCAGTAAAGCCGCCAACCAGCAGAAATATTTGTGCCATCAAGACAGACCAGCCCCAGGGACCGTTCCTTCGAATCTTCCAGGCATTAATTAAAAAGGTCGCAGAAACCCAGAAAAAAAAGAGAAGGCTAAAGATTCCAGCGCCCGCCAACCACTGAAGATACACATTGTGTGCGTTGGACACGAAATCCTCTTGAATCCCGAGCTGGTGATAATAATTTGGGACGATCAAATCGCCTTGGAACAGTCCAACTCCAAACCAAGGATGCTCCTTCCACATCTGCCAATAGGCCTGCCAAAGATGCCAGCGCATGCCGCTGCTATGATCCAACGTTCCACTCAGCATATTGGCGACTTTGACGCCAATCTCAGTCTGCGATTGACTGAGAGCAAGTGCACTTGCCGCTGCCACGACTATGAAGACGCCGAACATCTTGCGATGCTCAATGGCGAGAAAAACACCGACCGCTGCCAGTAGGCCGATCCAAGCCCCCCTCGACTCAGTTGCGATCACGGTGAATAATCCAATTGTCAGGAAGGCCACAGTCCACCACTTTGGCCAGCGCCGCCATGCGGGCAAAGAAACTGCGATCAGCGAGAATCCAAAGGAGTACGCAAATGCGAGCGACCGCGAGAAAAATCCCACCGGCCGCCAGATTCCCCGCGACTGCGACACCACATGCGCACTCGGCCGAATCACATCTATCCCCGTGCACGTCTGAAACAAAGCATACGCCGCACACAGCGCGCACATTCCAACCCAAACCATTAACAACTTACGCTCGAACTCGTCGCTCCAAACTTCGCGCAAGGCGTACGGCAATAGCCAGAGAATGATCGCCCACCGAAAAAAACCAAGCTGAAACCAAAAACCTCTACCCGGCGGATTTAGCAGCACGCTCAAGGCAGTGCAGACGATCATCCCCAGGATCGGCATCCAGGCTGTAAACACTGGCCATTCGCGGTCGCGTACTAAACGTACGATCACCGTCAGGCACAATGTCCATACCAGAATTTCCATTGCGGCCATCGAGGTGTGCAGCGCTACTACGTATAGCAAGAGTACTGCCGTGATCCACTTTTGTCGTAACGTGAGTCCAGCCATCAGAAATTCGTCTTACTTTCGACTATGTATTGCGGGCGGCGCTTTACTTCGAGAAAGATGGAGTTAAGATACAAACCGATCACGCCCATCGACACCATTTGGATTCCGCCGAGCAGGAAAACCGCGATCATGATGCCCGACCATCCTGGCACCACGTGTCCTAGATATCTTTCGACCAGGACGTAGACCACCATCAAAATCGACAAATAAAAAATGGTGAAGCCCGCCATGATCACCAGCTTGAGCGGCACATCGGAAAACGAAATCAACGCCGAATCCAAGAAAAACGAAACCACGCGATTACTCAGCACAGGCATGCTCGACACGCCCGCGAAACGCGGCTTGCGGACATAGTATAGCTTTTCTTGGCGGAAGCCCACGAAGGTCACGATTCCGCGCATGAACGGATTGACCTCGCGGAACTTTAAAATTTCATTTAGTGCTCGGCGCGAAATCAATTTGAAGTCGCCACAATTACTCTCGAGCTGAACGCGCGAAAATTTGCGCAAGATTGCGTAACCGATCTTCGTGATCATCAGCTTGAGCCACGGCTCGCCTTCGCGCGACGTGCGCACGGTATGGATCACGTCCGTGTTTTTCTCCCGCCAGATTCTTAACATATCCGGAATGAGCTCCGGTGGATCCTGCAAATCGGCGTCTAAGTAGACCGCCAAGTCGCCCGTGCAAAACTCGAAACCTGCCAGTGCGCATACGTCGTGGCCGAAATTCCTGGCCATGCGGATGACCTTGACCCGCTTGTCTTTCTCAGCGAAATCGGCCAAAATCGTGGCGCTTTGATCGTGTGAATCGTCATCTACGAAAATTAACTCGAAATCGCCGAGGTTTTTTTTGCCCACTTCCTCCGACAAAATCGCGGTGAGCCGATTGACCGCTTCGGGGATGTTTCCTTCTTCATTGTAGAACGAAAAAATGACCGACAACTTGGCGCGTTCAGGCTGTACTGGGAGTTGGCTCATGCGTCTTTCCACTAAACCATTGCCTCCAAACGCAGGCAACCATTATACTCCGCATTGAGATGGAAACGTTTATTCACCCCACCGCGATCGTCGACCCAGGCGCCGTCATTGGCGCCGGCACTAAGATTTGGCACTTTAGCCATATCTGCGGCCAAGACGTCTCGATCGGGCCCGAGTGTTCCTTTGGGCAAAATACCTACGTCGGCAACAAAGTGAAAATCGGCCGCGGCTGCCGGGTGCAAAATAATGTTTCGCTCTATGACATGGTGGAACTCGGCGACTACGTGTTCTGCGGTCCATCGGCCGTGTTTACCAACGTTGTGAATCCCCGCGCGCATGTTTCGCGCAAAAATGAATTTAAAAAAACTGTCATCGGTTCTGGCGTCAGCCTCGGCGCGAATTGCACCATCGTGTGCGGCGTCGAAATCGGGCGCTTTGCCTTTGTCGCCGCCGGCGCCGTTGTGACTGAAAACTTGCCTGCGTTTGCCCTGGCCGTCGGCGTCCCGGCCCGTGTAAAGGGCTGGATGTGCCACTGTGGCGTGAAGCTCGTTCCCGCGAACGGCCATGCCGGCTGCTCGGCTTGCGGATCGAAATATAATATCACCGACAGCGCCTGCCTTCCCGTTGCGCTTAAAAACTGCTTCGTCGAAAAATGAACTTCGACTTTGTCATCGTTGGCGGCGGCATCGTCGGCCTGACCCTGGCCCGCGAACTCGCGCGCCGTCATAAGGGCCGCATTGCCGTCCTCGAAAAAGAATCTGATGTCGGCATGCACGCGAGCGGACGCAATTCCGGCGTCGTGCATGCGGGAATTTACTATGCGGCCGACTCGCTCAAAGCCCGCTTCTGCGTCGAAGGCGCGCGGGACTTGCTCGCCTATGTCGATGAGCACAAGCTTCCCGTCTTGAAATGCGGGAAAGTGATCGTCGCGGCCAAGCCTTCCGATGCGCCCACGCTCGACGTTTTGCTTAAGCGCGCGCAGGCGAATGGTGTGGAAGCCCGGCGCATTTCTTTGCAGGAATTGGCGGACATCGAACCCGAAGCTGTCAGCCATGAAGGCGCGATCTGGTCGCCGCGCACGGCGGTGATCGACTCGAAGGCTGTCCTCAAGCAACTTGTTCAAGAACTCACTGATCTCGGCGTTGCAATTCACTACAATCAAAATGTCTGGCATATTGACACGAAAGCCAAGACTGTCACCACCGACCGCGAGGCCTTTACCTATGGCTTCCTATTCAACACGGCCGGTGTGAACGCCGACAAAATCGCGCACGCATTCGGTGTTGGCCGCTCCTACCGCATTCTTCCGTTCAAGGGTTTGTATTGGAAAGCTTCCGATTCGTTTGCGCGCAAAATTCGCACTTTGATTTACCCCGTACCCGATATGACCATGCCCTTCCTCGGCGTGCACATCACCCGCACGGTCGACGGCAAAGTGCTTTTTGGCCCGACGGCGATTCCGGCGTTTGGCCGCGAAAACTATACGGCGCTCGGCGGGCTCGATCTGCTCGAGACGCCGCAGATCGGCTGGCATCTCCTCGGCATGCTTGCGCGCAATCCGGGGAACTTCAGATCTTATGTCACGCAGGAAATGTCTCGCTATCGCTTCAAGAATTTCTTTAACCAGAGCCGCTCGCTGGTGCGCGGGCTTGAGCCTTCTGACATCGCGCAGTTCTACAAAGTGGGAATCCGCGCGCAGCTGATGGATACCTCTAAGGGTAAACTGGAAATGGATTTTGTCATCGAACGAGGGCCGGACTCCCTGCATGTGCTCAACGCCATTTCGCCGGCGTTTACCTCGGCGTTCGCCTTTGCAAAGTTTCTGACTGACGAGGCGCTTGGCCCACCTAGTGTCGTCAAATAACGAATTGCGCGGCGCCCGTGATCTTTAGCTGAATTGAAATTGAACGTGCTGATTTAGAGGCCGCCATTCGTCATTTCACGACAGTGCTCCCAGCCCACCCATGACGCACTAAGTCCCGCGGCGCCGCGGTTGCCGTTCTCCCCTCGCATTTGGTTAACTTAACTTAGACTCTGACAAAGGACTGTCATGTCGCCATCCCAGCTCGAAGACCTCTATGCCCGCGTGCTGCTGGTTCGTCTCTCCGAACAGCAGATCATGAAGGAGTACTTTCAGGACGAAATGAAAACTCCCGTCCACCTCAGCGTGGGCGCGGAAGCGATTGCGGCCGGCGTCCATTTTGCCTGTCCCAAAGACACTCAGTACTTCGGCACTTACCGCAATCACGCGCTCTTTCTTGCCTGCTCCCAAGACACCGACGCGTTCTTTGGCGAAATGTACGGCAAAGTCACTGGCTGCGGGAAAGGCAAAGCCGGCTCCATGCATATGTCATCGCCCGAGCACGGACTGATCGCGACGTCCGCAGTTGTGGCGACGACCATTCCGGTGGCGGCCGGCGCGGCCTTGACGGCGCAGTACACGAACTCCGGGCGCATCGTCGTGGCGATGTTCGGGGATGGTGCGGTCGAGGAAGGCGCCTTCTTTGAGACCGTGAACTTTGCCAGCCTCAAAAAATTACCGCTGCTCTTTGTCTGCGAAGACAATGAACTCGCGATCCATGCGCAGAAGCATGAGCGCAAGGGCTTTCAAATTTTCGCGGACATGGCGAAGACGTTTCACCTCGAATACATTGAGGGCGACGGAACGCAAGCGACCGAAGTGGTGGCGAAGGCTTCGGAGATCGTTGCGCGTATGAAAAAATCCGGTCAGCCGGGCTTTTTGCACTTTAACTACTTCCGCTTTCTTGAGCATGTCGGCCCGCTTGAGGATTTCGACAAGGGCTATCGCACAAAGCCGTCGGACCTCGGCGAAAAATGGGATCCGCTGCCTAAATTAAAACAAGCCTGTCTCACAGCCGGCGTCGCGCAAAGCAAACTGGAACAAATCGAAAAAAATCATCTCGCGAAAATTGCAGCGAGTGTGAAAAAGGCCAAAGCCGCTAATTTTCCCGCGCCCGCTGAGCTCTTCACCGACGTCTTCGCCCCGGGAGGCTGCTGATGTCGTGGCCCCTGATGAATAACAATATCACGCGCGAAGACCTCGACACCCTGATCGAGTTTCTCAAAGGCGACGAGATCCTCACCCAAAGCAAAAATGTGCGCGCCTTCGAGGAAGAATGGTCACAATGGCTCGGCGTGAAGCACAGTGTGTTCGTGAACTCCGGCGCTTCGGCGAATCTCATCACCATGGCCGCCATTCGCCATCTCTACGGCTCCGGCGAAGTGATTGTGCCGACGCTGACTTGGGTGAGCGACATTGCGACTGTGTTGCAAAACGGCTTTAAGCCCGTGTTCGTCGACATCGACAATCATCATCTCGGCATGAACATCGACCAAGTCCTCCAAAAAATGAACAGCAACACGCGGGCCGTCTTCTTAACGCATGTTCTGGGCTTCAACGGGCTTGAAGACCGCCTGATCGAAGAATGCAAGAAGCGCAACATCCTGCTGATCGAAGACGTCTGCGAGTCCCACGGCGCTACCCACCAGAATCAAAAGCTCGGCGCGATCGGCTTCGCCGCGAATTTTTCGTATTATTTCGCACACCACATGTCGACCATCGAGGGCGGAATGGTTTCGACCAATGACGAGAGATTTTATCAAACGCTGCGCATGCTCCGCTCGCACGGCATGACCCGCGAAATGGATTCGCAAATTTTCCGCGACGAATGGATCCGCAACAATCCGAAGTGCAATCCCGAATTTATCTTCTCGTATCCCGCTTACAACGTGCGCTCGACGGAACTGAACGCCGTGCTGGGCCGCAGCCAACTTAAAAAGCTCGATGCCAACAACAAGAAGCGCACTGAGAATTTCGACCTGTTCTTGCAAGAGCTCGACTCCACGAAGTACCGCACCGATTTCCGCCTCGAGGGAAGCAGCAACTACGCGTTCATCGTCATCCTCAAAGATAAATCGCTTGTCGAAAAGCTCATGTCGACCATGCGTGAGCAGAAAATCGAATTCCGGCGCGGCCTTTCGGGCGGCGGCAATCAGCTGCGGCAACCCTACCTCGTCCCGCATGTGCCCAAGGGTTTTCACAAGCAATTCCCGAACGTCGAATACGTGCACGAATACGGCTTCTACATCGGCAACTATCCCGGCCTCAGCGCCGCGCGCATCAAAGAGCTCTGCCAAATTCTAAACGGAGTCGGCTAAATGATGATGCAATACCGCGAAGCGCTCGCTCACGCCCAAGCCGACGCCATGGCCGAGGATCCGAACGTCTTTGTCTTCGGCCTCGATGTGCCGGACTTCAAAAGCATTTTTGGCTCGACCAAAGGTTTGCTAGAAAAATTCGGCCCGCAAAGAGTGTTCGGAACACCCCTCAGTGAAGACGCTATGACGGGCGTCGCCCTCGGCGCGGCACTCACCGGCCTAAGGCCGATTCATGTGCACATCCGCGTCGACTTCTTATTGCTCGGCATGAACCAAATCGCGAATATGATCTCGACGATGCGCTACATGAGCGGCGGCAAACTCAAAGTTCCGCTCGTGCTCAGAGCCGTCGTGGGCCGCGGCTGGGGCCAAGGCCCGCAGCACAGCAAAACCTTGCATTCGTTCTTCGCGCATATTCCGGGACTGAAAGTCGTCATGCCCTCATCCGCGCAAGACGCTTACAGCCTACTTCGCTCGGCGATTGCCGATGACAATCCCGTGATCTGTATCGAGCACCGCTGGATGTACGATGTCGTGGGCCCAGTCGACAAATCAGTCAAAATCCCGCTGGGAAAAGCCAGTGTTCTGCGCGAGGGAAAAGACGCGACGTTGCTGACCACGTCGTGGATGGCGATCGAGGCGATGCAAGCCGCCGATATTCTCGCGCGCTCGGGCGTTCAGGTCGAGGTGATTGATATCCGCTCCATCGCGCCACTCGACACCGGGACAATTGTCGCCTCAGTTCAAAAAACGGGCCGCTGCGTGGTCGCCGATTACGATTGGACTTTCTGCGGCTTCAGCGCGGAATTGGCCGCGGTCGTTTCTTATAATTGCTTCAGTGAGCTCAAGGCGCCCGTCGAGCGCGTGGGTTTTGCCCATGTGCCCTGTCCCACCACACGGCCGCTGGAGAACCTGTTCTATCCTTCCGCCGAATCGATTGTCCGAGCCCTGGAAAAGAACCTGAGACTTTCACCAGCCGACCTAAGCAAAGACACTCTTTACTCCTACGAAAACAAATTCAAAGGACCCTTCTGATGAAAATCCTCGTCACCGGAGCCGCGGGATATATCGGCTCGACCCTTGTGCCGATGCTTCTCGACGCCGGCCATGAAGTCACCTGCATCGACAATTTTATGTACCAGCAGGCGCCCCTGCTCGATCAGTGTCATAGAAAAGGGTTTGAAATCATTCGCGGCGACTCGCGCGACACGCAACTTCTAAAGTCGCTGGTGCCGAAGCACGATGTGCTGATTCCCCTCGCCTGCCTAACCGGGGCGCCGTTGTGCACAGCCGATCCTCTTGGCGCGACAACGATCAACCGCGACGCCGTCATCCGGATGCTCGAGCTCAAATCACCGAAGCAAATGATGATCTATCCTTGCACCAATAGCGGCTACGGCGTGGGCCAAGCGGGAATCGAGTGCGACGAGACTTCGCCGCTGAATCCGATTACGCTCTACGGAAAAACCAAAGTCGAGGCCGAGAAGGCGCTGCTCGACTCCGGCCACTGCGTGACCTTCCGTTTCGCCACGGTTTTTGGCATGAGCCCGCGCATGCGCCTTGACCTTCTCGTCAACGACTTCGTCTACCGCGCGATCAATGACCGCGCCGTCGTGCTTTTTGAAGCGCATTTTAAGCGCAATTATCTGCACGTGCGGGATGCGGCGGCGAGCTTTCTGCACGCCATGAAGAACTACGACAAGATGAAGGGCCAACCCTACAACGTTGGCCTCTCTGAGGCGAATCTCAGCAAAGAGGAGCTCTGCCAAGCGATCCAAAAAGAGGTCAAAGGCTTTGAATACGTGATCGCGCCCGTCGGCGAAGATCCCGACAAACGCAATTACATCATCAGCAACGCCAAGATCGAAGCGACCGGATTCAAAACGCAAGTGGGACTCACCGAAGGCATCCGCGAGTTAAAAAAGGGCTTTCAAATCGTCCGCCGCCAACAGTACGGGAATGTCTAATGCCCACGGATAAAATTCTTATCACGGGGCATCGCGGACTTCTCGGCTCGGCGATCGTGCAAGAACTTAAGAACGCCGGTTACAATACGCTGATCGTTGCCGCGCGCTCGGAGCTCGATCTCACGGATGAAGCCAAAACGCACCGATTCCTCAAAGAGGCCAAGCCCGACGCCGTCATCCACTGCGCGGCGCTGGTCGGCGGCATTCAGGCCAACCTCGCGCGGCCGGCCGATTTTCTCGAGCAGAATCTGCGCATGCAGACCAACGTCATTCACGGCTCACATCTCGCTGGCGTGCCGACGCTGATTTTTTTCGGCAGCAACTGCATGTATCCGAGCGGCGCGCCTCAACCCATGAAAGAAGAAGACCTGCTGCAAGGCCCGATGGAGCCGAGCAATCTCGCCTACGGCACGGCCAAAGCCGCGGGCTTTATCGAATGCCAAACGCACTGTCAGCAATACGGCCGCAACTACATCACGTTGATTCCGGCGAGCCTGTATGGCCCGCATGACAACTTCGACGTCAACACGTGCCATGTGACGCCGGCGCTGCTCCTTCGCATGCATCAGGCGAAAAAACTCAATGAACCCGAATTCAAAGTTTGGGGAACGGGAAAACCCCGGCGCGAACTTCTGCATTCACAAGATGCCGCGCGCGGCGTGCGCCTGATCCTCGAAAAGGGCCCGCAGACCGGCCCGCTCAATCTCGGCGCGGGCTCTGATTTCACGGTGGCTGAGATCGCCGAAGAGATAAAAAAGACTGTGGGCTACACGGGAAAATTGGTGTTTGATACTCTCAAGCCCGACGGCTCGATGCGGAAGCTCCTCGATTCCAGCCGCATCTTTAACCTAGGATTTAAACCGCAGATGTCACTCGCAGATGGCTTACAACAGACGTACAAATGGCTGCTCTCGGGCGACAAAGTCCGCGGAGTGCCGTCGCTATGAGTCTGCCACGCGTTCTTATTCTCGCCGGTGGCCTCGGATCGCGCCTGCAACAGGTGATCAAAGACGTGCCGAAGCCCTTGGCGCCGATCGACGGGCGGCCGTTTCTTGAATACCAGATTGAGTATTTAAAAAAGCAAGGTTTCCTGGAATTCACGCTCCTCACCGGCCACCTGTCCGAGAAAATCGAAAAGCACTTCGGCGACGGCAAAAAGTTCGGCGTGGAAATCGATTACTCGGTGGAAACCGAACCGCTCGGCACCGGCGGCGCGATTTGCCAAGCGATGTTCACGCATCCGAACGATAAGTTTCTCGTGTTCAACGGCGATACGCTGTTCACGACGGACTTTGAACGTTTCGTCAACTACAGCGAAGGTCCGATCACGATTGCGCTCAAATACTCCGACGATCTCTCGCGCTACGGCAGCGTGATCCTCGGTGACAAGTACACTGTCAAAGAATTCCGCGAAAAGACCGACTCTGCCGAGGACGGCTACATTAACGCCGGCACGTACTACATCGAACGTTCGGCCCTCGACCTCATGCCCGAGGGAAAATTCTCATTCGAGAAACGCATCCTCGAACCGCTCGCGAAGACCGGCCACCTCAAAGGCATCCCCTGCGGCGGAAAATTTATCGACATCGGCACGCCGGAAAGTTTCGCCTGGGCGCAGAATCATTTGCCGGCATGGCTCAAGAGCCACCAGCCCAAGCCCTGTCTCTTCGTCGACCGCGACGGCGTTCTCGTCGAACACAAACACTATTTGCATAAGCCCGAAGACGTCGTGCTCATTCCGGAAATGTGCGACGTCATTCGCTTTGCAAAAAGCAAAGACTGGCATGTAGTCGTCGTCACCAATCAATCGGGCGTCGGCCGCGGCATCTTCACCCAAGACCAGTGCGACATCGCGAACGGCCATATTCACAAGCTCATGGAAAAAGAAAAGGCTGCGCCCGACCTGTGGATGTGCAGCTACGATCATCCGACCGAAGGACAAGGCATTTACAAACGCGACTCTTTAAGGCGCAAACCCAAGCCTGGAATGCTGCTTGAAGCTTGCGACACGCTCAATATCAAAATCGCGAAGAGCTTAATGATCGGCGACAATTGGACGGATCAAATCGAACTTCCGGGTTTGAGCTTCGTACTTGTGGAAGGCGACTTCGAGCTAAAGAACATCGGCCCGCACACCATCGTCACCAAAGATTTTGAGCAATTAAAATCCGTCGCCTGCGCACAAATCGAGCGGCTGAACGGTACCTAGTCGCTTTTTCGGACGCGAAGCGTCCGAAAAAGCGACTAGGTACCCGCCGCCATATCGGGATTGTAGAGCAGAACCTGCGAGCCGCCGTACTCGAACTTAAAATCGACTTGAATCAAATCCTTCAGGGCATTGCGCACGCGCGGCTGCATTTCAAAGGGTACGTAAAATAAAATAAATCCACCGCCGCCCGCGCCGAGAATTTTTCCGCCTAGGGCTCCGGCCTTAACACCCGCCTCGTAAATCGCGTCGATATTTGAATTTGAAACTTTGGAACTCAGCGAGCGTTTGAGCTTCCAATTCTCATGCAGCAAGCGGCCGAAGTCATCTAAGCCCTCATCCGACTGAAGCATTCCGCTCGCTTCATCGACCATTTCCTGCATCCGCACCAAATGGGGCGTGTTCACCTTCATATTCTCGCGCTTCGACTTTTCAATCTCGTCGGCAATCCGCGAAAAGCCCGTGAAGAACAGCATCAATTTGCCGTTCAGCAAATCCACGCGCTTTTGCGGCAAGATCATCGGCTTTACTGAGTATTTTTCGTCATTGTGAAAATCGATGCGGTTAAAGCCGCCATACGCCGCCGCGATCTGATCCTGCGAGCCGACGGTTTCCTTAATCACCTTCTGCTCAATGTGCAGTGCGAGATCGGCGAGCTCTTTCTTGCTCTTCATTTGCCCGCGCAAAGCGAACAGCGTATTCAACAAGCCGACAGTGAACGCAGACGAAGAGCCCAGGCCCGAGCGCGCCGGTAAATCGCCGTCGTAATGAATTTCCAAACCGTCGCGCACATCCAGGTACTCAAAAATATGGCGCACGGCCGGGTGCTTGATTTCCGAAATCTCACGCACGGTTTCGATCAACGAATAGGCAATGCGATGCTTGTGCTCAAAAAACGGCGGCAAATGCCGGCACGTGATGTAGGCGTACTTATTGATCGTCGTCGAGAGAACGCTGCCCCCATGCTCGCGGTACCAGAGCGGAAAGTCGGTGCCGCCACCAAAAAACGAGATGCGAAAAGGCGTTTGGCTGATGATCATTCTTAAATCATACCCTTGACGCGCGGAGTAAAGACAAGTCGATTGCCCACTCCCGCGCCGTCGGGCTAACTACTTCAAAGGAGTTCTTTCCACTGAAGGCCTTAGTCAAATCGCTCTGGCGGCACCAGTTTTTCACGCTCGGTTCGGGCGTGGTTTTCGCGCAGGCGCTGACCTTGATGCTCATGCCGCTGCTCACGCGGCTCTATGCGGTCGAGGCCTTCGGCTATTTCGCCATTTACGTGGCGATGACCAATCTCATCGGAATTTTTTCGACCCTGCGCTTGGAGCAGACCGTCCCGATCGCGGAAGACCAGCGCGAAGCCGATGCCGTCAGCACCCTCACCGTTCTTATGTCACTCATCGCGGGCCTGGCCGTTGCGGTGGCGACGACGATTCCACAAGTGCGCGGTTTGCTGCCGACCATGAAGCAAGATTGGTACATTTGGGGACTCACCGCCGCTTCAGCCACCTTCATGGGATGGATTCAGATCCTCACGCAACGTCTCTTGCGCAATGGAAAATTGAAGTATGCGGCCATGCGCCACATCGCCGAGAAGGCGAGCTTCCTGATCATCGCGATATGGGCGGCTTCGGCGAAGCACACCAATGGCGGCTTGATCGTCGCGCAGACCGTCGGCAATTTCGTCGCCGTCTTGATGCTGATGATCGGCTGCGCCTGGCTGCCAAAAATTACGTTTCACGAAATGTTCCGGTTGGCTCGCAAATATTCGGACTTCCCGCGTTTGAACACAGCTTCGATGGCGCTGCAGCTGTTCACCACTCAGCTGCCGATTTTGCTCTACAGTTACTACTTCACGCCAGAATTCCTGGGTTACCTGAATCTCGCCCAGCGTTTGGCGGAAGCGCCGAACACCGTTGTTTCAGGAGCGCTGGCGCCCGTGTTCTACCGCCGCTTGCTGACGGCGGGTAAACATCAATACCGCCGCATCTTCTTGCGCACGACTCTGTGGAGCGCGACTGCGTTTTCAATTCCCATGATTCTGTTCGCGTTAAATGCCCAGACCATTATCGATTTCGTGTTCGGTGCGAAATGGCACGCGAGCATGCCCTTCTTCTTGGCTCTGGCACCTCTGACGGTCACGCGTTTATGTTACATGATTCAACAGTGTTGGTTGATTATGCTCCGGCATCTCGATGTGGATTTAAAAATCTCGGCACTGCTGTTGGCCGCGCAAGGACTCGGAATTTTTATCGGTTTGTTTTTCTTTTCGACATTGCTCGAACCCGTCATTGCGGCCGCCGCTTTGACGTCGGTGGTTTATATCGCGGGCATGATTTGGATTTCACGATTGATTCACCGCGCGCATACAGCGCCGCTGCCACAGCCGTTGAGCGCAGAGGCGAGCCTGACGTAGGGCGCACCTCCAAAAAAAGACAACTTATAAGTTGTCTTTTTTTGGAGGTCTCCGCAAGCGGGTCTGCCGTAGCCAATGCTGGGGCCTAAACCCGAGGGTCCGAACTCCGGCAGTCGCCAGCGCAGGGATATAAAATGTCCAAGCGACAAAATGCCCATAGTAGCGTACCCGAATCGCGAAACATTCGCGGGCCACTTGAAAGGCATAGCGGACGTCGTTGCTTAATCCACCGAGGCGATACACCACATGCGCGCGCGAGACCGCCATGACTTTTGCGCCCCAAACGTTTACGAAATACAAAAACAAATCAAAATCGTTCGCGACAGCCAAAGTCTCGTCGAACATACGGTCAGCGGCCATCGTCCGGCGGAAAAACGCGCCCGGAAGGTACAGGCTGGTGCCCCAGATTAATCCTCGCGGCCGACTCTGCAAACGATAGAGAATCGCATGGCTATCCTGAGGCGTGACATCCAGCCCTGCGCACAGCAAATCGATGTGCGGGTGTGCGCGAAGATCGGCGACCGCCGCTTCGACGACTCCTTCGTCTTTAAAAAAATCGTCCGAACAAAGAATTGTGACAAAGTCGCCACTGGCCATCCGCAAACCTTTGTTCAAAGCCTCCGCCGTATTGCGGTCGCGCTCGGAGATCCAACGAATCCCCGCATAACCACGTAAAAGTTCAACCGTGCCGTCCGACGACAACCCATCGACCACGATCAACTCAATGTCCTTATAAGTCTGGCGCATCACCGAATCGATCGCGTGCCGTAAACTCGAAGCGCGATTCAATGTCGGGATGATCACCGAGATTTTCATCAGGTGGTTTGCCGTTGCATCTCTTGGCGCGGCGGCCGGCCGATGATTAGGAAATCCCAAATGCCCTGCCAGTAGCCAAGGCCGTAACCCATGTGCATGATGAAGCAGCAAAAGACGACTTGCGCGCGTTCCACAAAGCCGAGATTCTTGCCCGCCATCGCCATCCCCAGGATGCCGTAGGTCACAATCATCACGTTGAACAGCACTCGGAAATGGCTCGATACCAATGACAGCAGAAAGCCCACCACAAGTGCCGCAACAAAGGCCGGCGGAATCATCTGCCGTGCCGTGGTCACGCGCTTGTGTTTGCGGTTCACGAATACTTTAAAATAGCCGTATTGGAAAAATTGATGGAAAGCCTTCTCGAACGACGCACGCACGAGGTACGTCGTCTTGGCGTTATGAACGTAAAGGATCTTGCGGCCCTTACGCGTCAGACGAAAATTGAAATCGTCATCCTGATTGCGCGTCAGGGCCTCATCGAATAGCCCGACCTCATTGAAAATCGCGCGGCGATACATCGGCACGCCGACCGTATCGACCAACACGTCCTCTTTCATGGTGCGGTAGTTGCCCATGCCGACGCCGAATTTCGATTCCATTGCGAGCGCGATATATTTGCCGCCGGGCGTGTCGCTCACATGCTGATAGTCCCCGCCGACGCAATCGACATCGTCGTGTTGTTGAAGCGCATCGACTAAAATGGACAAGTAATCGGGCGCGAGAACATTGCGCGAGCCTACGATCTGAATGTATTCCCCGCGCGCCTGCTTGATCCCGAGGTTAAACGCGAACGGCGTCAGCTTTTGGGGATTATCCACCATGCGGACGCGGTGATCTTCGCTGCACAAGTCCATTAGCACCGCACGGGTGCCGTCTTGGCTCATTCCATCCACAACGATCACTTCAACATTCGGGTACTCGCTTGCCAGAATCGCGAGTACGGTTTTGCGAATCGCCTTCACTTCGTTGCGGCACGGAATTACGACCGAAACTAGCGGGGCTTCGCCATTCATGATTTAGCGACCTTGAGAAATTCAGTTACCGTGAAATTCATTTGTTCAAGAGTCATTTCCGGGAAGAAAGGCAAACTCAAGATGCGCGAGCAAAACTTCTCTGACACCGCGAATTGCCCGGCCATGTACCCGAACTGAGCCATCGCGGGTTGGCAATTCATCGTCACGGGATAGTGCACGCCGCAGCCGATGCCCGCCGCCTTAAAGTGCGCCATCACTTGGTCGCGGTTCGCGACTTCGACAACATACAAATGGTAAACGGCTTCGGCCTCAGCGCGCGGTTTCAATTTGCTGAAATCCTTCAAGCGCTCATCGTACGCTTTGGCGAGTTCGCGGCGGCGCTTTGTCCACTCGGTCATTTTCGCCAGCTTCGCATCGAGAATCGCGCCCTGCATTCCATCCATGCGGAAATTTCCGCCGAAGAATTCGTGCAGGTATTTGTCGCGTCGGCCGTGATCGATGTAGCGGTTTACAAAATCAAAAAGTTTTTCATCTTGCGTGAGAATAAATCCCGCGTCGCCGTACGCACCGAGATTCTTACCCGGATAAAAACTAAACGTTGCGATATCGCCGAATGTGCCAACGGGCTGGCCCTTCCACTTCGCGAGATGCGCCTGCGCGCAGTCTTCAATCACCTTCAAAGAGTGCGTGCGCGCGAAGGCCATGATTTCATCCATCGGCTCGGGCAAACCGTACAAATGAACGGGAATGATAGCTTTCGTTTTAGGCGTCAGCCGGCGGGCGGCGTCTTGCAAATCGATCTGGTGATACTCGGGATCGATCTCAATCAACACCGGCTTCGCACCGACTTCCACGACCGGCTCCAACGTGCCGAAGAACGTGTGATTTGGAACCAAGACTTCGTCGCCGGCGCCAACGCCCAAAGCGCGCAGCGCGACCGTGATCGCGCTTGTGCCATTCGAACATCCTGTGCCGAAACGCCCACCATGCAACTTCAAAAAGTTTTTATTGAAACGCTCGACCGCGGGACCTTTGATAAACGCCCGCGATTGCAAAGTCTCTTCAATCGCCGCGCGCAGCTGCCTTTCTAGACTTTTAAACTGCGCCTCCAGATCCATGAACGGCACTTTTTCCATGGCTTACAAACTCGCTTCTTTGATTTGACCGAGACGGCATTTTTTCGGCACGAACCGCAAGAACACTTCTTTGTTCGTTTCGACGGACTCGTAGATCGCCGAGATCAATTCTAACGATTTACGGCCCTCGAGTCCACCGACCAAAGCCGAATGCCCTTCGCGGATGCTCTCGACCACTTTGTTCAAATATTCCGTGTGGCCGAACCCATAAACGCTCGGCGGATTGTTTTTGTATTTCGTCAGGACTTCGGCATCTTCAGGCTTGGTCTCGGTGAAATTCCAGTGCTTCATTTCGTTCACGGCAAAGCCGCCGATTTCGACGGAACCTTTTTCGCCGAGCAACGAAATCGAACCTTCAAGATCTTTCGGGCGAGTCGCGGTCGTCGCTTCGATCACACCCAAGGCGCCATTTTTAAAGCGGATGATCACGACGCCCGTGTCTTCCGTCTCGATGTTCACCAAAGCCGTCGATGTCTTCGCAAACACCGACTCCACATCGCCCATCATCCACTGCAGCAAATCCACATGGTGCGAGGCCTGATTCGCGAACACGCCGCCGTCGTAAGCCCAAGTTCCGCGCCAAGCGTCTTGATTGTAGTATTCCTGCTTACGGCACCAGCGCACGCGCACGGTTCCCAATACAAGTTTGCCGAAGCGGCCGCCCTCGAGCGCCTCACGCAGTTTCTTAACCGGCAAATTATAACGATTCTGTTTAACGACAAACAAACGCACGCCCGCGGCGTCGCAGGCCTCGATCATGCTGTCGGCATCCGACAGAGTGAGGGCCATCGGCTTTTCGACGACGACATGCTTGCGGAATCCCGCCACATCGATCGTGTGCTGGGCATGAAGTCCCGACGGCGTCAGAATGTTCACGACGTCGATCTCGGAGCCGAATTTTTCAAGCATCTCGAAGTGATTGGAAAACGCGCGAACGCCGTGTTTTTTGGCAATCGCCTCGGCTCGCGCCATATCGATGTCACAAACTGCCACCAACTCCGCGCCGGGAACCGCGCCGCTGGTCAGGGCATCCACATGCTTCGGCGCAATCCGTCCGCAGTCGATCAAAGCGAATTTCAAAA
>Ga0265338_10004909_pt1 | contig 17793 bp, 7 predicted proteins | sample 42126metaG_FD_193579 | JGI IMG/M metagenome (GOLD analysis project Ga0265338, IMG submission 193579) | Rhizosphere microbial communities from Carex aquatilis grown in University of Washington, Seatle, WA, United States - 4-21-26 metaG | ecosystem: Host-associated > Plants > Roots > Rhizosphere >... | reverse complement strand
TCAAAGGCCGGCGACCTACCCGCCCTCCGACGGCTATGAACCACCGGAAGACCCTCTGATCGGAGTGTGGCGCCAAATCGATACGGTGCGGCGCTTGAAGGAGCGGGCTAATCCCAACCTGGTGCTGGTTGGGTCAGCCTACAGCTATTTGCAGGAATTTTTACCACACGTCGCGCAGCACGTGGTGCGCTCACGATGGACGGATTTGGTCGGCTTCGGCCGAATGGTCCTTTCCTACCCGGACATATTCACTGATGCGCTTGAAACGGGAGAACTCAATTCAAAGCATGTTTGTCGCACATTTAGCGATTGCACCACGGCGCCGCGCAACGGGCTGGTTAGCGGATGCTATCCGTTGGATGAGTATTACAAGCAAAAAGCCGAGAGCAACAAACTTAAGGAGATCAAAAGAACGTATCCGGCCGAGGGAACACGCCGGGAGCAGGCACAGAAGTTGCCGGCAGGTGGAAAAGCCCGGCCAATCGACCCCTGACTCCCGCGGTTAGTTACGGCGCAGGCTGTGGGTCGAGGTCTGATAACAGGATAGTTTACACGGTTGTTCGGGTGGCGGTCATCTCATGGATGAGCCAGGCGCGGGCGTGGGTCCAATAATACTTGGCGGTGCGCTCGGTCAGACCCAGGGCCTGGGCGGCTTCAACGTTGGTCATGCCCACAAAACAGCGCAGCTTCACCACTTCGGCCTGGACGGCGTGGATGGCGGCGAGCTTGTCGAGTGCCTCGTTCACGGCTAGAAGTTCGTCGTCATTACCCGGCCCGGCAACTTCAATACCTTCAAGTCCGACACGTTGCTGGTCGCCTCCATGGCGCATGGCGCGTTTGCGGCGGGCTTTGTCAATGAGAATGCGCCGCATGGCCTCCGCAGCGGCTCCGAAGAAATGTGCGCGGCCATTGAAGTTTGGATTCGTGTCGCCCACCAACCGCAGCCAGGCTTCATGCACCAGCGCAGTTGGCTGCAGGGTTTGGTTGGGCGATTCGTTGGCCATGCGCGACGCCGCCAACTTGCGCAACTCCTCATAAACTAACGGAAGCAGTATATCCGCGGCCTTGGGGTCGCCATGCTCGATGGACTCAAGAATGCGGGTAACGTCGCTCAACAACGAAAACCGTTATCAGTTTTTTCGCTGTTGCGCCAGACTTTAGAAGTCAGGACAGGAACACTTCTTATGCCCTGCGCACGGTTTCAAAACTTGAGTTTACGGCAATAATTGGGCCCTGTAGAAACTCTGGGTGTTGGTGGTGGACTGCGTATCGGAGAAATAGAGCGGGCCGCTGCCGAGCACGTTGGTTTGCAGCGGAATCCAGGTTTGCAGGTCCGTGCTGGCCTGAATGACCACGCTGGAGCCGGTCGAGCCAGTCATGCTGAAACCAAACACGCCGTTCGTGAAGCCAAAGGTCACACCGGTGGTGATGGAAAGGGATGGTGGGGGAACTGCGGTAATAATTATTTCGCCATTACCTGCCCCGTCCGGACTGTAGATGCCGGAAACTTCGGCGAGAATCGCTATGGCAGATGAATCTATGATTGAGCCGCCACCACCGCCACCGCCGACGGTTGTGGTAGTGGCGCTATAGCCGTCGTCGTAGCCGCTGTCACCGCCACCCCCGCCGCCGCCGCTATAACCACCACCCCCGCCACCGAAACCGAATTCGTAGCTCACATTGCCGAGGTTGCCATAGCCAGCGCCCCCGCCACCGAAGCCGCTGCCGACAATATTGTTCGTGCCATCGTCGCCGAAGAATGTGCCGCCGCCGCCGCCGTTGTTAAAGCTGGAGCCGCCACCGCCGCCGCCAAAACCATTACCATCATCGCCGCCGCTGTTGAAGCCGCCGCCGCCCCCACCGCCGTGCCCTAACACGCCGAGGTCTGCCCCACCGTGGCCGCCACCCCCGTTAATGCCGCCAGCGCCGCCTGTGGGCCCAGTGCCGAAGAATTGGTTAAAACCTTCAAGGGAGTAGCCGCCACCAGCGCCGCCGTCGATGTCGGCGCTGCCGCTGCCGCCCGCGACAGTGAGCGGGTTTCGGCTGGAGACCGCGCCGCCGCCGCCCCCGCCGGCGATGACCAGCGGTTTGGCGCCTTCAACCACGAAACTGCCGCCGCCGCCGCCGCCGCCATTATAGTTCGTGTTGATGCCACGTCTGAAGTAAACAGTGCCGCCTGCGCCGCCCACCAAAAGGGTGAGGGTTATGGACGTGGAGAAGTTAAATTCGGCGCTCATCTCGGCTCCTTTGCCGGGCGCGGCGAAGCCGTAGTAGGAGGGGTTGTAGGCGTTGCCGCCCGCAGCTCCGTAGGCTGTGATGATGTAAGTGCCGGGCGGCAGAGTGATATTCGTCTTCGACCCGCTGTAGAAGTAATGGTGTTGGTCCGGGTCCCCAAAGACGACATTCCCCACTGCTGTGCCCAGAGCATTCGAAGCCACTACCTGGTATTGGTATGGTGGAAACGGAGCCAGTCCGGGAACGAAACTGCTGACATTCACTGACGTGGTGCCGGCGGCTATAGCTATGCCGGGTGTTGTATTGGTAAGGGTTGGCGTTTCCCATTGAAAATAAACTATCGTGTCCCATCCCTCTGGATTGACAGCGGCTTCGAGGGTCGCGCCATTCGCAGCATTTGTTGGGAGAAGCGTCGTTACGCTGGGAGCAAAGCCCACGGTGAAGAATTGGTCTTCGCCATAAACAATTCCGAAATCATTCGCGGCATCTATCCGATAGTGATAATAATTTCCCGGTAATCCGTTCAAGGTGGTGCTGATGTTGTTGCTGCCGTTGTCGCCCGGCACGACAGAAGTTCCCACGATATTCCCATAATTGGTACCCGTGCCCCAGTCAAACCAGACCACCGTTTCTTCCGGGCCGGTTACTGCCGTGCCGTTTAGCGCCGCGCCGGTGGCGGAAACGCCGCTGGCAGGTTGCGTCGTCACAAGTGCTGGCAAAACGGTGAGCATGGCACTGCCGCTCGAAGCGTTGCCGTATCCATTGGTGACCTGCACCGAACAGGTGGCACCGGAGTCGGAGAGGCTGACATTGGTCAGCGTGAAGGTGGCATTGGTGGCGCCAGCCACCGCGACATTGTTGATGCTCCACTGATAGACAAAGGGTGGAGCGCCCAGGAGACCGACGCCAAAAGTCACGCTGACGCCGGCCGGAACGATTTGGCTCTCAGGTTCGTTGGTAATGACGGGTGGGACGATTTTGGCATTATTGACGAAAATCTGAATCCGTGAGTTGCCATTGTCGGCGACGTAAATAAGGTTTCCTGTGCTGTCCAGCGCAATGCCCACGGGTGCATTGAGTTGGCCAGCGCCTTTCCCGAATGCCCCCCATTGCGTCAAGTAGCCGCCGTTGCAGTCGAACTTCTCCACGCGGTCGTTGCCTGAATCGGCCACATAAACGTAGTTGCTGGTGTCCACTGCGATCCCCGCGGGGTAATCGAACTGGCCGTTGCCGCTTCCACGACTGCCCCATTGCGTCAGAAAGTTACCGTTATTATCGAACTTCTGAACGCGGTTGTAGTCGGCCACATAAACATTGTTGCTGCTGTCCACCGCAACGCCAGTAGGGTCACTGAACTGGCCGTTGTTCGTTCCATAACTGCCCCATTGCGCCAGGTAGTTGCCGTTGTCATCGAACTTCTCCACGCGGTCGTTGCCTGGATCGACCACATATACGTTGTTGCTGCTGTCCACCGCGATCCCCAGGGGGTAATAGAACCGGCCATTATCGCTTCCAGGAGTGCCCCATTGCGTCTGATAATTGCCATTGCTATCGAACTTCTGAATGCGGCTCGTGCTTCGGTCAGCAACATAAACATTGTTGCTGCCGTCCACCGCGATCCCATCGGGATTGTAAAACTGGGCGTTACTGTTTCCACTGCTTCCCCATTGGCTCAGATACGCGCCGCCAGCGGTGAATTTTACCACGCGGTTGCGCCTACCGTCGGTCACATACAAGTTGTTGCTGGCGTCGAGCGCCACAAAATTGGGCGCAAATCCGCCGGGCGCGGCGGAAGAATCAGTCTGAAACAAGTACGTCGGCGGAACGAAATCCGCCGCCGATAAAACGGTCAGCTCGGCATTGCTGCTCAAGACGCTTCCATAGCCGTTGCTGACCAGCACGGCATAGCTGGCGGAGTCGGAGAGGGTGACATTGGTCAGGGTGAAGGCCGCATTGGTGGCGCCTGACACCGCGACATTATTGGAACTCCATTGATAGGAGAGCGCGGCGCCAATCACGCCGATATTCAGAGCCACGTTCGCGCCAACGGGGACCGTTTGGCTCGTGGGTTGCTGCTCGACGAAGGGCGCTATAATACGGGTGTCAATAGCGAAAACCTCAATCCGGCTGTTTCCACTATCGGCCACGTAAATAAGGTTCCTTGTGGTGTCCAGCGCAATGCCTCCGGGGCTGCTGAACTGGCCCGCGCCGCTTCCCAGACTGCCCCATTGCACCAGGTAGTTGCCGTTTTCATCGAACTTCTCGATCCGGTCGTTGGTTTGATCGATCACGTAAACATTGTTGCTGCTGTCCACCGCGATCCCTTCGGGATATCCGATCTGGCCGATATTGGTTCCCGGACTGCCCCATTGCGCCAGATAATTGCCGCTACTGTCGAACTTCTGAATGCGATCGTTGTAAAAATCGGTCACATAAACGTTGTTGCCGCTGTCCATAGCGATGCCCGTGGGATATTCGAACTGGACGTTGCCGTTTCCACGGCTGCCCCATTGAGTCAGATACGTCCCGATGCTGCTGAACTTTTCAACACGGGAGTTGTCCCGGTCGGCCACGTAAACATTGTTGCCGCTGTCCACCGCAATCCCTTGGGGGTAATCGAACTGGCCGTTGGTGGCGCCGTAACCGCCCCATTCGGTCAGATAGTTCCCGCTGCTGTCGAACTTTTGAACGCGGCTATTCAAGTAATCGGCCACGTAAACATTGTTGCTGCCGTCCACCGCAATGCCTTCGGGATCTTCGAACTGGCTGTTGTTGGTGCCGTAACTGCCCCATTGCGTCAGATACGCCCCGCCAGCGGTGAATTTTACCACGCGGCTGGCCGGGTAGTTCAATGGGTCGGTCACATACACGTTGTTGCTGGCGTCCAGAGCCACAAATCTGGGTGCAAATCCGCCGGCCACGCCGGAGGAATCAATCTCATACAAAAACGTCGGCGGCATGAACTCCGCCGCCGGCAAAACGATCAGCACGGCATTGCTTTTCAACTCACTGCCAAAATCGTTGGTGACAAGAACGGAATAGGCGCCGGAGGCAGAGAGATTGACGTTGGTCAACGTGAAGGTGGCGTTGGTTGCGCCGAATACGACAATATTGTTGGAGATCCACTGATAGGCAAATGGCGCAGTGCCAACGACGCTGACACTTAAAGTTACATTCATGCCAGCCGCAACAGCTTGGGTCGTGGGCTGGCTGACAATAACAGGCGGGATGATATTGGTATTATAAGCAAAAACGTCGATCCGGTCGTGTCCAATCTCAGCCACATAGATAGAGTTCCCGTTGCCGTCCACCCCAATACCCATGGGGGAAATGAGCTGGCCATTGCCGGTGCCATCAGGGCCCCATTGGGTCAGATAATTCCCGCTGCTGTCGAACTTTTGAACGCGTCTGTTCAGGAAATCGGCCACATAAACGTTGTTGCTGCGGTCCACAGCAATGCCATAGGGAACTGAGAATTGGCCGTTGTTGGTTCCATAACCCCCCCATTGGGTCAGATAGTTCCCGCTGCTGTCAAATTTCTCTATGCGGTTGTTGCTCTGGTCAGCAACATAAACGTTGTTGCTGCTGTCCACCGCAACGCTTCCAGGGCCATTGAACTGGCCGTTGCCGGCTCCAAGACTGCCCCATTGCGTCAGATAGTTGCCGTTGCTGGTGAACTTCTCTATGCGGTTGTTGCTTTGGTCAGCAACATAAACGTCGTTGCTGCTGTCCACCGCAATGCCAAAGAGGCCATAGAACTGGCCATTGCCTGCGCCATAAGCGCCCAATTGGGTCAGATAGTTGCCGTTGCTGTCGAACTTCTCGACGCGGTAGTTGCCTGAATCGACCACATAAACATTATTACCGCCGTCCACCGCAATGCTTCCAGGGTAATTGAACTGGCCGTTGTTGGTTCCAAGGCTGCCCAATTGCGAGAGAAAGTTGCCGGTGCGGTCGAACTTCTCAACGCCATTGTACCCGACTGCATAAACATTGTTGCTGCTGTCCAGCACCACAAAGCTGGAATTAAATCCCCCGGGCACGGCGGAAGAATCAATCTCAAACACAAACGTCGGCGGATTATCCGCGCGGAGCGGCGCCACCGCGACCAGAAAACCGGCCAACAGCAACAGTACACGCAAGCAACCGGCGCATGGACGCGCCGCCCGACTTTGGGAAGGGTTGATATCAATCATAACGGAGTCGTTTATTCGCTCACACTGACCAGTGCGAAAATCCGAGGCGGAAAGTACAGTTGTTTTTTGGAACAACCTGCCGAGGACGTAAAGTCAGACGCTCGGGAAGGTCACTGCGGCGAGGGTGGCCCCTCGATGAGGGCCTTGGCTTCTTTGTAGGCCAACCACAGGATGAGCAGGTTCTGGTCGAGCGGTCTTCCGTCAGCGTGGGGTTTGCGCTCGTCTTCCGGGAACGGGGGCATTTGTGCCGAGGCTTGGGTGAAGAGTTGCCGCGCCTCCTCTGGCCTGTCCTGGCGGAATACGCTCATGGCGCGAAAAAGGCCTGCGGTTCCTTTGATGTCATCTCGCGTGGCAGCGGTTTGTTCCGCGATGGCCAGAGTTCGTTCGGCGGCCGCATATTGGCCGTTGCGATACTCAGCCATGCCGAGGCTTAGCTGATACCACGGCAGCCATGGGTCGGTCTTTCCGAGTTCCACCGCCCGCCGCGCAAGATTGAGCGCCTTCGCCAACAGGGCGGCGTCGCTGAAAGGCCGCAGGCAGGCAGCCTTGGCGGCGCGATCCGCTGTCGGGGCCTGGAAAGTTTCCACTCCCTGTTGGAGCATTCGGCGGCGCGTGGCCTCATAATCGGCGTCCTGGCCGAACCACGTCTGCCACGTGGCAAGCAGGGGGTCGTTCATTGGGTCCATTTCACAATGCTGCTCCAGAAGCGTGATGGCCTCGCTGCTCCGACCGACCGCGCTGTAGGAATAGGCCAGGTCGTTCATCGACCTGCCTGTGTCGGAGTGTTTCGGGCCGAGCGCCTTGCGGCGGAGCGTGAGCGCCTGTTCCTGAAGGGTGATCGCGTCGTTGTAACGACCAACGGAGCCGTAAGAAAGAGCCAGATCGTTCATGGCCCAGAGCGTGTCCGGATGTTCCGGGCCATTGACCTTGCGGCGGAGTGCCAGCACCTGCTCAAGGAGCTTGAGCGCCTCGTCGTTGCGGCGGAGGGAAATGTAGGACAGCGCCAGACCATGCATCGCGTGGAGCGTGTCAGGATGTTCGGGGCCGAGCGCCTTGCGGCGGAGCGTGAGCAGTTGCTCTCGCAGCTTGAGCGCCTCGTCCCGGCGGTCCTCCGCGTAGGAAATCGCCAGATCGTCCATCGCCCAGAGCGTGTCGAGATGTTCCGGGCCGAGCACTTTGCGGCGGAGCGTGAGTAGTTGCTCCCGCAGCTTGAGCGCCTCGTCCCGGCGGTCGGCGTCGTCATAGGAAATGGCTAGATTATGCATCGCCGACAGGGTGTCGGGGTGTTCGGGGCCGAGCGCCTTGCGGCGAATCGTCAGGACCTGCTCCCGCAGCTTGAGGGCCTCGGGCCAGCGACCGACCTCGTAATAGGATCTCGCAAGATTGTCCATCGCGTTGAGCGTGTCTGGATATTCCAGGCCGGAAGCGGCCATGCAGTAATCGCGAACCTTCTCTTGCAGTGGGATGGCCTCGCGGTAAAGACCCAGGGCGAAATAGGTTAAGCCAAGGGTAGCCTGGAGTTTAGCTCGGCGCGCAGGCTGGTTCGTCAGTTCGGTGTCCAGGTTGTCCACAGCATTGCTAAGACTTTCAGCGACGGTGATGGTGCGTCCATCGCGCGCGGGATCGGGACTTTGGAAAACGTCGGTCAGGAATTTGCGGATGGCTTCGGACTCGGCGAGGCGTTCCATCGCGAGTGCCGAACTGGCTTCGGATTCGGTGAGACGCTCTCGGGCCAGGGTTTCGGCATGAATGGCGCGAACGGCCTGCCAGGCGCTGATGCCAGTGGCGGCCACGAGCACCACAGCGATCAGCGAAGCCACGGCGAAGGCGGTCTTGTGCCGCTGCCATGCCTTTTGCAGACGGTAGGCGGCGCTCGGCGGCCGAGCCAGGATCGGTTCGTTTTCCAGGTGCCGCTGAATATCCATCGCCAAACCGTTAGCGGTCTCGTAACGGCGCGACCGATCTTTGTCCAACGCCTTCATGACGATCCAATCCAGGTCGCCGCGAAGCAAATGCGCCAGCTTGGGAGGATCTGATTGACGATGCGTGGCTACGGTTGTCTGTTCCACCGCGTCCAAAGTTTCCAGCTTGGTGGAAGGCCGCGCCGGCTCATCGTCGCGGATGATGCGGCGGACCTCGTCCAATCCTGCTTCCCGCAATCGCTTCGCGTCGAACGGAGTCTTGCCAGTCAGCAACTCATAGAGAAGCACGCCCAGCGAATAGATGTCGCTGCGCGTATCTATATCCAGCCCGCTCAACTTGGCTTGCTCGGGACTCATATAGGCCGGGGTGCCGAGGAATTGCTCGAAGGCGGTGAACAAGGTTTTGTCAGTTAGGCGCTGGTCGGTGGTGGCTTTGGCAATGCCGAAGTCAATGATCTTGGGCACAGGCAGGCCATCGTGGTCCGCAACTAGAACGTTTGATGGCTTGATGTCTCGATGAATTATGCCTTTTTGGTGCGCATGTTGAATCGCCTGACAAACTTGCACGAACAGACTTAGCCGGCGGACGGTGTTGAAGTTGTTCTCGTCGCAGTAGCGGGTGATGGGAATGGCTTTGACCAACTCCATCACGAAGTAGGGCCGGCCAGTGTTCGTCGCGCCGGCGTCCAAGACCTTGGCGATGTTGGGATGGTCCATCAAAGCGAGCGCCTGCCGCTCGGCTTCAAACCGGGCGATCACTTGTTTGGTGTCCATGCCCAGCTTGATGACTTTCAGCGCCACGCGGCGGCGAACCGGTTGCTCCTGTTCGGCCATGTAAACGACGCCGCAACCGCCTTCGCCGATTTGTTCCAGGAGTTTGTAGCGCCCGATGCGATCGCCGGGTTTCTCGGCGGGTATGTGTGGAGGACTGACGGTTCTGCCTCGTCCGGGCAAAACTGCGGCCGAGCCTTCAAGGCAGGCGCAAGATTCTTCACTGGCTTGAAGCAGGGCTTCGACGCGCTGACGCAGGGCAGTTTCGCCAGCGCACGCTTGATCAAGGTATGCGGCTCGCTCCGCGGGTGGCAATTCCAGCGCCGTGTTGAACACCTCAATTTCGTGTTCGGATGGCTGAGGCATGGGCAAAGTGGATGTTACTTGCCTTCGGCCAGATCCTTGAACTCCGGCAACGACCGGAGTGCGTTGAAGCGCTGGTCCTTCTGAAGCTCTGATAACAAATTCCGCGCGTTCGAATTACGCAGGCGTTGTTCGGAGTTTAGCTTAAGAGTCTGGCGAAGTGCCGGAAGCGCTTCGGTCTGTTTTCCTAGAATCGATTTGAGCGCGGCTAAATCATACCAGGACTCCGGCGAATCGGGCGCGACTTTAGTCAGCTTTTCCAACGCTAGCTCCAGCCGGCGGTAATCATTCAGCGCCACCAGTTGCTGGGCCACCTGCAGGACGACGGCGGCATCGGCCTTTGGATTGTTGAGAACCTCGTCGAGTGTTTGCGCAGCCAGTTGCGGCTTTTGCACAGCCCGATAACCTTCGGCCAGCCCGAGACCAGCCTCGGGATTGGCGGGATCATGCTGGAACTCAGAGATCAGTCGTTCGACGGTTTGTTCGATCTTTGGTTGATTCGAGAGAGTGATATAGATTTTGAGGAGGGTCCGGAGGAGAACGGGTGGGGCATTGCTGCTGCCGAGAAGTCGGTCAAGGGTTCGGAACCCTGCTCCGGTCTGGCCCAACTGAAAATACTCGCTGGCCAGATTCAGTGCGACCTGGAAATTGGAGGGATCCTGCAGAAGAGATTGTTCCAGCTTGTCCGGGTTGAGGGCCGCGCGCTGCGCTTTGGACTCCTGCAATCGGTTGACCAAATCCGAAATACTCGAATTGAAAGGGTCAAGTTTTTGGCTCGTCCGGGCAAGAAGAAGAGCATCATCCAAACGCATCACCTCAGGGCTAGCCAGCAAGCTCGCGTACCGGAATATCACCTCTGGATTGTACGGGCAGAAAGCGAACGCCTGGCGGAAGGCAAAGTCAGCTTCCTTCAGCATCCGTTGCCGTTCGGGGCTGCCCGGCTTCGAGGCGGCGCAGCGCCAGGCATAAAGGCCCGCAATGGCGCTGCGCAATTTCGAAAAGGCCTTTTGAGCTTGATCGTCGCGGATGAATTTTCGATCGCCCGTGAATCCCTTGAAATTTCGCTGCAGGTAAGTCCGCTCGGTCCAATCGGCTATCTGCCGAGCGGATGTTTCATATCCGATCCAGTTCCCGGTCAGCCTGTCCGAATAGCGCGTCCAGAATTCATGGTCTGTTTTGACAATGTCATCTCTGAGTTCCGGCAAGGGTTGCCGATTGATCCGCATAATGATCCCGTAAGGGCTCAGGTAAGGATACATCCAATCCAATGGGAAACTTTCCTCAACAAAGAATTCGTTCTTCGGATTGCGCTCGAAGATTACCTTCGTCAACAGACCGTTGATCGCCATCACGGCCGAAGGACCGGAAATCTGAACATGGTCGCCCTCACGCCGCACATCTTCGCCAGGCTTAAGTTCATTGAGTTGCAGACGGCGGTCGGCGTCGACGGCGTATTCATTGAACGCACGGGCCGAGTCCTCGCCCGTCGGGGTGTAGATTTCTCGGTCTGGATACACGCCGCCAAGGCTCTTGGCGATCTGACCCGGATAGGCAGCTTCGAGGAGCAATCGATTGAGCCGAATGCGCGTGTAGCTTTGCGGGTTTTGCCGGATGAACTCTTGCAGATATTCGGAAAGCCGCACTTTTTGAAAACGCGTGGGAGTGTAAAGCGGTTCAGCAACGATCGAGTTGGCCGCTTTTGAGCTCAGCCCGTTCGTTTGCCGAGTCCTTGCAAAACCGCGACTCTGAGCCCTCAGTTCCTTCCCCAGCAGTTCGTTTAAGTCCTGAGCAAGGTTCTGCCGCAAGGTCCTTTCGTCCGTCCTGGACAGAACCAGTCGTTGCGTGTCCGGCCTCAAATTATTGTAAATGAACCTCGAGACAGAATCCTGATCCGGACCGGGGCTCAGTTTGCGGGTCAATTCTTTAATGTCCACGAAGTCGCTATCCTTGAACCAGGAAGTGAACGTCCGCCGCCGTTCTTCGACATGGTCGCCATGAGTTTCAAAAATATCGTCCAATGGTTTGACCAACCGGGCCAGGGCGTTCGTTTGGGTGTTTTTGCGTCGCTCCTTTTCGGAGCGAAACAGTTCCTGGAAGAATGGCGGATCGATCTGTGCGCTACGCTCGTACTGCGCGCGGATATATTCGAGGTACGTGCCGTCCGCTAGGGCATTTTGGGTAATAATGTAAACATCCCGTCGATCAAATTGTTGATCAACACCGGGCAGGCAGCGGGACGGCAGGAAACTATCACAGAAGATCATGTACGTCGGACAAAAGCGGCCGGGATCTGTGCCCCCGAACAACACCGCATTTTTGGGCATTTCAGGATAAAGCGGTTTGTTGGCGCTCCCGCGGAAAGGCGGTGTGAACATGTCGTGCCCGAAATAGTATCCGAACCAATGACCGCGTTGCTCGTTGTCTGACCAGTGAGTCAAAATCGGGTGCAGCGGCATGAGTGCAAAAATTGCTAATACAAGCTTCAAAGGCGCGTGTTCCCGGCAGAGCCAAACAGCTGCCACAAACAGGGTCGTTGTGCCGATCAGAATTAATCCCGCATAAACCGGTAATCCAAACTGGTCTGAATTCGTGAAGGTTCGGCCCACCTGCGACAACAGCATGCCTGGAGTGACGGAAGAGGCATCGCCAAAAAAAACCCTGCTCGTCAGTTCGGTGAACGACAAGACCGCCAATGCAGCCGCCACCGCCCCTCCGGCCAATCCCCAGTAACGAAAGTTCTGGTAGTGCTGTGCCATGGCAGCCGCAACCAGGGCGATGCCGTAGCCTACCAATAACGCAATGACCGTATGCGAGGCGGTAAAAAAGACCCGCACTAGCTGTTGAGCAGCGCGATCCGGCGGAGGATTTAGCAGGATTAACAGCAAAACACCCAGGCAAAGGTAAATGGCCGTAATGCCTACCAGCCAAGCGCGCTCGCGCTTGTGCAATTTGAAAAAAAACGCGAATGGCACTAAAGCCAAAAAGACGTAAACCCAGTTGAACTCTTCAATGACCCCCTCGCCAAGCATGCTCAACTGAGTGAGAAATCGCAATGGGTCATGAATGATGTCCGTGGGGTTGGTCTTCTCATATTGTCCGCGGGTGAATGCGTGAATGAAACCGTCGACAGTGCGCGGGTAACCCCATTCCATAGGGGGATTGGTCATTCCTGCCAGCGGCATGTAGAAGTAAAACGCCGCACCTAAAACCCAACAACAGCCGCAGCCAATCACCACTAACCATTCCAACCCAAGCTTGCGCGTCGTTACACCAAAATACGCCAGGATCGCCAGCGCCGCCAAAGCCAGCACTCCAAAGAACCAGCCGAAGCCCGCAAGCGTTGAAAAAATCAAAAAGGCCGCCAGAGAACCATCCAGGCAAAATTCGGAAAATGTCTCTTTAGACAGCAGTGAGAACCAGCAATAGCAGGCGATGGAACTCACGCCCACGACGTTGAAGATCACGAAAATGGCCTGATTTTGGTCCAACGCCGTCAGAATATGCTGTTGTTTGAGCATCAATCCGCACAGGTAGATCACGGCATTGCCGAAAAACAAATAGCGGCCCATCCGGAAATCCGCCGCTGCTATCGCGACCTCAATCCCCATGGCCGCCACGATGAGCGTCTGATGGTTGGTAAAGCAAATGCCGTGGAAGAATAGCGCCAAGTAAAGGTAACGCCGCTGGTGCGGGCCATAGATCCAGCGCAACAGGCACAACAAAACGACCATCAACGAAGTAACACTGAGGGAATAAACCTCCACGATAACCGACTGGCTCCACATGAACCCGTTGAAACCGAGCAACATCCCGGCGACAAAACCGGATACAGGACAGATGCGGCTCTGCCAACGGCTGGGGATGTTCTTGAGCTCGTCGATTCCATCGATAAAGAGGCTGCCGCCCCGCGATACCAGCAACGCCAGGAAGCCCGCGGCCAATGCCCCACTGGTGGCTTCTCCAAGCGCCACTCGCCACGCGACATTCTTTATCGGGAGTAGTACTGTCCAAAGCCAGGTATAAATCGTCCACACTGGGTAGCCTGGAGGGTGAGGGATGCCGGCATAGAACGAACCAGTGGCAAGCTCTCCGGAATCTTCGAGAGTAACTTCCGGTGCCAGGGTCAGATAATAGCCGGCCCAAACGCAGGAAAAGGTGACCAGAAAGGCGATCCAGTCTTGCTTGCGAAAGAAGCGGTCGGGAGAAGAAACAACCCTGCTCACAGCCTCGGGATGAGGCAAAGCTTCCACGCCACTGGTTTTTGTTGAGCTGGGACCGGCGCTATCGTTGTTCATTCATTAGTTCGTCCCGCTCGAAACCGAGCGTGAACCAATGCCTGAACTCGAACCATTTTCATTTGTCCATTCGAATGTGCCGGTGGGCAAACTATTGTGCTCGCGCGAGAAACTCCCGGGAAGCCAGGGCGCCGCGCTTTGATTGCTTAAGGCTACCGCAATCATAGGGTTGGAGGCAGCAGAGGAAAGGGCCTGGCTGCTGTGTTGGTTGAACAGCACACACAAAAGCAGCAAGCCGGCCATCGCTGGAGGGAGCCAACTCAGACGAAAGGAAGGCTCACGCTCCTGTTCCGCTTGCGGCTGCCGAAACAGACGGCGCTTAAGTCTCGCCGAAGGGTGGCGCGGCACCCAGGAACGCAATTTCATTTCCAGCTCGTTCAACTCGCTCATATGTTAATCCTTTCATCGAGATTCTTAATTTTTGCAGCCCATATCGGTAACGGCCCGCGGCTGTGTTGGGTGAAATGCCTAATAACGCCCCGATTGCTTCGAAGGTGTGCTCGTGCCAAATCTTCAGCACGATCACTTCCCGCTGCTCCTGCGGTAGCGCCGCCAGCGCTTGCATTGCATCCCGCTCTTTGCCGGTTTCGCTCGACGTTCGTTCAAACCAGCGCAACGACTCCCATTCGCGCGTAAGCCTGCGCCACAGGCTGCGGCGATAATTCAGCGCCCGATTGCGAAAGGCGCGTACACAGTAGTGCTCGGGCTGAGTTGGACAGCTCGCGACCTTTAGAAGTGCAACAAAGGTTTCCTGGAGAACGTCCTCCGCCTCGCTATGGCTTAAGCCTAGCGCGCGACCGTACAGGATTAGCTGCGCCGCTTTGCTTTCGTAAAGCGCCTCACACCAGCTTGATTTGGTTTCGCCGGCCACAATCCGAGTATTTACCCAATAGACACCACAGCCCGAGAGTCTGTATAGACTATTTTCAATTTCGCGAAATCCCTGGCGTCGATCATGGTCAGGAAGTTCGGCTTGATTGGGCTCTGCCGGCCCTCCTTCCTGTTGGAAGGCATCGCGGTTGGCTCCTCGTTCGTTGGTTACTTCGACAGCTGCACAGTCGAGGCGGCCGCAAGTCGAGCGAGGTCCTTGTTTCCGAATTGATCCGTCTCCGAGGCCTTAATTTGCAAGGTTCTCGGATCGGACGGATGCCAGATTTCGGAGTGGCCATCCGCAAAACTCAGAGTGAAACTAAAATTGTGGCGATGTTCGGAGATGGCTGGGAAATCAAACCAGGTTTGCCCTGCCGGGTCAGCGATAAAAAACCCGTCATTGATACTGCGCTCGTCCTCATCCACCAATACCCAGAACTCTGACGCGCGTGGCAAGTCCGAGTCTTTGGCAAAAAAGCTCTGATACCCTGAAGCGGTGTCCGGAATCGGGGGTAGACTCGGGTCGCGCGCTCCCATGAAACAGTTCATCGAATAGCTGCGCACAGAGCGGACGGGCTTGGTCGCGATGGTCACACCGGCATCGCTTGGACAATGATATATCGAAGCATTTTGGGAGTAGTGGAATAGCTTGCCTTGGGCGATGAGATCAGTGCTGGCGGCTTCTGCGGCATTGGTCATGTTTCCCTGCACCCACACTTCTGGGCTGCCCGGATAGGAAGATACCAGCAAACCGCCGCTGTCTGTGTAATACATCTGCCAGGCAACGCCTAATTGTCGCAGGTTTGAGAAACACGCCGTCCGTTGCGCTTTTATCTTGGCTTTGCTCAGGATTGGCAAGAGCAGAGCCGCAAGTATCGCGATGGTAGCAATGACGGCCAGGAGTTCAATCAACGTAAACCCTTGCCGTCGAATTGACTGACCCGATTTCATGTAAGGCCAATTCAGGTGGCGCTGTGGTGACTCTTAACTTATAAAAAAACGAGCCAAGAAGCAAGTTTATTTCAGCTCCAACCCAGCCAACGACCAATATGGAAGGTCAGAAAAGCCAATCCCCAGGCAAGGACACCCATGTAGACCCATTGAAACACAGGCCACTTCCATGAATTGGTTTCCCGACGAACTATGGCCACGGTGCTCACGCACTGCAAGGCGAACACATAGAAAACCATCAGAGTCAGACCGGTTAATGTTGTATAGACGCGCGTGCCGTCCGGCTGTTTCTGAGCCTGGAGTGTCTTTACCATGCCGCTCATGCTGGATTCGGAACGGTCGTACTTTCCCACATTGTAAACGGTAGACATCGTGCTGACGAAGACTTCACGCGCGGCGAAGCTCGAAACAATGCCGATCCCCATTTTCCAATCAAATCCCAGCGGCGCGATCATCGGTTCAATCGCGCGACCTAAATAGCCGGCGAAGCTGCGGCGTAGCCGGGTCCCGGCTTGCTCATTGTCCAGCGCGGCCAGTCGCGCCTGGAGGTCCGGTTCGGCAGATCCGGCCTTTGCTGCTGCTCCTGAGTCTGCCGACGGAGTCAGGGCCGCGGTCCGTTGCGCGGCTTGATTCTGGATCGCGGCGCGCTTGGCTTCAAACTCGCGCTCCACCTGAGTGCTGCGCGGATAAGTGGCAAGAAACCAGAGCAAGATATTGATTCCAAGGATAACTGTGCCGGCTCGCCGAAGGAAAAGCTTGGAACGATCCCACATGTGCCGAACGACGATTTTAAGCAACGGCCGCTTGTAAGGTGGCAGCTCCATGATCAGTAATGGCGGCTCGCCTTTGAGCAACGTTTTCTTGAACAGCCAGGCCATCAGCAACGCCACCACAATGCCCAGCAGGTACATCCCCAGCATCGTCAGCCCCGCGAGTTTCAAAAAGCCAAGAACCGTCACGTCGGGAATACAGGCGGCAATAAGCAGCGTGTAAACAGGCAGTCTAGCCGAACAGCTCATCAATGGCGAAACCAGGATCGTAACCAGCCGATCTTTGGGACTCTCGATCGTGCGAGTTGCCATAATCCCCGGAATCGCACATGCAAAGGAACTGAGCATCGGGATGAAACTCTTGCCGTGCAATCCTACCTTGCTCATCAGACGATCCATCAAAAATGCCGCTCGGGCCATATAACCAGTGTCTTCGAGAAAACCGATGAACAGAAACAACAACAGAATCTGAGGAAGAAATACGATCACGGCGCCGACTCCCGCGATCACGCCGTCCACCAGCAAACTGTTCAGATCTCCTCGGGGAATCAGTCCGCCGATAGTATTTCCAATCCAATCCACCCCGGATTGCAATGCATCCATTGGAAGGCGAGCGAACGTGAAAATGCTCTGGAACATCAGAGTCATGATCGCGACAAAAATGACTGTTCCCCAGACTTTATGAGTGAGTACGCGGTCCATTCTATCGCTAAAAGTTTCCCCGGACACCGCGGTCTCGGTCGTCACTGCTTCCTGGATTGTCGAGACACTCAGGTACCGTCCCTCGATGATCGTTCCGCGCCAGTCGACCCCCGCAGCATCCAGTCTTTGTCGTGCGGCTACTACCGCCCCGGAAACTGTGGCCGGGTATTGGTTGGCATTTGCCTCCAGCGCTTTTTCACTTCCAAGGATCAACAGCGCTTCCGCTCCGGCCTGGACGTAGCGCCTTTCTGCGCCTTTGACAAGAAGTGCGGCAATCAGGTCCACCTCGGCCTTGAGTTCCGCCGGAATATCACAGAATTGGCGCGCTTCGGCGGTTTGGGGCCTGCGAAGCATTTGCTCTAAGCCTTGGCGCAGTTCCGTAAGCCCTTGGCTTTGGCTCGCGACGATCGGGTAAACCGGCACTCCAAGCGCCTGCGAGAGCTTCTCCGCGTCTATATGATGCCCATTATTCTGCGCAACATCGATCATGTTCAACGCAATCGCCGTCGGATACCCCAACTCGATGACCTGAGTAGTGTAATAAAGATTGCGTTGCAGGTTCGATGCATCCACTACCACGACGACCAGAGAAGGAGCAGGCAGTTCAGCGAGTCGGTTGAGCAGTACATCTCGCGAAATTTGTTCATCAAGCGATTGTGGGCTTAAGCTGTAAGTCCCCGGCAAATCCAGCACCCGGACAATTAGGTCCTCCGGCGTC
>Ga0265338_10004908_pt1 | contig 17793 bp, 18 predicted proteins | sample 42126metaG_FD_193579 | JGI IMG/M metagenome (GOLD analysis project Ga0265338, IMG submission 193579) | Rhizosphere microbial communities from Carex aquatilis grown in University of Washington, Seatle, WA, United States - 4-21-26 metaG | ecosystem: Host-associated > Plants > Roots > Rhizosphere... | reverse complement strand
CGATTCGTTTTCATTATTGGAATAGTCAGTCTCTTTGGAGATATGACATATGAAGGAGCAAGAAGTATCAATGGGGCTTTTCTTGGATCACTCGGAGCAAGTGGTGCAGTTGTTGGATTTGTGGCAGGTTTCGGAGAACTAATCGGCTATGGACTTCGCTCTATAACTGGCTTTTTTGCAGATAAATCTCACAAGTATTGGGTGTTTGCATTCGTTGGATATTTCATCAATCTTTTTGCAGTACCCACATTGGCTCTTGCAGGAAGTTGGCAAATAGCGGCTATGCTAATGATTGCTGAGAGAACTGGCCGTGCAATCCGCAAACCCTCAATGGATGCAATGCTTTCTTATACAGGAAAAACACTCGGAAATGGATGGGTCTTTGGACTTAATGAAGCATTAGATCAGACAGGCGCAACTGTTGGTCCTCTTATTGTATCTCTTGTATTATTTTTACATGGAAACTATCAACACGCCTACGCGACGCTTCTAATTTCGGCATTTTTATGTCTGATGGTTCTTATCGCAGCCAGACTGCTCTACCCTAATCCTCATGAACTCGAAAAAAAACCGGCACATTTTATCAAAACAAAAGGATTTTCAAAGGCCTATTGGATATATGTTATAGCTGGAATGTGTATCGCAGCAGGTTTTGTCGATTTTTCTTTAGTGTCACTTCATTTTCAACAAACAAAAGTTATTAGTCCTGATGTCATCCCTCTTTTTTATTCTTTGGCAATGGCTGTCGGAGCGATTACTGCGTTAGTCTTTGGCAAATTATATGACAAAAAAGGATTGCCGATTGTGCTTCTAGCTTTTTTCTTATCAGCATTATTTGCTCCTTTTGTCTTTTTAGGAACTTTTTGGTTTGTATTAATAGGTATGGTGTTATGGGGACTGGGTATGGGAGCACAGGATTCTATCCTTAAAGCAATGCTAACTCCTGTTATTGCAACTGAAAAACGAAGTACGGCCTTTGGTGTATTTGATACCTGTTTTGGGATAGCTTGGTTTTTAGGGAGTATAACAATGGGTTTTCTTTATGATAAATCTATCCCCACTCTTATTATCCTTTCAGTTATTCTCCAGCTTATTTCTTTACCTATTTTTATTTTGGCAAAGAATAAAAAAAACCAATCCTATTAGTTCTCATGCAATTCCCATCTTCAACAGATATATTACTTCTATGAAGAAAATTATCACTTTTGTACTCATTCTGGTAATTGTTGCATACATAATTTATCAAAACGGATCCTCTTGGCTTTTATATGCTCTTACGCTTACAACAGGTAAAGGCTCTCAAGTGCCTGTTTTTTCTAGTTCGTCAGGGCCAAAACCACCGTATAAAGATGGAACCTTTACCGGAAATTCTGAAGATGCGTTTTATGGAAATGTCCAAGTTAAGACAGTAATATCCGGTGGGAAAATAATAGATGTGCAATTTTTGCAATATCCTCATGAGGCAGCTCGATCACTTGCAATTAATACCCTAGCCATGCCAAACTTAAAACAGGAAGCAATTACAGCACAAAATGCTCAAGTTGATATTGTTTCAGGTGCAACAGATACCAGTAACGCTTTTATGCAATCACTTTCTTCTGCGCTTTCACAGGCAAAAAGTTAAAAATACTTTAAGCTAACTTTAAAAATTTTACGGTGTAATAAACCTATGAAAAAATATATTCTTTCGTCGATTGTTGTTATCTCATTTCTTGGATATTCATTCTACCAACGGGCATTTGGCGTGCAGCAAACTCCAGTTATATCCACTTCAAATTCATCAAAGATTTCTCAAAATTCACCAACAACAACACCTACTCCGACGATTGTCCCAACTGATACTCCTGCAACCATCAAACCGAATAAAATCCAAACTATTCCGACTGCACCTCCCATTCCAACCGCTACTCCAACTCCTGCTCCTGCCGTGGCGTCTGGATATAAAGATGGGATATACACAGGCGATCCGGCTGATGCATTCTATGGCAACATCCAAGTTCAAGCGACTATAAATAGCGGCAAAATAACCAATATACAATTTTTACAGGCTCCTAATGACCGCAGCACATCTATTGAAATTAACCAACAAGCCGATCCAATTCTTGCTCAAGAAGCAATACAAACACAAAATGCAAACGTTGATATCGTTTCCGGTGCAACAGACTCAAGCCAAGCCTTCGTTCAGTCATTACAATCTGCTCTGGATAAAGCAAAAAGTTAACTATGAAATTTATAGACACATTTTTAGACAAAATTACCATGTACCGTTTGGTGCTTTACTATCTGCTTTTTCTTATTGCAGTTGCATGCGTTTTTGGCTTTTTGGGAATTTTGCCATATAATCCACTTGCAATTATTTTTTCAACAATTTTTTTAGTCCTAGTTTGTTGGGTCTTTAATAAAATTTTCTCATGGGCTTTTAATGCACCTACCAATGTGGAGTCTTTTTTTATTTCAGCTCTCATTTTGACATTAATAGTAAGTCCCGCAAAAGATTTTAATGATGTTGCACTTTTATTTTGGGCTGCTGTTTTGACAATTGCTTCTAAGTACATCCTTGCAATTAACAAAATTCATCTGTTTAATCCTGTTGCTATTGCAGTTGTTCTTACAGCTTTTGGTTTTAATGGCTCGGCATCCTGGTGGATTGGTACAGCATCCATGTTGCCGTTTTCTTTATTAGGATTACTCATAGTCCGCAAAATCAGAAGAAGCGATCTAGTCTTTTATTTTTTCTTGAGCGCTCTTGCAACAATATTCGGATTTAGCCTTTTACAAGGTGGGAATATAATTACAACTTTTAAACAAGTTATTACAGCTTCTCCGATATTTTTCTTTGCGTGTGTTATGTTAACAGAGCCACTTACTACCCCTCCAACGAAATCACTTCAAAGTATATATGGAGCACTTGTCGGAGTATTATTTGCTCCGCAATTTCATATCGGATCGTTTTATACAACTCCGGAACAAGCCCTAGTAATTGGTAATATCTTTTCCTATATTGTGAGTCCGAAATATAAATTACTACTAAACTTAAAAAATAAAATTAGTATCGGAACTGATGTCGTCGATTTTATCTTCCATCAAAAACAAAAATTTGCGTTTTCTCCAGGACAATATATGGAGTGGACCCTTCCTCATAAAAAAGCTGATAGTCGAGGCAACAGAAGATATTTTACTATTGCGTCCTCACCTACCGAAGAAGATCTCAGACTCGGAATAAAATTTTATGCCAATGGCAGCAGTTACAAAAAAACCATGATTGCTATGACTGATCGTACACCGATAGTAGGAGCTCAAGTGAGAGGAGATTTTACCTTGCCAAAAGATCCAAGTAAAAAATTAGTATTTATTGCGGGCGGCATTGGGATTACACCATTTCGGAGTATGATCAAATATCTCATCGATACAAATCAGAAAAGACCAATTATTCTTTTATATGCAAATAAAACAGTTGATGAAATTGTCTATTATGATATTTTTAATCAAGCGCAACAGCAATTAGGGATAGAGACTATCTATACATTGACTGATAAAACAAAACTTCCAGCAAATTGGCAAGGCTATGTCGGGAGGATTGATGCATCATTGATACATAGTGTTGTGCCGGATTTTACGGAAAGAACCTTTTATTTATCAGGACCTCGTGCAATGGTCAGCGCGTATGAGAATACGCTTAAATCTCTCGGTGTACCGCAACAACAAATCAAGACTGATTTTTTCCCGGGTTTTGTGTAATCAATGGAAATGAAAGTGTGATCGTAGTCCCCTTTCCTACACGTGACGCAAGATGAATACTTCCATGATGGAACTCAACGATTTGTTTTGCAATGGCAAGTCCTAACCCGTATCCTTTTTGAGATCGTGCAGTATCTATTCGAAAAAATCTTTCAAAAACTTTTTCTTGATTCTCTTGAGAAATACCGATTCCTGTGTCACTTATTTTAGTAACAATTACAGTATTCTTTTGAGCTAATGTTACCGATATTTTGCCTTTTGCCGTTGTATATTGTAAAGCATTATCTAATAAATTGGTAAAAAGTCTTTTCAGTAATTGTGCATTTCCTTTAATAACGACACTTTGTTTTGGAAAAATAAATTCTAACTGTATCTTTTTTTGTTTTGCAGCTTTTTGAAATATCGCTATTCGTTCAGTCAGAATATCTGTCAAATCAACTTGTTCTTTTTGTGAGCTTTTATATTGCACCTCTTCACGCGATAAAAATAACATATTTTCGACAAGTGCGATCAAATTAGTTACTTCTTCTTTATTACTCGCTATTATCTTCTTATATTCTTCTTTTGTAGTATCTTTTTGTAAAGCAAATTCTAATTCACCGCTTAAAATAGATAACGGAGTTCTTAAATCATGAGAAGCATCGGCAAGGAAACGTTTCTCTCTTTCATACGACTGTTGAACTGGCGAAAGTGTTCTTCCTGTTAAAAACCAGGCTAAAGTCGGAACAATAAAAAATAATAGAGCATCAATAATGACTAACGTATCCCGTAATTCATCAAGGATAATATCGCTCGGCGGCTCATTTCTCTCTTCTTTGCGACCGTTAAAAAATCGCTCACTATTTGTATGAATATATCTATCAATTCCTGTATCTCCAAAATATTTATTCATCCAAAGATAAACTCCCGCACTAAGACTCCAAAAAAGAAAAAGAAAAATGAGCGAGTATAAAAATGTTAATTTTAGACGAGCGCGTTGAAACATATGTTTATGTTCTTAAACTATACCCTGTGCCCCGCACAGTATGGATAACTTCCTTTGCGTGAGGATATACTTTTAATTTTTTTCTAAGATATTTTATATACGTTTCAACAATATTGGATAACCCTTCATAATGATAATCCCAAACATGTTCAAGTATTTGTGTTTTTGTCAAAACAATATTTTGATTTCTCATGAAATATTCAAGAAGCGCAAATTCCCGTGCTGTAAGTGAAATAATATTTTTCGCTCTTGTAACAATTTTTGTTGCAGGATTAAGTGTTATATCAGCAATAGTTAGGATAACCGGATCTGCTTTATTTCCACGTCTGAGAAGTGCTCTGATTCGTGCAGAGATTTCTGCATAAGAGAAAGGTTTGGTGACATAATCATCTGCCCCTGCATCAAGACCCGCGATCTTATCAGTTACATCATCCTTTGCCGTAAGCATTAATATGGGTAGTCCAGTATTCTTTTTGCGAATCTCGCGGCAAACAGTTAATCCATCAATCTTCGGAAGCATAACATCAAGAATGACAAAATCATATGAGTTATAACTTACCTTTTCTAAAGCTTCTTCTCCATCTGCTGCAATATCAACAGTGTAAAGATCCGCCTGTAAGCCTTTTCGCAAAATATTGGCAATTTTCCCTTCATCTTCAACGACAAGAATTTGCATGTGCTCATTATATGAAAAACTAATGAGAATTTCATGAGGAATTTACTCCGTATTATTGTTTTTCTATGAGGATATACTTGTTTTCTATTTTTCTTGCCTTTACAATATAGTTAAGCTTTACTAGTTAATCTATGTTATTAGAAAAAACACTACCACTTCTGTTTCTATTTTTACTCGGATATTTCTTGAAAAAGAAGGGTATCCTACACAGACAGAACGGAAAAATTTTGGGCAGTATTTTGTTATATATTGTGATACCTGCGATAGTTATCAATGCGCTTTCAAATGTCCCTATCAATAATTCGTTACTTATTTTGCCTGCAATCGCTTTTATTTTAGTTTCGTTGTTATTATGTATTGGCTATTTACTTAGTAAGGTACTAAAACTAAGCGGAAAAAGAAAATCTTCTTTCATAGTTTGCTTCCCTACTCTTGAAGGAGGTTCTATAGGTTATTCTTTTATGCTTATCGCTTTTGGTGCCATTGGCTTAAGTAAAATAGTTGTTTTCGATTTAGGAAATAGTATTTTTCTCTACACAATTATATTCCCCTTGGCTTCTTTTTTAGGTGAAAGTAAAAAAGATAATCTCCAACAACATCTTGCAAGATTTATACAAAATCCAATAATTTGGGCTCTTGTAATAGGTATTCTTCTAGACACATTACATATCCATTTCACTTTGCTATCAAATTTTCTTTCTGTAGCAGGATCTGCCTTACTGCTTTTGGTCGCGGTTTTATTAGGACTTGAATTTGAATTTTCGTTAGACTCATTTAAACTTCCACTACTAAATATTATTTTAAAGACATGTATTGGGCTCTGTTTAGGATTATTGTTGTCATTTTTATTCAATCTTCACGGGATAGATAAGGTGACAGTCCTTGTTGCCTCAACCCTACCTCCAAGTATTCTAAATATTGTTCTTGCGGCAGATTATGAACTTGATGTTAAATACACAGCAAATTTGCTTCCTCTAGGTATCTTAATCGGAATTCTTTTTACCTCTCTATTTATCCCGTTTGTTAAATAAATATTTTTTGTTGTCCTTCGATCCTCAGGATCTTTGACTTAACCCTTGCTGTCAACACAAAGTTTGCAAAGCTGAGTTATTGGAGTATAATTATTTCTATCCAGTTATGGCAAAACACCCAGGCCGTAAAAAACTAAAATTACCGTCAACGTCACATTTACACTTACGCAAAGAAGCCGCACGAAGTAAAATAGGAGGAAAAATTCAAGCACATCCTGAAAGAAGTTCACTATATACACGCGGACGGGTTTTTGATTCAGGAATTTCCCATCTATTTTCAGATGAACATCGTTGGCAACGCTGGCTGGATGTATGGGCAGCATTAGCAATTGCTCAGGCAGAATTTGATATGATCCCAATGGAAGCGGCGAAAAGAATTGTGGAATATGCCGATATCAAATTGCTTGATGTTGATAGAATACGATCAATCAACGACAAAAAAAGTCATAAAATCATGGGGCATTTAGAAGTGTTGAGTGAAGCAGTGGGCGAACCGTATGGAGGTATGATACATAAAGGAGCAACAGCGGAAAATATTCATAAAACGGGAGACACGCTGGTACTCCGTGACGCGAGTGAAATAATTTTGGGTTTAATCGGAGACACCTTTGATGCCTTGGAAATTCTTGCCTTAGAGGGTAAAGACATGGTCTGCGCAGGAAGAACGCATGGACAACAAGGTGTTCCAATAACATTCGGATTTAAAGTTGCAGGATGGATTGATGAATTGGCAAGTCATGTTAAAAAATTTGAGCAAGAAGGACCTGATATGTTTACTGCAATGATGGGAGGCGCCGTAGGTAATTTTGAATCTTTGGGTGAAAAGGGTCCGGATGTACAAGCCAGAATGGCCGAACTTCTCAACCTTAAACCAATGGATGTGCCATCAAGAGCTACGAGTAGTGAACAATTACAATACGTATTTCTCCTTTCGTCTGTTGCAAGTACCTATGGCAAGATTGCTAAAGAATTATATACACTTATGCAAACAGAGGTTGGTGAAGTATGTGAACCAATCCCCACAGAAACGGTAGGGAGTTCTGCTATGCCACAGAAACGCAATCCACAGCTTTTAGATGACTGCATTGCTCTCACAGAGGAAATCTTTGGATGTGTCCCGCTTGCTCTTAGAGGTACGCAGCATGATCATGAGGCAAACGGAGCAAATACCACAATGACGGATGAAGCAGTAAAAAACGCAAGTATTTTGACTGGATACTTATTGACGCGTATGCATATTATTTTATCGGGGTTAACCCTTAATGAAGAAAGAATGCGGGATAACCTTGATCTTACTGGAGGACTTATTAATGCTGCAACAGTCATGGAAGCACTTACTGAAAAAAATGGCGGCAACAGAGAAAACGCCCATGTGCTCATATATCAAGCAGCGCAAACTGCTCAAAGCCAAGAAATACCCTTCAAAGATGTACTTCTTGCTAATCCGAAGATTACCCAACATTTAAATGATGATAAGCTATCACAGTTACTTGCACCTGAAGCTCATTTAGGCTTGTCTGTATCTATGGCAGAAACTGCTGCAGGGAAAGCCTCTTTTCTTGCAGAAAAGTTAAAAACTTTTCATCTCTAGTAGTAATTACATTGACTTTTTTACCACACTGGATAACAATAGTGGTAATGAAAAAACTGTTGTTCATGACGAAAAAAAACCTTTTAATTTTTGTTTTTATTGTTATTATTTTACTAATTTTTACCTCAACATTCTTTTTGCAACAAAACCACTCTTCGACTTCAGAAACGACACAAATGGTTGCTCCTGCATATGGCAATATTATTTCCGGATCTTTTGATAAAAGTAAATTAAAAACCAATGAGCAATGGAAAAAGATATTAACTCCAGAACAATATTCTATTGAAAGAGAATCAGGAACCGAAGTGCCGTTTACCGGAAAACTTGAATCTGAAAATAGAAAAGGAACCTATTACAGTGCAGGATGCGACGAGCCGGTATTCCGTTCAGAACAAAAGTATAATTCAGGTACCGGTTGGCCAAGTTTCTGGGCGCCAATTAAGCCAAATGCATTGGTACTGCGCGTTGATAACAGTATTCCTGGAGAATCGCGTGTCGAAGTTCTCGATAGATGTGGAGACCATTTGGGACATCTTTTTAATGACGGCCCCCAACCAACTGGGAAAAGATATTGCATGAACTCAGGAGCACTCTATTTTGTACCTGATAAAAAACAATAGATTTCAGTTTTCAGTATCATATAAAGTTATGTTACAATGCATATGTGAAAAAGAAAACTTCTGACTATACTGACTTAAAAGCACTCTTCCTGAATTGTTCAATTAAAAAAGATAAAACCCAATCTCATACCCAACGCCTCCTCAATCGAGTTGCAGGAATTATGAAAACTGAAGGGGTAAAAGTTACACAAGAATATATCCTCGACTACGACATCGCTTTTGGCATGATAAAAAATGGTAAAGAGACAGGCCACAAAGATGATTGGCCTAAAATGCAAAAGAAAATTATGGCGGCCGACATTCTCGTTATTGGATCCCCCATTTGGCTTGGAGTAAAATCTTCAGTCGCTACGTTGGTTATTGAGCGCATGTATGCATACAGTGGAGATCGCAACGAAAAGGATCAGTATCTTTATTATGGGAAAACCGGAGGTTGTGTAATAACCGGAAACGAGGACGGGATCAAACATTGCAGCATGGACATCCTTTATGCACTACAGCATATCGGATACATGATCCCACCACAGGCTGATTGTGGATGGATTGGAGAAGCAGGGCCTGGACCTAGTTATGGTGATACTGAATGGAATGGCAAAAAAATTGATCCGCCTATGGGTTACGATAATGATTTCACCAATCGCAATGCAACTTTTATGGCATGGAACCTTATGCATACAGCTCGCCTACTAAAAGACAACAACGGAATACCAGCTATAGGTAATACCACCAAAGACTGGCAGCATATCACCAATGCAAAAGACCAAAACCCCGAATACCGATAAAATTATGCTTGGAAATTAAAGGAGAAGATTCTAACAAATCGCTCAGATTCCGCAATTATCAATATGATATGGTGACTATTTTACGGAGAAATTTTTTGCTCACTAACTGTTGTAATAAAAAATCCGCGACGGCGGTTCGAGAAATATGGGAAAATGGCCCAATGTAGAGATCTTCTGCAGCTGTATACTCCCCCACCGAAGGCTCATCTGTCAAACGCGCTGGACGGACAATAGTATAATCCAATCCGCTTTGAGAAATCATTTTTTCTTGTCGAGGCATCTCGGCAAAAATATTTCTTAATACAATTCGAATAAAAATTTTCTGTGGAAGAAACATTGACTTATTTAAACCAAAAGATGTAATAAATAGCAATCGTTTCACTTTATGTTGTTTCATTGCTCTAATAATATTTTCTAACCCTTCAGAAATTACTGTAGTACTCTTAAAAACAACGGATCCTGTTCTATTGCCTAAAACACTGATTACAACTTCATTTCCCTTTATCGCATCTGCAACTTGTTCGTAATTTCCGATATCTCCAACATGTATCGAAAGATTTTTATTTTTTATCACTATTGATTTGGGATTTCGAACAAATGCAGTAACATTGTAACCATTGTTCAAGGCTTGTGAAACAAGTATTCTCCCTATATGACCACTCGCACCGAAAATAACAATCTTCATAAGTAAATAGCTTTATTTGATGATAAAAAACTTCAGAAATTAAAGCAATATGCAATATTCTTCAACCTCAAAACCTTGACAATAATATTTCTCCCATGAGATAATATATCTATAAGCGATGAAGTTCGCTTCTAAATGCCTAACAAGCTAATAACTTCTACCAAAAAAGGTAGGAGTTTTTTTGTTTAAGCTCCTAAAAATTATGAATTCAACATATTTATTTCCTTTCATACTGTTTGTCCTAATCTTCCTTGCGAGCATCGCCTCAATAGAGTTGGGTTTGGCAGCTGCAATTATAGAAATAGCACTTGGTGTTATTGCTGGAAGTTTTTTTCATTTGCAGCCAACTGCATGGATGACTTTTCTTGCCTCTTTTGGTAGCGCATATCTTACTTTTCTTGCTGGTACTGAAATCGATGTGCCGCTCATGAAGAAAAATTGGGTAGAAGCAGTTCTCATCGGCGGATTTTCTTTTTTTGCTCCATTAATTATATGCTTTCTCTTTGCCTATTATGGTTTCCACTGGACTTTCGCCGCTTCCAAAATTGCCGGTATTGCTTTATCAACAACCTCTGTTGCTGTCGTCTACTCTGTTCTTGTCGAAACGGGTTTGTCCGTCACCAACCTCGGTAAACGCATTATGGCGGCAACATTTGTAACCGATATATTGACAGTCATTGCTCTGACTTTTTCTTTTTTTAATTTTAATACTTTTACAATCTTTTTTATTATTTTTTCGCTTCTTGCAATTTTTTTCATGCCAAAAGCATATAAAGTACTTATTGGAAGGTATAACGGCAAAGTTGTACAGCCAGATATAAAATTTCTCTTTTTGGTACTTTTTCTTATTGAATGGTTGGGAGATGCAGGAAAAAATCAGCCGGGACTTCCGATTTTTGTTCTCGGCCTTGCAATGTCTGGAATTTTGGCAAAAAATCCAGAGGTTATGAAACGGATGCGGACGGTAAGCTTTGCAGCAATTACTCCATTTTTCTTTCTAAAAGGTGGCATGAATGTTGATCTCAATGCTGTCTGGGCTGGAATGACGGCGATGCTGCTATTTCTTGGGTTGAAACTTGTATCAAAATTTGCAGCTGTATTCCCTCTTGCACGAAAGTATCATGAAAAACACGGTATGTTTACAACACTTCTTATGAGTACAGGTCTTACTTTTGGAACAATCACTTCACTCTATGGATTATCTATTGGAGCAATTACCAAGGCACAATTTTCAATTCTTATCACAGTAGTTATTCTTTCTGCAATTATTCCAACTGCAATCGCTCTTCGTTTCTTTAAACCTCTTACAAAAGAACTAAAAGAAGTAGCTGACGCCGAAGGCGAAGAAGGATAATTTTTTATTTGCTTTCATCATTTATTCACCTTTTTTAATAACGTCTCTAATCTATCAAATCTGTCTTCCCAAAGTTTGCGATATTTTTCAAGCCAGGTATCGATTTCTTGAAATTTTGCGGGCGTTAGTTCATAAATACGCTGATTTGCTTGAGGACGGACTGCAACAATTCCAGCATCTGCCAATACTTTCAAATGTTTAGATGCTTGAGGTTGTCGGATATGGAGTGTTTCTGCAAGTTCTCCAACGGCACGAGGCCTATCTCGAAGTAATTCGACAATATGAAATCGATTAGGCTCCGCCAGTGCTCCAAAAATTGTTGGATTCATAATAGAGTAAACATATCATACATGGAATATTCCTGTCAAGGAATATATTAAACGGTCACAATTTTTTACGGAGTTACTACAGCCTGTTGATAATTAATCGTGTATGGCAACGTAAAACTAAATCTTGATCCTTTCCCTTTTATACTTTTAACACTCATTTTACCTCCATGTCGTTTTATAATCTCATATGAAATATACAGCCCCATGCCAAGTCCGGAGAACTTTCTTTCATTGGGATCGTTAATTCGATAGAATTGTCTGAATATTTTTTTCTGCTCACTAGAGCTAATTCCTATACCAAAATCTTGAATTGTTACTTTTACATAATCTTCTTTTGCCGCTAAATGGATAATAACTTTATCAGCTTCCGGTGAGTATTTTGTAGCATTCGTTAAAAGATTGGTAAGTACTTGATAGATACGATACGGATCTGCATAGACGGCTTTTTTTATCTCCCCTTTTACAAGAATTTTATGTTTTGCGCTTGTAGTTTGGAGCATATCTATTGTGTCTTTAACGACAGAATTAAGATCAACTGGCTTCCAATCAAATTCGAGTTTGCCATGTTGAATTTTTGATACATTCAATAAATCATTTACTAGAAGAGTCAATCTATCAATTTGTTGATCCATTTTCATAAAATATTCCTGCATAAAAATATCATTTCTTTTTGCAAATTGATTTCCCAGTGATTGTGCGTAGATCTTAAGACTGGTAATTGGAGTTTTCAATTCATGAGATGCAAGAGAGATAAACTCATCACGAATGCGAATGGCTCGCTGCGCATCAGCATAGAGTCGTGCATTTTCAATGGCTAGTCCTGCCCTGACTGAAAGTTCTTCCGCAATAACGAGATCTGATTTTGTATAATGACGTCTCGATTCTGCGAAAACAAAACTGATAGCACCAACCGTATCATTTTGCACACGAATAGGAATAATCATAATGGAACTAATTTTAAGATCTCGTAACAATTTAAGTTGTTCTTCATTCTGTGCTGCCGATACAAGCATTTCGTCGGTAATTTTCGGATAATATTCAGATTTGCCCGTCCGAATAACATTTGACACTCCTGTCTTTTCATTCGGATCAGGTGGATTATTTTTATTCAATTCTTTTGCCCACTGTACTTTCTGAGGATCAACATGTGCTATCGCTAACTGCTTAATCCCCTTCTCCGTTGTTATATCAACACTACACCAATCAGCCATATGAGGGACAGCAAGTTCGGCAATATTTGCAAGTGTTGTTTTGTAGTCCAAAGATGTTGCAAGTATTTTGCTCGATTCAGAAAGAAACGCCAAATTCTTTTCAAAATAAAGTCTTTCTGTTATATCTCTGTTGGTCTCAAAAACATATCGTTTCCCGTCTTTTTCTTTAATTAATACTTTTTTATCACTAACTGTTAGCGGTTTATTATTTTTCGTTATATGAATTATTTCTCCCTCCCAGCGTCCATTTTTGTTAAGACTTGCTAAAATTTTAGGGAAGGGAATTGGATGTACAGTCCGCAAAAGTGTATGGATGTTCTTGCCCATTGCCTCGTCTTTGGTATAACCATAGAATTCTTCCGCACCTTTATTCCAATAAATTATTTCACCAGAATATTGCCACAAAATAATCGCATCAAATGTTTGATCTAAATATGATGCTAGACGAGCTTGTCCTTCCTGAGCTTTAATTTTTTCGTTTAGTTCCTTGTGCAAATTAGTAACGAGCAAAGCATTTTCTACGGCGGCTGCAATACGTCTTGCAATCTCCTCAGTAAACTGCAGATCTTCTTTTGTATAAATTCGATCTTTTTTTGAAGATGAAATAGTAATAACACCAATGACTTTTTTGTTCAGCTTGAGAGGAATTCCCATATAAGAAGTAAGTCCAAGTTTTTCTATAATATTTTTTATCTCCTTATTATTTTTTAGAAATGCTGCAGATTGAGGAGTAACCTGTTCCATGATTTCTGATTTTCCACTTTGTATGACTTGAGAAACGCCATGGGTCAGGCCTAATTTATCCCGATAAATCGCATATAATTTTTTTACCAATGCAGTTTTTTTATGATCACTATGATAGACTGCTACTTCCTCTATCTCGCCTGCATCATCAATTAATGAAATACGGATATAATCTGCAAGATATGGTACAAGCAATTTACAAATATTGGCAAGCGTTGTTTTATAGTCAACTGAGGCACTCAACAGCATGCTTACCTTTTCTAGAAATTTTTTCTTCTCTTCTGATTTTTTTCTTTCGGAAATGTCGCGCAAAATCGCGAGTATTGCAGGCTTTCCTTGAAATATGAACGGAATTGCTTTTGTTTCAGCAAGAATAATTTTCCCCGTTGAACTGATAAATTTTTCTTCAACAAACGGTGCAACCTTATGTTGACTCAACATTTTTTCTATTCTTGATTGAATAAGAGGAATAGAGTCTTTATGAACAAACTTCATTACCGGCTGTCCAACAAGTTCTCGGGAACTTTTAGCTTCTATCAACTTAAGCGCCGATGGATTTGCGTAAACAATCTTACCTTCGCTATGAATTACAATTGCTTCAGGAGTTAACTCAACAACATTTTTATAAAAGACATCACTTGTTTGTAGCTCTTTGCCTATGTTAGATCTTTTTAATCGACTTTTATGCCTACCCTCCGCCATAAAAATTTCCTAAATATTCTAGATAACCTACATTAAGATTACTTTGCCCACTGTAACATATTTGTCAGGACTTTTGCAAGAAATAGCAAATCTAGTGTACTATCCCGAGTCCTAAAAGACCGACAATAATTAAATATGCGGCAATAAGATAGTTAAGTATCTTTGGAAATATCAATACCAATATACCAAAAACGAGTGAAACTGCTGGATTAAGATCTGAAAAACTAAAACTCATTCTGACTCACCTCCTTTGTTGAGAATAAATTTTTTACCCTTACGCCTCTCTTCTAATAAAGCGCAATAAAAATACTACTAAGGCAACAACCAAAAGAATATGAATAAGTTCACCTGCGATATGCAAAGCAAATCCTGCTAGCCATAAAATAAGTAATATAGCAACAATTGAGTTTAATAACCCCATACAATCACCTCCATTCCTAAGTACTATTAAACATGAGTTTACTAAGTTTTTGATGAGTATTGAGTAAGAATTAGTTAATAATGAAGAGTTTATACGTAAACTATGCTTTGCAATCCGTAAGAAGCGGCTAAGAATTTAAACATTCAATGGTATAATTTATCAATGCAGGCTATATTGGGTTTTGCAGCCTTAATCTTAAACTTAGTTGGATATATCCCATATATCCGAGATATTTTCCGTAAAATAGTAAAACCTCATCCATATACCTGGGCTATATGGACAATTCTGACTATTATTGCGGCCTTCAATCAAGTCAAAAACGGTGGTGGATACTCTTCTCTTTTCTTTATTAGTACTGCTGTTCTTGTCGGGATAGTTTTTATACTCTCTTTTCGTTTTGGAATGGGAGGAGCATCCAAAATTGATCGCCTCTGTCTTGTACTTGCAGCTATTCTTTTAATCTATTGGCTTACTTCTAAAGATACGCATCTATCAACCGTTATTGCAGTAATTATTGATGGCATTGGAGCTGTCCCAACTCTTATCAAAGTATATCATCATCCCAAAAGTGAAACGTATATTCAATGGATACTTGCAGGAATTGGAGGATTATTAACTGTTTTTGCAGTTCCTCGGTTGGAGTGGATATTGTTAATCTATCCTTTATATGTCTTTATCATGAATGCTGCTATTGTAACTGTCAAATATCTTCAAGAACGCAAGCGCTGATTAGTGTCTTAGTAACACTTTTCATTGAGTAAATATCTCAGCGGGGAAATTTTTGGATACCTCTAATATGTTATTCTCATCCACAAGCGCGTAGGAAAAAGCATACTTTTGTAATTTCTTTGCATCAACGAAAAAGAGACACGTTGCAATCGCATCAGCAAGAAGCGCTGTCTCTGCAATAACCCACGTTGCTTTTACTGTATGTGTTGACGCAAGTGTATGTGGATCCATAATGTGATGAAATTCTCCCCAGCGTCGTCTATTTCCTGCTGAAGCACAGATGCTTTGATTATGAATCGCTGCGACTCCAATAACTTGTGATGGATTATCCGGACTTTCCAAGCCAACCCGAAGCTTTTCATTTTTCTTGTTATAGTAAAACATATCTCCTCCGGCATCTATACAAAAATAGTCTAATTTTTCTTTCTGCAAAAGGTCCAAAACAAGATCAATAAGATACCCTTTGCCTGCCGCACCAAAATCAAGAAGTGCAGGTTTTTTTATAAAAATATTGGGATATTTATAGTCTATAGTATCCTCCCATGTTGGCGGTTTATACAATTTTTTTGGTTTGAGAGAATAAATAGCATCGTAACCGGCATCAACAAGGACTTGTCCTATGAGCGGCGTAAAAGAATGACCAGTAAGGTCATAAAGCTCTTTATATAATGCAATAAGAGCTTTTGCATTATCAGGCAATTCATACTTTCCTTTTTTATGTGCCATTTGGGTAACGAGTGAGTCAGAACGGAAGCGCGAATATGTTTTATCAAAATCTTCAATCAGATTAATTATTGTTTCTAGAATAAGACTTCGCTTCTTCTCAGAAATATCGTATGGAATATCAATTCGCCAATGAGTGCCAATGGCTTCAAATTTGAATGAGGTCGTCTGCATTAGGACTTTGCTTGTTGTTCTATTGTCTGGAGAGCTGCATTAAAGCCGTTTGGTGTTAGCGATGACATTGCAACTTTTCCTAAATGAATTTTTGTAATATCTTTTCCGATAACCATAGGCTTGTATCCACTGATAAATGAATCTTGAAAATGTTGAGACATTGAATCATCTGCTTCACTTATGACATCTGCATTGGTAACAATATCATTTTTTAAGGTAATCGTGACCTTAACATGTTTCTGTCCGACGTGAGTAATATAATCTCCTTCTGCGGAATATGTCCCGTCTTTAAACAGAATTTTTGGCATCGCAGACGCAGAACTCGTAGGTTGAGGTTGTACACTTACTTTCTTTTGAGGAGTCATCGCTATGGTCTCGGTCTTTTGCTTAGCATTTCGCTCATAAACAACTCCTGCTAACGCAAGAATAACAACAACGGCAATAATACCGATAATTGTCCCGCTTCCACCACCGCTTTTTTCTTGTGTAGTTTCTTCTCTTTTTTCTTCGCCTTCCATAAAAAACTACTATATAAGTATATATATTTTTTTGCAAGGGTTATTATTACTATAATACGTAAAGCAAACAAAAGAGCTGTTATTTCATTCGAATTTTTATATAATAAGCAGGTGCCGGATATTCCCTTTCAGACACAGATAAAAAATAACAATATCGAGCTTATTCCCAATAAGATCCATGTCTCGAACAAAAACTATCATCGTATCTATGTCTATCTCAGAGCAGGATGGCACATCAGCAAGGCCAAATTTGTCCAGGAAAAGCCGCTTCAAGGATCTGAAGAAAAAATAATACAACAAATTCATACCATTAGGTTTAATAAAACAAACCCATACGTCATCACCGGTGGACATTTTTACCAGCTCTTTGTTCGCAACCTTGGAATTTTTTTTAACGCACTTCTTGATAGAAGAATTTCCTGCACTGATGAGGACTGGCTGAATCGTCAAGCGATTGCGCTTCGAACTGTTGCACTAGATCTGGAGGTTTTTCGCCAAACACAGAAAGATTACACAACGATTATCCCAATTCGAGAAAATTTTTTTTCCTGTTTTAATTTTTATGCCCGTCCCTCGGATTCGCTTTTTGCAATACTTTATACTCTTCTTGCGCTAACGGATGAAAAATTTATTGAAACTATTTTCCCCATGAATCAAACAAAAAAACGTTCACTGCAAACCAAAAACGCGGGGCACCTATTATATAAAAATTATAAGACATCACTGAAAAAACTTATTCAAATATATTATGAAGATGTTATTGATGGACAAACTGGTTTA
>Ga0265338_10004907_pt1 | contig 17796 bp, 13 predicted proteins | sample 42126metaG_FD_193579 | JGI IMG/M metagenome (GOLD analysis project Ga0265338, IMG submission 193579) | Rhizosphere microbial communities from Carex aquatilis grown in University of Washington, Seatle, WA, United States - 4-21-26 metaG | ecosystem: Host-associated > Plants > Roots > Rhizosphere... | reverse complement strand
GTTTAAGCGCTGCGCTCCGTTCTGGAATTATTCTTCCAACATCACGGTGTTCGACTGGGTTTTGGCTGACAACGACAATGGAGGGTATGATTCCAACGCGCTGGTCAGTGCGTGGTCCCAGCTCGCGAGTGGGCCGGCGCTATTCTGGAACGGCACGGCCCCGACGAATGAGGGCGTTCCCTTTCCTACGGTGGTCCACATTCCCTTCGGGGGAATCCTTGCGGATGTGCCAGATGGCGACAGTGGACAATTAATCCGCAACAACGCGGCGACGAATCTGGCCGCTCAAGCGGGCGTGCCGGTGGTTGACCTGTGGCATATGCTGGCAACAAACGGATGGTCGCGGGATGTCACCAACGCCCGTTTGCTCGGCTTCTACGCCGGTGGCCATCCTTTTGCGGCCGGCCACCTGTGCATGGCGATCAAGACGCTCCAGGCGCTTTCGATGAATACCAACTTCGGGGTCGACACCAACCTTGGATCATTCACGCTCGACCTGAGCAACGCGGTGGTTGCGGCCACTAACCAATGTGCCGTCACCGGGATCGCACGGGTCGGGAACACTTTGACGTTTACGGTTCGGTTCGATCGGATGCCGATGGCCTGGGATGTGCCGGATGGCATCAGAACGAATGATGCCCGCAACGCCTTCGTGGTGATGCCTGAACTCGGCAGCGCGTTTCAATGGACGATTCAGGTGACCAATCTGGCGGAGGGGAATTATAAAATTTTTGTCGATGGCGTCTTGACGGATTACGCAACCGATACGCAGCTCGCAGCGGGACGGAACTGGTTCACGAATTATAACGGTCCGCTTTGGGCGCAGCGCGTTGCCGTATTGGACGCGAAACGGGATCAGGAAGGGGCGGACCACTATACTTTGATGGCGCATTCCGCGGGTCAACCTGGAGTATTGGGCGTGGGTGATCTGGTAAATTATGAGTCATCGGCGGGCGTGAACAACGAAGTTTACCCCCTTATCTATACCGGAACCAATTACGTCAATTATATGGCTCCGCGGATCGCCGATATGCGGCGATACGACGTCGCGATCTGGCGGGCCGCGCAGCAGACGAATCATGTGTTCACCATTATGCCCGCCGATCAGCACATCATTTTTCCGGCGATAGGCGATCAGGAGTATGGCGTTGCGCCCATCACGCTGACCGCGACCGCCTCGTCGGGTCTCCCCGTGAGCTACGAGATCGTCTCCGGTCCGGCAACCGTTTCGAGCAATACTGTCACGATCACTGGTGCGGGATCGGTTGCGATTCAAGCCTCGCAGTCCGGGGACGATACCTGGCCGGCAGCAATCCCGGTAACACAGGTCATAACCGTGGCGCCGAAAACTCTGATTGGGAGTATCACGGCGGACGACAAGATTTATGACGGAACTCCTGACGCAACAATTGCCACTCGATCCGTCAGCGGCGTGATTGGCGCTGATGCGGTTACTCTTGCGGGAGGTTCGGGAACCTTCCCGGACAAGAGCGTCGGCATCGGGAGGACTGTCACCGTCACGGGATTGTGTCTCGCCGGCGTTGACGCCGCCAAATACCGGCTTCAATCCACAAACGCCATCACGACGGCGACAATAATTCCCGTTCCGCTGAATCTTGCGGAGGTGACCGCAGCCGACAAAGTCTACGATGGCACAACCGTGGCGGCCATCAGCACGAACGATGTCAGTTTGATCGGGGTTATCGACGGTGACGAGGTGATCCTCACTGGCGCCCCGACCGGCGCATTTGCGGACAGTGACGTAGGCGCCGGCAAGATGGTGACGGTCGCCGGCTTTACTCTGGACGGCAAAGATGCCGGCAATTATCAGCTTACGCAGCCAATTACCTCGGCAAGCATTAGCTCGGCCAGCACGTTGACTGCCATCCTTTCTTCGCTCAACCCGGTCCCGCCGGGTTCCAATGTTAATTTTACGGCGACGTTGAGTGTCGTCTCGCCCGGCGCCGGCACACCGACCGGAAATATTACTTTTAAGGACGGCGAAACTACGATCGGCAGCGTTCCCTTGAACGGGTTGGCGGCGGCATTGAATACAGATGAATTAACACATGGCAGCCACACCATTACTGCCGAGTATCCCGGTGATGGAAATTTCGTCGGAAACACTAATTGTTTGAGTCAGCTCATCGACACGCCGCCAGCTGCCCCCACCATTACGTTGCAACGCTACTTGACCGCCGGAGTCAAGGTTCGCTTGGCGGATTTACTCACCAACGATACCGACCCGGACGGCGATGCATTGACGTTACTCTCGGTGAACCCCACTTGTGAATCGGGCGCCACGGTGGTGGCGGATGATCAATGGGTTTACTACCAGGCGCCCCTGGGATTGACCAACGCGGATACATTCTCCCGGGTAGTCGCCGATAGTTTTGGCCTGCAGGCCACCGGCCTGGTAGCGGTCGTGACCGTCCCGGACACAAACGCGCCGCAGAATTTTGCGCATCGGAGCCCCGGCATTATCGACCAGAACGGGGACCTTCACCTTCAGTTTCTTGGAATCCCGGGACGAGTTTACACCGTTCAATACACCACGAACATCTTGACGCAGGATTGGCAAACACTTGGAACCGCGGCCGCCGATGACTCCGGTTTAATCAAATATATCGACAGTGTGCCGGCAGATTCGCCGGCGCGCATTTATCGCACCACCTATCCCTAAAAATGAAAACGCGCTTTCTAATTTTCCTCGGGATGCTGTTGACCGTTGTGCCGACGGCATTGGTCCGGGCGCAGACGACGGAATCATTCACCTTCACCACCAATCGTCTGGTGCCGGACGGCAGTTTATCCGGGATGAGCGATGTGCAAAGGGTAAATTCCACGATTGGGAATATCACGTCGGTGAAAGTGCGCCTCAAAGTCAGCGGCGAGTTCAACGGCGACCTTTACTGTTATTTGAGGCACTCGAGTGGGTTTGCGGTTCTTCTCAATCGCCCGGGCAAAACCGCAGCCAACCCTTTTGGCTACGCCGATAGCGGTCTGGATGTCACGTTCGATGATGCCGCTCCAAATGGTGACGTGCACAGCTATCAACACATAATGACCCCCATCAATGGTTCGCCCCTCACTGGCACCTGGCAACCCGATGGTCGTAATGCGGATCCCACTACCGTGACGGACGAAGCGTTGCGGTCCACAGCTCTGACAAACTTCAATCGTCTCGACGCTTCCGGGAATTGGACGCTCTATCTTGTGGATACCGAATCGGGTGCCACGAACGCGCTGACCGAATGGGGTTTGGATATCACCGGCGGCGCGCCGACAGTGACGTGGAATAATCCAGCCGATATCGTATATGGCACGGCCCTCTCGGACACGCAACTGAATGCCACGGTGACTTACAATTCAACGCCATTGCCGGGAACTTATGCCTACCTTCCGCCGGTGGGCACCGTGCTCAACGCCGGTTCGAACCAGATACTGTCTCTGGTGTTCACGCCGGATGACGCAAGCCAATTTAACCTGATCACTAACAGCGTGGCCATCAACGTGCAAAAAGCTCCGTTGACGATCACGGCTGATGACATCACCACGGTCTATGGCGCGGCCTTGCCGACGTTTTCGGCAACGTACAGTGGCTTTGTGCTCGGCGAAGATACCAACAATCTCGCGTCGCTTGCCACCGTCGCAACCGCAGCCACTTCCGCCAGTGACGCAGGAGCATATCCGATTACGGCCAGCGGGGCGGATAGTCCGAATTACTCGTTTGTTTATGTGGATGGCACACTGACAATTACCCAATCGCTTTCCAGCGTCGAAGTGGTTTCTTCCGCCAACCCCGCTGTGCCGGGAACAAGTTTGACCTTTACCGCCACGCTCAGTGCGGTCGCGCCCGGCGCGGGTTTGCCGGATGGCATCGTGCAATTTCGCATCGACGGGGAAATTGCCGGGTCGGGGACCCTGTCCGGCGGTGTGGCAACGTTCAGCACCGCCAGTCTTCCCCTCGGCATCCATACGGTAACCGCCGAATATACCGGCAGCCTCAATTTCGCCGGAACGACGAATTCACTGACTCCAAACCAAGTTATCAATACGCCGCCGGTTGCCGGCAATGACACGCTCGAACGATTCGCGACCGGCGAGGTCAAAGTCCGCACGGAGGACCTGCTTACCAATGACACGGATGCGGACGGCGATGCGCTCACCATCACCATCAGCTCTACTAGCGCCCACGGGGGGACAATCAGTCTTAGCGGCAATTGGGTGATATATACGCCGGCGGCTGGTTTCACAAATGCTGATTCGTTCACTTACACCATTGCCGACGGCCGCGGCGGGAGTGCCACCGCAACCGTGACCGTGGCAATCAAAGTGGATGAATTGCCCACTCCGAACTTGATGATTACGTTACGGGGCGGTCATCAGTATCGCATCGACGGCAGCGGCATTCCTGGACGCACCTATCGCCTGCAATACTCTGACACGGCTGCTCCGTTCACGTGGCAGGATATGCCCAACGGAACTTTGACTGCGGATGGGATTGGGAGTTTCGGATACACCGACGAATCCGCCAGTGATTTGAGGTTTTACCGTACCGTCACGCCGTAACACACGTCGGCGGTCCTCAGCAAATTCGCAATTGGGAGCGTAACGACGCATCGTGACATTGCCCCGGAACGCCGAGCACCTGCTCGGCAAGTGGCGGAAACGCACGCAGAGCGTCGGACGCACAGAATTTCCCTTGCGAACCCCTGAAGCGACCCTAGTATCACCGGAACAATCCCGCAAGAAGTCGACACGTGAATCCAGATCAACGCACCTTTGCCATGAAAATGAACCCTTGGTTTGGCCTCTCGTTTTTAGTCATCGCTCTGAGAGCATTCAGCGGATTCGGTGCGGAATCAACCGCCGCGAAACCGGACGATACGGTTCTGCAACCTCAGGGAACCGGGTGGCTGCCCATCTTCAACGGCACGAACCTCGACGGTTGGGATGCCGAAGCCGAGTATTGGAAAATGGACGAAGGCGGCGTGCTGCATGGCCGGACTCCCGGGACGCGGGAACATCATTACGCTTATACCAAAACAAACTACGCGGATTTCGAATTGCATGCTGATGTGAAATTGATCGGAAATAATTCCGGCATTTGCATCCGGATTGCGCCCAAAAATTTCGATAATGTGCCGGGTTATCAGGTTGATATGGGCGATGGATACTGGGGTTGCCTCTGGGAGGAACACGGACGCGGCAAAGTGGTGGATTTTCCGCGCGCCGAGGCCGACAAACTCGTCCGCAAAGAGGATTGGAATCATTACTACATCCGTGCGGTCGGGCATCACATGGAAGCGTGGCTCAACGGGGTGAAGACAATCGATGTAGTCGACGACAAGGGCCTGCTGACCGGGCCAATCGGTTTCCAGCTTTGTCATGGCCAGGGAAAACTGACGGATGCCTCGTTTAAGAACGTTGTCTATCGTCCCTTGGCCGCGACTGCTGCCAATCATTAAGAATTTGGCAACGGAACGCGAGGCCCGGCGTTCCACAGCATCGACCGCAACAATTTCCTAAGTTCTCTTCTTAACGAATCGCGCGAAGACGAAATGGACGATTTCCTGTGCGGCGGGGATTTTAGCCACGATGCCGACCACCCAATAGACGATTCCACCCGCAATTGCCGGAACGAACACCGCTCCGATTTTCAAGGCGAGACTGTGATGCCCCAGTTTCTGCTCCCACAGATACCAACCGCCCCAGGCCACTAATCCCGCCAATACGGCGCCAATAATTAGCGGCGGAAAGGTTGCGGCCAGGGGTTCCATTTCCAGTTTCCCCATTTTCTTTCGCAACGCAAAGGTCAGTAAACTGACATTGCAAATGGAGGTAATGGTGTTCGCCAGGCCCAGGCCGCCTTGTTTGAACGGAATGATCAGGGCCGCCGCGATGACGAGGTTCAAAATCAAACAGCCGATGCTGATTTTCATCGGCGTTTGCGTGTCGCCCAACGCGTAAAAGGCGCGCGCGAAAATGTTGACCGATGAAAACGCGACCAGGCCGGGCGCGAGGCACATGAGCGCCACGGAAACGCGCAGGGTGGCTTCGTGGTCGAATTTGCCGCGCTCGAACAACAATTGCACGATCGGTTCCGCGAGCACGACCATCAGGACGGCTGCGATCAAGTTCAAAAACATGAGCGTGCCCAGGCCGTGCCGGAGCGTTGAGCGAAATTCCTTGTAGTTCTTGTCCGCAGCCAGCCCGGACAGCGTTGGCAACAGATACGTGGCGAGTGAAATTCCAAACATGCCCTGCGGCAATTCCATGAGGCGTACGCCGCCATTGAAGGAGGAAACAATGCCGTTGCCGAATTTGAAGCCCAGTAATTGAACCATGGCCACGTTGATTTGGAAGGCGGCGACACCGATGGCACCCGGGATCATGCGCAGGACGACGCGACGGACGGTTTCATCCCGCCAGGGCGAGACCCAGCGGAAGCGGAAGCCGTCCCGATACAACGTCGGCAGTTGAAAGGAAGCTTGCGCGACACCGGCCGCGAGAACACCGATGGCCAGCGCAAAAATCTGGTGCGGCAGGCGTTGGTCCTTCGGCAAATCGGTCGCGAATTTTGGCGCAAGCCAGACGACGGAGGCGATCATGACGACGTTGAGCATCGTGGCGCCCATGGCGGGAATAAAAAAATGTCCGCGGGCATTCAGCATGCCCATGAGCGCCGCCGCCAGGCAGACCAGCAGCATGTAAGGGAACATGATGCGCAACAGCCGAAGCATCAGCTCGGTGGGAGCCTCGAATTGATGAAGCATCAGCACAATGGAAACGACGAGCAGCACGACGGCGATGACTACCGAGGCCGACACGATCAGGCCGGAAATCACGGCGTTGGATGCGCGCCACATTTCGGCTTCGCCCTCTTTTTTTTCTTTTTCCTTGAAGATGGGAATGAAAGCGGCGGTCAAGGCGCCTTCGCCGAGCAGGCGCCGGAAGAGGTTGGGAACGGTGAACGCCATCTGAAACGCGTCATTCACCCAGCCGACGCCCATGAAGCTGTAATAGACCATTTCCCGCACCATTCCGAGCAATCGGCTGATGAGGGTGGCCAGCGCCATCGCGCCGGATGATTTCAACATCTTTGACACGCGTGCAGTCTAGTGACGCTTCGCGCCAGTCAAAGTTCAAAAAGGCCGCCGGGCGCGAATTTTACGGATGTTTCAACGACGGATCCGGGTTGGTAGGGCGCGTCACTCCGTGCGCGCCGTGGTGGAGAGCCAAAACGCATTGGTTGCAAAATGCGGCGCGCGCGGAGCGACGCGCCCTACCTTCTGCGGCAGTCCAAATCGCTCGTTTAGGTAAATCGCATTTCGCTTTTCGTTAAGAGGCCTGTCGATAATGCAAAATTTTGAACTCAGGAGTGTCGCGGATTTCTTCCACCTGCGTGAACCGGTCTTCGAAAGCGGGGAAAAAAGCATCGCCCTCCACCTCGCGCTTCACGAGCGTCAGATAAAGATCGGAACAGAGCGGGAGCGCTTGCGCGTAAATCTGGGCGCCGCCGCAGATAAAAACTTCCCGCGCTTCGGCAGCGAGGTCGATTTGGCTCAAATCCGAAACGGTGCGCACGCCGGGGAGGGAGAATTGCGACCGGCTGAGAACAATCGTCTCGCGATTCGGCAGAGGTTTACCGATCGACTCAAACGTTTTGCGCCCCATCACGACGACGTTTCCGGTGGTGAGTTGTTTGAACCACTTAAAATCTTCAGGCAAGTGCCACGGAATTCTGTTTCCGGCGCCAATCACACGATTGAGGGACATTGCCGCGATGGCTTTGAAGTGTTTCATCCGGGATAAGGTTGAAGGGTCATCTGGACCTCGTCAATTGCGGCGTCAAATTTTGTTGCAAATGGATGGAAGAGGCGTATAAACCTTAAATCAGGAGCACTTATGTTCACGGACAAATTCTCCCCAGAAATACGTTTAGGACTATCCCATCTCGTTAATTTCGTCGCGCTATCCCACCGCCGAGCACGGCTGATGGCATTGATTGTTTTGGGGATGCTTGCAGCACAGCTCGGACGCGCGCAAGCACCTGCCTTGCTGCGGTCGACCAATTTTGTTCGCGGTCGATAGCCAAACAAACGTCTACGCGAGTTCCAACGGCACAATCATTGGGACTTAATTCGTAGAAAATTCCCGGGCATTTTAAAATATGAAAACTCACCATATACTGCGTCGGAGCGCGCAAACTGTCGCGCTGGTTGTTGTTGGTATGGCTTCCATTTATGGCACACGAGCCCAAGCGCCAGAGTTTCTTTGGCGGACGAACGTCGGCGCAAACCAAATACTCGCGGTCGATTCACAGACGAATGTGTATCTCAACAACGTAAACACAAATTTTATATTGAGCGGCGCCGGTGTTCCGATTCAGACGAATGTTTTCGATCAGCCAACCGCCGTGGCGGCACGTGACGCCTCGGGAAACTACTATTTTGCCGGGACGCGGCCGGTGCCGTTTAGCGGCGCAAACTTTGACTATGGCACAACCAACGCCCTTTTCCTCACCAAGTATACAGCGGGAGGTGCACTTGTTTGGTCCAATGGCTTCGGACCGACGGGAGTTTTGAAACACCTCACTCTGACCGATTTACAGACGGATACGGATGGAAATGCGTACGTGGGATACGTTTATAGCGTGGCAAGCGCGGACTTTTCCGCAATGGTGGCGAAATTGGACAGCGCGGGAGTGACGCTCTGGAATCTTGCCATGCCCAAGGCTTCGAACCAGAATACCGTGGGTTCGACTCGTATGACGGTGCTTTCGCCGACAAACGGGCTCGTCCTTACTTTTTCGAGCAGTATTTCCGCGGCGGGATACCTGTATCTTTCCCGTTTTGACAATAGCGGCACAGCCACCGTTATCACAAACTGGGGCTCGGATTACGGGTACTTGCTCCCGCTGGCATTGGATGCGAGTGGAAATTTCTATACACGCGAAACGAATCTAACAAAGCGCGCTGCGTCCGGAGCGGTGGTTTGGCAACGATCGTTGATGTACGATTATCCTGTTGGAGTGGATGCCTCGGGTGTTTATACCAGCAGCGCAGCGCAATTTTCACCCCTGAGGCGCTATGACGCTGGCGGGAATGTGACTTGGACCACAAATTTTTATTCGAATGGCTCCCAAAATTTTTGGTGTTCGCATGTGGTTACGGACGGGGCGGGCAATCGATTCCTCAGTTTGTCTGACGGATCCATAGCGTGCATCCAAGGTCCTGCGCTTCAAATGAACACGCAAAGTGGCGACGGATTAGGCAGCCAAGGATTCCGTTTCTCGCTAAAGAGTGATCCCAATGCCATTGTCCAAATCCTATGCTCGTCGAATCTTATCTCCTGGGAGAGTTTAGGATTCGTCACAAACCAACTCGGCGAGACGTCTGTATTGGACTCAAATGCCGTAAGCGTCTCGCAGAGATATTACCTGATTAAGCCGTAATTTGACCCGCTCAAGGAATCAAAAACTGAATCCACGGATTTTTTCCGTGGCAGAGTTCGTTGAGATTCAGGCTGGTATTGCGAGTCTCAAATTTTCAAATTTGGATTTCCAGCTCACGCCGCCGATCGTGATTACCAACTTCGTTCAAAGTGGTGCGAATCTCACTTTCCAATGGGGGCGGAGGCAAGGGGTCGTTCGCAGTGCAAGCGAGTTTCAACCCTCTATCGGGCCCTTGGACGAACTATTCTTTTACCACTGACAAACAGCGCTACCGTTCTCGTGTCGTCATCCTGGAAAGAATTTTACCGGGTGTCAGGGCAATAGGACCGTTTTGAATGCTCAGACTGCGATAGGCGCTTTGATGCCGGGATGCGGGTCGTAGCCTTCGAGTGTGAAATCCTCGAACTTGAAGTCGTGGATGTTTTTCACGGCGGGATTCAATTTCATCTGCGGCAACGGGCGCGGCTCGCGGGTGAGTTGGAGCTTCGCCTGCTCCAGATGATTCGCATACAGATGCAGATCGCCGAAGGTGTGGATGAATTCGCCGGGCTTGAGATCGCACATTTGCGCGACCATCAGCGTGAGCAAGGCGTAGCTGGCGATGTTGAACGGCACACCCAGAAATAAATCCGCGCTGCGCTGGTAAAGCTGGCAGCTCAGTTCGCCGTCGAGGACGTAAAATTGAAACAGCGCGTGGCAGGGCGCAAGGTTCATCTGGTCGATTTCGCCGGCATTCCATGCGCTCACAATATGCCGCCGGCTGTCGGGATTTTTTTTGATCTGCTCGATGACCTGGTCGACCTGGTTGATGGATCGTCCGTCAGTGGTGCGCCAATCGGACCATTGCGCTCCGTAAATGCGGCCGAGGTCACCGTTTTCGTTTGCCCATTCATTCCAAATGCTCACGCCGTGCTCGTTGAGGTATTTGACGTTGGTATCGCCGCGCAAAAACCAGAGCAATTCGTAAATGATGGATTTGACGTGCAGTTTTTTCGTGGTGAGCAACGGAAAATTGCTTTGCAGGGGAAACCGCGCCTGCGCTCCGAAGACAGAATAAGTGCCCGTCCCGGTGCGGTCGGATTTGAACTTGCCGTGGTCGAGCACAAGCCGGAGGAGATCGTGATATTGCTTCATCTGCGCGGTTGATTAAACCGGCGATTGGGAATTTCCGCAAGTGTATGACGCGCCAGTTTACGTATCTGCTGGCTCCGCCAATCTTCGGGGCAGATCACGAGCACCGTGGATGAGGCGTTCGGCAATCAGTTCCTCCGGTGTAAACCGATAGAAAATCAGCAATCGTCCAAACGGGGATTCGGTTCGGAAAGATCGAAGATCCTGAAGGCAAGGATTCCGGAAACGGCGGGGACGTCCCAAGTCAGGCTGACGCGAGAGTTTGGACAAGGTCAGGTCAACTGTTGTGAAAAACTTCCACGCGAGGTCAGGTCCCGCTTTATTGAAATACCACTCAAACTGTTTTGTAACGTCTGTATGGAAGAGTGGTGATTTTTGGATGGAAAGATTCATCCACGCTTTTCGCGGATGATCCGATCACAAGCGGCCCGCATCTCCTCGGATGAATAGGGCGAGTGCGGCCCGTTCACCGCTTTTAGCAATTCCGCTTCCAACTCGGGGCTGTCCTCCTCTGGATCCATTGGTGCCTCGACCGACAGGGTGACTTTTTTATCGCCGTCGGTAAGCACAATGGTCTCACCCCGATATGCGTCGGCAATTAGCTGCCCAAGCTGACCTTGGGCTTCCTTGACGGAGAGCGCTTTCATGCCGTGAGTTTAACTCTCTCGGCGATGTGCGGCAAGGGTCTTTAGAAGCCGTTTAGAGCCCGAAAAACTTCTGGATCTCGCGCAGCACTTCGATCAGCCGGTCGATTTCTTCGGTTGTATTGTAGAAATAAAAACTCGCGCGCGAGGTGGATTCCACGCCGAGTTTATGCATCAACGGCTGCGTGCAATGATGTCCACCGCGCAAGGCGATGCCCTGGCGATTGGCGAGTTCGGTCACGTCGTGCGCGTGAATGCCGTTCAGGAGGAAGCTCACCAATCCCGCACGGCCCACGTGCGGACCAAACAGGCGGATGTTCTTCAGGCCGGAAAGTTTTGCGAACGCGTACGCGCCCAGTTCCAAATCATGGCTGGCGATTTTATCGCGGCCGATCGCGTCGAGATAATCCATGGCTGCTGCCAGGCCGATGACGCCGGCAATGTCGGGCGTGCCCGCCTCGAATTTATGCGGCGCGTGTTTCCACGTGCTTTTTTGGTATTCGACGTTGAGGATCATTTCACCGCCGCCATGGTAAGGCGGCATTTTCTCGAGGATTTCCCGCCGCCCGTAAAGCGCGCCAATGCCCGTGGGGCCGCACATCTTGTGGCCGGACAAGGCGAGAAAATCGCAGTCGATTTCCTGCACGTCGAGCGGGCGATGCCCCGCGCTTTGGGCGGCATCGACGAAAGTGGTGACGCCTAGCTTGCGCGCGCGGGCGCACAGTTCCACGACCGGGTTGATGGTGCCGAGGGAATTGGAAATGTGCACCATCGAGAACATCCTCACGCGCGAGGTGAGCAATTCATCCACGCGGCTCATATCGAGTTGGCCTATGTCGCCGGTGACGGGCAGAAACGCCAGCTTCGCTCCGGTGCGCTCGGCCAGAAGCTGCCATGGAACCAGATTGCTGTGGTGCTCCATCTCAGTGAGCAAAATGACATCGCCGGCTTTGACGTTCTGGTTGCCCCAGGTCATGGCGACAAGATTCACACCTTCGGTCGTGCCGCGCGTAAAAACGATTTCATCCGAGCTGCGGGCGTTGATGAACTTCGCGGTCCGCTCGCGCGCGGCTTCGAAGGCGGCGGTGGCGCGATTGCTCAGTTCATGGATGCCGCGGTGCACGTTGGCGTTGTCGTGTTCGTAATAGTGAACCAACGACTCAATGACCGCGCGGGGTTTCTGCGACGTGGCGGCGTTGTCGAAATAAATCAGCGGATGCCCGTGAACTTTTTGGTCAAGGATGGGAAAGTCAGAACGAATTTTTTTCCAATCAACACTCATGGTATTTTGTAGGAGCCGACGTGAAGAGGCTCAATTATTTTTCAGAGACTCCTCACTTCGGCTCCTACGTGTTTACTTTACATCAACCCCAATTGCAGCTTGGCGGCTTCGCTCAGCATGCTTTGGTTCCACGGCGGATCCCAGACGAGCTCGACCGAAACGTCATCCACGGATTCGAGGCTGAGCAATTTGTTTTGCACGTCCTGCTGCAGCACGGGACCCATGCCGCAGCCGGGCGCGGTCAAAGTCATTTTCACGCCGACACGATAGCTGCTCTCGGCCATGGACTCGATATGGCAATCGTAAATGAGGCCGAGGTCCACGACGTTTACGGGAATTTCCGGATCGTAACAGGTGCGCAATTGGTTCCAGATTTCCTTCTCGATGTGTTCCTGCGTCACGGGGCCGGCGCCGGCGCCGGTTTTCTTTTGGGCGACTTCCAGTCCGAGCGCATCGGCGTCCTTGCCCTCGATGCGGAACATGTTGCCATTCACGATGACGGTATAGCTGCCGCCGAGCGATTGCGTGATGTTCGCCTGCTCGCCTTTTTGCAGCGTGACCTTCGTGCCGATGGGGATGACTGAGGCATCCACGTCGCGGGCCAAAGTGACTGGTTCTGAATTGCCATTCATAATAATGCGAAAAATATAACCGATTTCAGATGGTCTGTCGCCCGTTACGGGTTTTCTGATTCCGTGCTCACCGGTTGCTGGCCGTCGCCTTTAAGCGCGGCCATCAGTGCGTGCCAGGAAAGAATCGCGCACTTCACGCGCGCGGGATATTTGTGAACGCCCGCGAAGACGGCCAGCTTGCCGACATCGCCGTTCACTTTTCCCGACATCACCATTTCGTGGACCAGATCGAACGTCTTTTGCACCTCGGCCTTCGACTTGCCTTTGACATTGTCCGTGAGCAATGACGCCGAGGCTTTGGAAATGCAACAACCCGACCCGACAAAGCTCGCGTCGGCAATTTTATCGCCGTCCAGCGTGAGGAACAATTTCAACTGATCGCCGCACAGTGGATTGTGACCTTGCGCCGAGCAGGTAGCCGCCGGCAGCTCATGAAAATTGCGCGGGTTCTTGCAATGATCCAGGATCGTCTGCTGGTAAAGGTCGTTTAGGTCGTCGAACATATCTCTCTCAATGACGAATGACGATTGGAAATCCGCTGGGCCATTGAACTCGGACGCGATCTTTCAGTCCATTCGTCATTCGGATTTCGTCATTTCTTCGTGGCCACATGCGGATTGGCTTCGATGCGATCCCAGACGAGCTTGTCGAGTTCGGTGCGCGCGCTTTCACATTGGATGCGGTCGATGATTTCTCCGGCAAACGCGTGAATCAACATGCGGCGCGCAGTGTCCGTGCCGATACCGCGCGAACGGAGGTAAAAAATTGATTCATCGTTCAACTGGCCAATCGTCGCGCCATGCGTGCATTTTACGTCGTCCGCGTAAATCTCCAATTGCGGCTTGGTATCCGCCGTGGCGTCGTCGGAAAGCAGCAGATTCTTATTCGTCTGTTTGGCGTCGGTTTTTTGGGCGATTTGACGCACCAGGATGCGTCCGTGAAAAACGCCCTTCGATTTGTCATCCAAAATGCCGTTGAAGTACTCGTGGCTCGCACAATGCGGCTGCGCGTGCTCCACGATCATGTGATGATCGGCGAGTTGCTCGTCTTTGGTGAGATAAAGGCCGTTCAAAATGCATTCCAGCCCTTCGCCCGCGAGCTTGGCGCGAATGTTATTGCGCGACAATTTTGCGCCGACGGCAAAAGAATGCACGTTCACATGGCTGGTCCGGCCAAACTCTCCCTGGATGGTGGCGATGTGATAGGCGGCGGGGCCTTCGTCCTGGAATTTGACGTGCTCGACGCGGGCATTATCGCCGGCAACGATTTCAGTGACGGCGTTCGTGAAATAAGCGGCGTTGCCGGAGCTTAAATATGTTTCGAGCACCGTCACGCTGCTGTTCGCGTCGGCGATTACGAGGTTGCGGGGATGAATCGTATCGCCGGCGTGTTTCGCGGAGGAAATGAAAACCAGTTGAATGGGCTCCGCGATGGTGACACCGTTAGGGATATAAACAAATGCGCCATCGGAAAAGAATGCCTGGTTCAAGGCGGCGAACGCATTGCCTGCGCCGATGGCGTAGCGGCCGAGATGTTTTTCGACGAGAACGGAATCGCGCGCGAGCGCGGTGACCAGGTTTGAGACCTTCACGCCGGTGGGCAACGCGCCCATAATCGATAGTTTCGCGGCAAAATGGCCGTTCACGAAAACGAGGCGGTTGCCGCCGAGCTTGGAGAAAGCCGCGCCGGCCAGGATTTCAGACGCCTGCTGGTCGCGGACGCCATCCAGCATGGGTTTGAAGGGCAGGCTGGCGATGGGCGCGACGTTTGTAAAACGCCAGTCTTCGTCTTTCAACGTGGGGAAACCTTGCTCGGCAAAGCACGCTATCCCCGCTTTTCGCAAGGGAAAAAGCCAGGCGGGCTGGTTCGTTTGATGTTCGAACCGTTCAAAGCTTTTCAGGTACGGGTCCGTGCCGTTTACTTCATTTTCCATCGTCTGAGCCATAAATCGAAATTCACTAAAACGTTCCGCTGTGAGCCGTATAGTGTTCCATGCCCGGGGAGTGAGCGCAAGTACGCGTAAGAATGGGTAGTGGGGTCATTTGGATTTCCGGTTTAATTCGGCGGGTTTGGCGCGAGATTGCGCCATGCTGGTATAAAATTCTATTTATTGCTTTGGCGTTCTGCATCATCGGAGGAATTGTGAAATCTGGTAACTGTTCCAAATCTTCCTCCCTCGGAAAAATGATAGCAAAATTCTGTCCAGTGGGAATCGCCAAAAATATCTCGATAAAACACTGTGCCACAAAAATAAACCCCTCGGCTATTTTGGAACGCAGCTATTGGAACGCTAATAACAAATTCCTGAAATATGCTCTCATCCGTTCTGGGGTTCAAAATGACGGATTGCCCGCCAGCAATAGGGTCATGCGTCGGTATTTTACTTTCGTCTGTGCTAACAGCAGAAATGGTCCCAGTAAGTATGCCAATTGTTTTTCCGGAGTTTATAATTTTAGCGTGAAGAACGAAATTTGTAGATTCCTGCATCAGCATATTGTCTTTGACTTCGACATAAACCCATGCCCTCTCCGCGCGAACCGCCTCGGAATGCATTTCCTTCAGTTGGTCCTCAGCAGCTCTCGCCTGTCTCAAATTCGCCCACATTTGGCAGAAATAAATGACCGCAAGACAAACTCCGATAATGGCGGCGGTGACTTCCAATCGAAACTTCCAAATTTCTATCTTTGTGGGCTTATTCCGCTCTTCGGAGGTGCCTATTGGGCTGTTTACGCCCGTCGTAAGATTTGGAGCGGCGCTGGCGGCTGGGGGCACTTCTTTATCCTTTTGGCTAGTACGGCTTTGGCCCTCTTTGGAGCGTCCCTTTTTGTTTCTTGGCTTGTTGCGTTTTGACATACAATCGACCCGCGTTTTTATAATGGAAACAAGAAACAAACACCCGATGTTAACTTCGATTTGGGTGCGTAAGCTAAAGGGTAAACCCGCGTTTTTTACAATCGCGGATCGCGAGTCCGAACCTCGCCGCATCCATCTGATTTGTTATGAAATACGTGTATCTTTTCGGGCCGTCGATAGCAAGGCTTGGCGCACCCATTCGGATTTCTTGTGCGGAGACTTGGCGATTGCAGCCTGTATCTCTTTATTTTCTTCTGGCGAGAGCCTGGCTTGTATCAGGATGCCGCGATATTTCGATTTAGGGACTTTCGGCCTGCCCATTTTCTTGCTCATAAAAACTTTGTGTATGACAAAAATACTTGTTGACGAAACACTACTTTGTGTAATACATTTAGTCAACAAAAGAAACGATATGGCAAACATCCTTCCGAACGACAAGAAAGTGGCAGTGATTTCCATGCTTTGCGAGGGTTCCAGTATTCGGGCGATTGAACGCATTACGGGAGTTCAAAAGAAAACCATTAGTCGGCTCGCCGTCCGGGTTGGCGAGGCTTGCAAGCAAATCATGGATGAGAAAATGCGCGGTCTTACCTGCAAGCAAATTGAGGTTGATGAGATTTGGGGCTTTGTTGGTTCAAAACAAAAGAACGCGACGCGCACTGGCCAATATGGCGACGTTTGGACGTTCATTGCCTTGGATGCTGATACAAAGCTGATTCCCTCATTCATTATCGGAAAGCGTGATGCGTATCACGCCAAGGCGTTTATGAGTGATTTGGCGAGTCGGGTGAGTAATCGGGTGCAAATTTCATCGGATGGACTGGCAGCCTATGAGGATGCGATTGAACGCGGGTTTGGTGCGAATGTGGACTATGCGCAAATCGTAAAAACCTACTCTCTCAGCGTCCCCGGTAGCGCACCGGCCAGTATTCGGTATAGCCCGGCAGAAGTCGTGCGGACTGAAAAGAAGCGCATCATGGGCAATCCATTGGCAGAACGGGTGAGCACGTCGCATGTTGAAAAGCAGAATCACACGTTGCGTATGCATTGCCGCCGTCTCACTCGGTTGACCAATGCGTTCAGCAAAAAGTTTGAAAACTTTGAGGCTGCGGTTGCGCTGAATTTCGCTTATTACAACTTCTGCAAAACTCACAATGCTTTGCGGATGACTCCAGCAATGGCCGCTGGCATCGAAAGCAGCCATTGGACGGTGGAAGAACTCATTAAACGCTGTGGAGAATAAACAAGATTACATAGCCCGCCTCCAAGTGGCGGTTGAACAATTGCACGGGTGCGGCGCGATCCATCGCGAAACCGTTCCTGTGCATGAAGTGTTTCAGGGTCAAACCGTATGGCAAGGGGAAGTTGAAGTGTTTGACCTGTCAGGCCATCCAAAAGCCAAGCGTGCTTACGGCTGGAGTCATCGCGAGGGGAAAAACGATGAGGGGGAACGCTTTGTTGCCGTTCTGGAAATCCCGCCTGTGGTTTCGCCGATCACCGCCGTTCGCGCCTCTATCATTGCCGACAAAAAGAAAAGGCAAACATGAAAATGCCCCTATCTCGGCAGCAGATGGCATTGGTTGCGATTCTAATAATGTTGGCCATTTTCGCATTGGTTTTCTGGCCCCTTATAGAAGACGCTTTTGTCAAAGCCATGGCGTGGTGATTTCAAATGACCCCACTACCTAAGAATGGGTAACCGGCTTAGCCGTCCCTATGCAGATGCTGAAATCGCCGAAATGAACAATCTCGTTATTCGGATTGCGCGGACGTAATTCTCCCGCGCGTTGGATT
>Ga0265338_10004906_pt1 | contig 17796 bp, 15 predicted proteins | sample 42126metaG_FD_193579 | JGI IMG/M metagenome (GOLD analysis project Ga0265338, IMG submission 193579) | Rhizosphere microbial communities from Carex aquatilis grown in University of Washington, Seatle, WA, United States - 4-21-26 metaG | ecosystem: Host-associated > Plants > Roots > Rhizosphere... | reverse complement strand
CGCCGTCTGTTGGATAACTTGTCCTTTCGAGGCATGGAAAATCTTCAAGTGAACGCGGTTCAGTGATGATTTGAGACCCGATGGTCGGGAACAGTCTGGAAAAAACGGTTAGTCTTGAACAGCAAATCATTAAATGAGCACGAAACTGTTTGTCGGAAATCTTTCCTTCAACACTACTGAAAATGACCTGCAGGAGGCGTTTGCCGCCCACGGCACGGTCGTCGAAGCCAACCTCATGATGGATCGGATGAGCGGCCGTTCACGCGGCTTTGCCTTCGTCACCATGTCCACTCCCGAGGAGGCCCAAAAGGCGATTGCCGCCATGAACGGCGCAACGCTGGGTGACCGCCAGTTGACGGTCAATGTCGCCCGTCCGAAAGAAGAACGTCCCCGCGGTGACCGCGGTCCGCGCCGTGACTTCGGTGGCGGTGGCGCCGGTGGCGGTGGCGGCGGCCGTCGCGATCGTTATTAAATAATTCTCGGCTCTCATAGCCTTGGCCGGGGCGACGTTCCGAAAAGAGCGTCGCCCCGAGCCATTTTGTCCGCTTTTTTATCGTGGAAGAGCACATACAAATCGAGGGGCGCATTTTGACCGTGCTGGCCGGGACGATGTTTCGTGTTGAACTGGACAACAAACATCAGGTGCTGGCAACCATTTCCGGCAAGATGCGCAAACGATTTGTCCGCCTGACGGTCGGCGACCGGGTGAAGATGGAAATGTCGCAGTACGATTTAAACAAGGCCCGCATCGTCTGGCGGCTGGGTTGACCGACGGGATTATTTCGTTGAGGCCGCGCTTGCGTAGCCAACCGGCAAGCGGCAACTTTTATCGCATGAACGCCGCCATTCTTGTCGCTGCCGGCCAGGGCACCCGCATGGGCGCGGGCGTGGATAAATTATTTTTGGAAGTGGCCGGACGCCCGGTCGTTGCGCACACCTGGCAGCGGTTTGAGGACGCCGGGTGCATCGGCGAAATCATCCTGGTGGTGCGTCAAGGAACGGCAGAAGCCTTCTCCAGGCTTGCGAAAAAATATCACTTTAAAAAAACGTTTTGCATCGTGGTTGGGGGCGCGGAACGCCAGGACTCGGTTTGGAATGGTTTGGAGGCGCTTTCGCCCGGCTACCGGATCGTTGCGATTCAGGACGCAGCGCGGCCTTGTACAACCAATGAATTAATCGCCGCAACGATACTGGCGGCGGATGAAGACGGCGCAGCCGTGGCGGCCCAACCGGTGACCGACACCATCAAGGAAACCGCCGACGGCAGATTCATCCGGCGCACGCTGGACCGGTCGCAACTCCGGGCCGTGCAAACGCCGCAGACCTTCCGGGTGGAGGTCATCCGGCGCGCGCTCACGGAGGTGCGCCGGCGCGGATTGATTTTAACGGACGATACGGCGGCGTGTGAATTGATTGACCAGCCGGTGCGGCTGGTATCCAGCCCGGCGCCAAATCCAAAAGTCACAGTGCCGGGCGATTTGCCGTTCATTGAAACGTTGCTGAAGGGCAAAATTTGATCTGGACCACCGGTGCACAAGTCATGTCGGTGAGGTGAGCGTCCCCGCGGGCCGTTCCTGATGTGGTGAAGCTCATCACCAGCGGCTCGTCAGCAGCCTCGCCCCACCAAAATGAGTTGCCATAAGTGTCTCCAAAAACTTGGTGTCCGGGCGACGTTGTGGTAGTTTAGCTCCCGTTTATGAAACGACGTTTGATCTATGCTCTGGTGATCGTCACGCTGCTGTTGAACCTGGCGATTGGCGCGCGAATTTATATCGGATCAGCGCGCGCGGCGGGCAAGCAGGATGCCGTGTATCCCAATCTGGAGCTGTACGCCGACGTGCTCGAAAAGGTGCGCAAGGAGTATGTGGACGGCCAAAACATGACTTATCGCGACCTGGTTTATGCGTCGCTCAAGGGCATGGTCGGTTCGCTGGACCCGCACAGCGAATTCATGGACGTGGACGATTACCAGCAATTGCAGGACGACACCGAGGGGCAGTTTGGCGGCCTCGGCCTCGTCGTTTCGATGAAGGACGATTATGTGACCGTGATCGCCCCGATGGAGGACACGCCGGGATATCGCGCGGGAATTTTGTCCGGTGACCGGATCATCAAGATTGACGGCAAGAGCGCCGAGAAAACCTCGTTGCAGGACGTGGTCAAGCAGCTCCGCGGCGATCCGGACACCCAGGTGACGGTGACCATTGAGCGTCCATCGTCGGGCTTGGTGAAGGATTACACACTCACGCGCGCGATCATCCAGATGGACATGGTCAAGGACCTCAACGGCCAGAAGGTGTTTCCACTGGGGACTGACAAGATCGGCTACGTTCGCATCACGGAATTTGGCGACAAGGCCGGCGATGAACTTGAAACCGCCTTGAACAAACTGAAAGCGGAAGGGATGAAGGCCCTGATTATTGATCTGCGCTGGAATCCCGGCGGGCTGCTGGATGAGGCGGTGGAGGTATGCAGCAAATTTCTGCCGCGCGGCCAGCTCGTCGTTACCACCGAAGGACGGGATCCGGGACAGAATTCCATCCGGCGCGCCGGCGGCCATGGGGATGAATTGAACGGGATGCCGGTGGTTGTGCTCGTGAATCTTGGCAGTGCGAGCGCGGCGGAAATCGTAACCGGGTGCCTGCAGGATTTGCACCGGGCCATCATCCTCGGTGAAAAAACCTTTGGCAAAGGGTCGGTGCAAAGCATTTTCCCGCTGGACGACGGATCGGCGTTGAAATTGACGACCGCCAAGTATTACACGCCCAGCCACAAGGTCATTCATCAACATGGCATCACGCCGGACATTGAAGTACCCATGTCGGAGGAACAGGAGGCGGCCCTGCTTTTGAAACGCGCCCCGGGCGGGCTGGAATCCCTCAACGAGACCAATCGCGTCAGCATTGAAAGCGTCCATGACGTTCAGTTGGAACGCGCCAGGGATTTGCTCAACGGCATCATGCTTTACAGTGAACGCGCCGACGGGGCGGAAAAGATGGCGGCGAAATAAGGTGGAGCGGTGCGACTGAGCGGTCAATATTTCCGGGGCCGCCGCAACGCTGTGCTGACCATTGCACTGATTGGCTCGGAATAGTTATGACCCTTTTGGCCCTTGAAACCTCCTGCGATGAAACCAGCGCGGCGGTCGTGCGCGACGGCAGGATTTTGTCCAGCGCCGTTTCCTCTCAAATAAAACTGCACGCCGAGTATGGCGGCGTCGTGCCGGAGTTGGCGGCCCGCGAACATTTGCGGAATTTGATGCCCGTGGTGCAAACCGCGCTGACCGATGCCGGCGTGGAAATCGGACAGCTCGATGCCGTCGCCGCCACGCAGGGTCCGGGGCTGCCCATGGCCTTGCTCGTCGGTTTCAAGGCCGCCCAGGCCGTCGCATTTGCCCTGCGAAAACCCTTTGTCGGCATCAATCATCACAAGGCCCATTTGTATTCGCCGTGGATTCGTGGTGAACCGCTCATTGCGGATTTTTCGGGCTTTCAACCGAACCTTTCGCTCATTGTCAGCGGCGGCCATACGATGCTTGTCCTGGTGGAATCGGAGTTGGAGCATCGCGTATTAGGTTCGACCGTGGACGATGCGGCGGGCGAATGTTTCGATAAAACGGGCAAGCTGATGGGCTTGGCATATCCAGCCGGGCCGGAAATTGACCGGTTGGCGGAGCAGGGGAATCCCAAGGCGTTCGACTTTCCCCGGCCATTACTGAAAGCCCCGGGCGACGACTTCAGTTTCAGCGGCCTTAAAACCTCTGTGCGCTATTTCCTGCGCGATCATCCCGCGTTCACGGACGATCTGCAGCGTTTGCGCGATTTGTGCGCGAGCGTACAGGCGGCAATTGTCGAGGTGCTGGTGGTCAAGACCATCCGCGCGGCGAAACGCGAAGGTGTTCGGTGTGTGACTGCCTCCGGCGGGGTCACGTGCAATCGGGCCTTGCGCCGCGAACTGGCGCGGGCCTGCGAGCGCGAGGGATTTGAGCTGCGCCTGGCGGAAAAAGCGCTGTGCACCGACAACGCGGCGATGATCGGCGTTCTGGCGGAGCGAAAATTATTAGCCGGCATCGAGCCGACGTCTTTTGATCAGGAAATCACTCCTGGCTGGGTACTGGCTTGAAGAAAACACTTCCGCATGGTTGACCGTTTGCCCATTTACGAAATTGAGCACGACATCATCGCTGCGCTCAAGGCGACAAAGCGGCTTGTGCTCCAGGCGCCGACCGGTTCCGGAAAATCCACGCAGGTGCCGCAGATGCTGCTCCGGCATGGACTGCTGGGCAATGGCCAGGTCGTGATTCTTCAGCCGCGCCGGCTCGCCGCCCGGCTGCTGGCGGCGCGCGTTGCTCAGGAACTCGGGGTGGAGCTGGGCCGTGAAGTGGGTTACCAGGTCCGGTTTGAAAACTGCGTGAGCGACGCCACCCGGATCAAGTTTGAGACCGAGGGCATTTTGCTGCGGCAACTGATTCATGATCCGGCGTTGCGCGGCATTCAAGCCGTCATCTTTGACGAATTTCATGAGCGCCATCTTTATGGCGACATTACGCTGGCCCGTGCGCTGGATATTCAGGAAACCCACCGGTCAGACCTGCTCATCGCCGTCATGTCCGCCACGCTTGACGCGGGCGCATTGGAAGATTACCTGAACGTCCGGAGGGGCGCGTTCCACGAGCCCCCAATACCTTCGAAAGAGAATTTAGGGCGGCGTGGAACTCCGCCCTCCGAATTTTTTTGTTCGGTTTTAACTTCTCAAGGCCGCACGTTTCCGGTGGATATTGGATATCTGCCCCGGCGACTGGGACCGAATCCGCCGCCGGTTTGGGAACTGGCTGCTGACGCCTTCGCGGAGCACGTCCAGTCCGATCAGGGTGGCGATGTGCTGGTGTTCATGCCGGGCGGGTTCGAAATCAGCCAGACCATTGAAGCCATCCGGCACACGGCGGAATCGAAGGGCTACATCCTGCTGCCGTTGCATGGCGAACTGACGCCGCACGACCAGGACGCGGCGGTGGCGCGTTACGACCGGCCCAAGGTGGTGGTCGCGACGAACGTGGCGGAGACGTCCATCACCATTGACGGTGTGCGGCTGGTGATTGACAGCGGGCTCGCTCGCATCCCGCGTTACGACGCCAACCGCGGCCTCAATACCTTGCTGGTGGAAAAAATCAGCCAGGCCAGTGCCGATCAACGGGCCGGGCGCGCTGGCCGGACGGCGCCGGGCCGATGTGTCCGGCTGTGGTCGCGGCCGGAGCACGACGAACGCCCGCCGCAGGAACTCCCTGAAATCAAGCGTCTCGACCTGGCGGAAGTGGTGTTGACGCTCAAGGGCGCCGGTGTGGACGATTTGCGGAAGTTCCGCTGGCTGGAGAAACCGGATGAAATTTCGCTCACCCACGCGGAGGCATTGCTGACCGACCTCGGCGCGATAAAGCCTGCAGCGGCGGTCTGCGACCGCCGGGATGGCGACGCTGATAGGGCGCTGCTACAAATCACTCCCATCGGCCGCAAGATGCTCGCGTTTCCGTTGCATCCGCGTTACTCCCGCATGTTGCTGGCCGCGCAGGAATACGGTTGCGTTCATCAGGCCTGCCTGGTCGCCGCGCTCACGCAAGGCCGCGACCTGTTGCTGCGCAATGTGGACCACGATACGCGTTCGCTTCGGGAAGACTTGCTGGGCGAAAAGGCATCGTCGGATTTCTGGATTCTGATGCGGGCCTGGAGTTACGCGGCAAAAAATCAGTTTCGTCTCGATGCCTGCCGAAAATTGGGAATTCACGCCGTCACCGCCCGGCAGGTCGGCCCCTTGTTCGAGCAGTTTCTGCGCATCGCCAGAGACGAGGGCCTGGATGCGGCACCGCGCGAGGTCAAGGACGAGGCATTGCAGAAATGCATCCTCATCGGGTTTTCCGACCGGGTCGCGCGGCGGCTCGACCAGGGCACGCTGCGCTGCGAGCTGGTCCACAACCGGCGCGGGGTGCTGGCCCGGGAAAGCGTCGTGCAAAACAGCCCGTTGTTTGTCGTCGCCGAGGTCCGCGAAATCGAGGGCCGGGAAGTGAACACCATTTTTTCCGTGGCCACCGCCATTGAACCGGACTGGTTGCGCGAATTGTTTCCGGAAGACCTTAAATCCGATTTGCATGTCGAATTTGATGCGCAAACGCGGCGCGTTCAGGCCGCCGAACTGGTGCGGTTTCGCGGGCTGGCGTTGTCGGCCCGGCGCGTTGACCCGCCGCCTGCGGAGGCAGCCGCGCGATTGCTGGCGGACGAAATTCTCGCCGGACGCCTGCCGCTGCCGAATTGGGACCACGGTGTGGAGCAGTGGCTGTTGCGTTTGCGCCTGTTGTGCCAGCATTGTCCCGAACTCGAGCTTCCACCCATCACCGATGACGATCGCAAACATCTCATCGAGCAGCTTTGTCACGGTGCGGTGAGCTACAAGGACATCAAGGAGCGCGAGGTGAAACCGATTGTGATGTCCTGGCTGTCCGAGGCGCAGCGAGGGTTGCTGGACAAGCACGCGCCGGAACGGCTGACGTTGCCGAACGGCCGCACCCCGAAAGTCGCCTACGAAGCGACCGGGTCGCCGTATATTTCGTTGCGCATCCAGGAACTTTACGACGTGACCCAGACACCAAAAATTGCGATGGGACGCGTGCCGGTGCTGGTTCATATTTTGACGCCGGGCATGAAGCCAATCCAGATTACGCAGGACCTTGGCAGCTTCTGGCGCGAGCAGTATCCGCGTATCAAATCCGAGTTGCAGCGAAAATATCCAAAACACCTGTGGCGATGAACCCAAACGGACCAACCGACTTTGTTTCGCAGCTTTGTCTGAACTGCGGCCTTTGCTGCAACGGCGTTTTGTTTGCCGACGTGGAATTGCGAAAGGGCGATGACCCGCAGCAACTGGCGGAATTGGGATTGGGCCTCGGAAGGAAGGGCCGCCGGCTGGCGTTCGCTCAACCGTGCGCCTGCTTCGACGGAAAGCTATGCAAAATTTACAGCCAGCGGCCGAAACGTTGCCGGACGTTTGAATGCGGTTTGTTGAAACGCGTCCAAGCCGGCCAACTTGATGCCGGTATGGCCTTAAAATTGATTGGCCAGGCCAAACGTCAGGTGCAAAAAGTCAGCAAGCTATTGCGCCGTTCGGGTTCGGATGACGAACGGCTCGCGTTGAGTCATCGTTATGACCAGGCCATGCGTAAGCCGGTTGATTTGTCCGCCGGGAACATTGCGACAGCATTGCCCGGAAAGTTGATGTCCGCTTACGGCGATTTGATGCGGAGGCTTCAGCGAGATTTCTTGAAGTGAAGCGAAGTGGATTGAAAAATCGTCCACAAGTTTTGTCCGGATATATTGCCGGGACGGGGACGACAGGGAATTATTTCTTCAAAGCGTTCAATTCCACCGTGGCGCTGACATATTCCGAATAACTCTTTTCTCCGGTGCCGAGGCATTTTCTGAACAGGTTGGCGGCCTGGTCCTTGTCCCCGGCAATGAGTCGTTTCATGCCTGCGTAATAAGAGGCCTGGCAGAGCTGGCCGGTTTGTTGTCTGGGATTTTGAGCGGAGGATTTGGCGGCAGTCAAAAAATCATCCTCGTTCAAGGTGCCGGCAAGAAACTGGCCGATTTTGGCGGTCCAATCTTCCGCCAGCGCGCCGTGGAGCGATTTTACGTACCCGGCCAGTTCCTTGGTGGCGTCGGCCGATTCGCCGAGGCGGGCACGGATCAGCCAGATGCGGTAGTGGGGATAATCCAGCACGGGATCGAGTTGAAGCGATTTGCAAAAACTTTCCAGCGCCGGTTGAAATTGCAGCTGGTCGCATTGAACCAGCCCGAGACATTCATAGGCCTGGGCGTTTTGGGGATCCAGCTCGACGGCCCGGTTGCCGTCGGCGATGGCCCCGTCGTAGTCGTTTAAATCATCCTTGGCGAGGGCGCGCAACATGAACGCTTGGACGTTCCGGGCATCGAACTTGATGGCTTGGTTGAAGTCGGCCATGGCCCTGTCAAAATCCTTCAAAGTTCGATTGGCATTGCCGCGAAGGTCGTAGGCATAAGCATCATTGGAATTCAATTGGATGGCCTGGTTGCCGTCGGCGATGGCTCCGTCAAAATCCTTGAGGGCAAGCTTCACCGTGCCGCGATGGACAAAATAGGCGGCCTGGTTGGAATCCTGTTCGATGGCCCGGCTGTAATCAGCGAGGGCGTCGGAATAAATCTTGAGCCGCGCCCGGGCTGAACCGCGAATGTCATAAACCCCGGCATACTGAAGATTGAGTTCGATGGCTCGGGAACAATCTGAAATGGCAGCCTCGTAATCCTTGAGAAAATACCGCGCGCTGCCGCGGATGTAGCAGGCCATGGCGTCTTTGGGGTTCAAGGCGGTGGCTTTGGCGCAATCGGCGATGGCACCATTGTAATCCCTTTGATAAAATCTGGCATTGCCGCGGAAACTGTACGCATCCGCGTATTGAGGATTCAATTCGATGGCCTTGGTGTCATCGGCGACAGTTCCGGCGTAATCATTTAGCGCGAACCTGGCATAACTGCGGTTGTAATATGCAGTCGTAAAGCTTGGGTCGAGTTCGATCGCCCGGCTGAAGTCCCCGATGGCATCGGCATATCTTTTCAGGCTGTATTTAACGTTGCCCCGGACGTTGTAGGCCAGTGTGTATTGGGGATTGAACTCGATGGCCCGGTCAAAATCGGCGACCGCGCTGGCATAATCAATGCGGGACACCTCGGCATTGCCCCGGCCGTAGTAGGCGGCGGCGTAATTCGGCTTCAGTTCGATGGCCTTGTTGTAATCAAAGATGGCATGCGAATAATCTTTGAGCGCCATTTCGACATTACCGCGGCTGAAATAAACCTGGGCGTTGTTGTGATCCAGTTCCAGAGCCTTGGTTTCATCAGCCAACGCTCCGGCGAAGTCCCCGCGCTGGAACCGGGCATTGCCGCGGATAAAATAAGCGAAGGTATATTGGGGATTAAACTCGATGACTTTGGTCGAGTCTGTGATCACGCCGGCGAAATCTCCCAACTGAAATTTCGCGTTGGCGCGGGCATAATATGGGTAATAGTACTGCGGGCTCAGCTCAATGGCCTTGGTGTCGTCGGCCAGGGTTCCGGCGAAGTCATTAAAATGGCTTCTGGTTTCACCGCGGTAAACATACGCCTGGGCATTGGTGGGGTTGAGTTGCAAAGCCTGGTTAAAGTCGGCCATGGCTTCAGGATACTGGCCGGACTGGCATTTGTTGATGCCGTCGTTGCAAAGCAGCTCGGCCTTTTCGGCGTCCGTCAGCTTGTGATGCCGGGAGCATGAAGAACTGAAAACCATCAATGCGAGCAGGAGGATGGGACATAGTCTTCTGATGCAGGATTGCATGTGTTGGAGAATACCATCGGTGCCAGCCTTTGCAACGGCTGCTTGAAATCGAATCCAGTTGATTAACCTTTCTGAATCATGAACCAGCGGTTCCTTTGCGAACCGGCCCCGGTGGTTGCCTGCAATTACAACTTATGAGAGGTTTGTTTTGTCAGCGTCACCCGCCAGAGATCATCATTGGTGCGGCCCACCTTGGCGAACCAGAGGTAATAATACTGGCCATCGTCCTCAAACATCCACTGCTTCACCGGCTCCCCGGGCTTGATCTTGAACGTCAGCGCCGGCTGGCTGCCCCAGCCTGAACCGAGGGGGACAATCGTGTCTTCCACCTCCTTCGGCTCGCCCAGCACTTGTTGCACATGAGAAGTTCTCCACCCGCCTTTGATGTTGTTGAACTTTTTTTGGAATGATTGACGGAACCACCACATAGCCAAGCCTTTGTCGGCACAAGTTGAACCACTCCGGGCTGATGATGCAAGCAGAATTGCCGGGCCAGCCGTCCAGCTTGCCGGTGAAAAGCAGCTTCCAGGCACCCGCCGTCGGTTCACGAATTGGCTGCAGCGGTTATTTCACCAGCGTCCGGCAAAACTTTTCGATGCGGTCGAGGCCTTTCTCGATGTTCGCCATGCCGGTGGCATAGCTGAGACGGATGTAATCGTCCGCGCCGAAGGCGATGCCGGGGACGGCGGCCACCTTCTCCGCCTCCAGCAATTTGGCGCAAAAGTCGGCCGACTTGAGGCCGGTCTTGGAAATATTCGGGAACAGGTAAAATGCGCCCCGGGCATTCACGCAGGAGATGCCGGGAATGCTGTTCAGTTTCTGATGCGCAAAGCGGCGGCGTTTGTCAAATTCCGCGAGCCATTTCGGCAGATGATCCTGCGGGCCGTTAAGCGCTTCCACGCCGCCTTTTTGGGCAAACGAGGTTGGATTGCTCGTGCTGTGGCTCTGCACGGCGTCAATCGCCTTGGCAATCGGCTCCGGCGCCGCCAGGAAACCCAGCCGCCAGCCCGTCATGCTCCACGCCTTGGCCAGGCCATGGACGATGATGGTGTGGTCGTAGTGCGCCGGTGAAAAACTGGCCACGCTTTTGACCTTCGCGCCGTCGTAAAGCAGGTGTTCGTAAATTTCGTCGCTCATGATGAGCACACCCTTTTCGATGCAAACGTCGCCCAGCGCCTTGACTTCTTCCGGCGTATAAACGCTGCCGGTCGGATTGCTCGGCGAATTCAGGATGAGGAGCCGCGTGTTCGGCGTGATGGCGGCGCGCAGTTGTTGCGGCGTGATCTTGAACTCCGTCTTGTCGCTGGTCGGCAGGATTACGGGCTTCGCGCTGGCGAGCTTCACCATTTCCGGATAGCTCAGCCAGTACGGCGCGGGGATGAGCACCTCGTCGCCCTCCTGGCAGGTGGCGAGAATGACGTTATAGCAGGAATGTTTGCCGCCGCACGAGACGATGACCTGCGACGGTTTGTAGGTGAGGCCGTTGTCGCGCTTGAACTTGTCGGCGATGGCCTGGCGCAATTCCGGGATGCCGCTCGACGGCGTGTATTTGGTGAACCCGGCGGCCAGCGCCTTGGCGCAGGCGTCCTTGATGTGTTGCGGCGTGTCAAAATCCGGCTCGCCGGCGCCGAACCCGACGACATCCTCGCCCGCGGCCTTCATGGCCTTGGCCTTGGCATCAATGGCCAGGGTGAGCGACGGTGACAATGAAGCGGCGCGCTGGGAGATTTTGTAATTCATAATTTGAATGCGGAAAGATTACGGGCGATACCCTGAATTTCAAGAACGGAAAATGAGGGCTGATGATTGCGAAAGAATTATTTCCCGGTGGCCATGGGAACGAGTTTGAACGACTGGTCATCCAAGTTGACGATTGCCAGCCCGTGCCAGGCAAGCAAAACCCTGAAGACGTGAAGCACCTCGGCCTTGGTCAGCGGCGTTTGATTATGGAAAGTGATGGCAACGGGGACGGTCAGCGGTTTGTCCTGAACCCATTTGCTGGCGGTCAACGCCTGATAAACCTCCAGAGCCTGCGGCAAGGGCACGTTGATGAAATTGATGCTGCCCGTTGGCAGGGCATCAATGACATTGGTGGATGATGATCCCTTGACAGGTGGTTCGGTCACCGGCGAAAGGGAGGCGGCCAGGCGGGCGGGAACAACCCATTCAAATTTTTCTCCATCCGCCATCATCACGACGCCCTGCTGCTGCATTTTCTTCTCGATGCTGCCGGCCACTTCAAGCTTGTTGTGCACATCCGCTGAAATACTCAACGGCCCGCGGTTCACGTCCGGATGGACCAGCACCGTCCGGCCGGTGGTTCCGGCGTAAAAATCGAGCGCATCATCAAAGGCCGCGTTGTCCAGGCGGAAACCCGTTCCCAGGAAGGCCAACGGGGAGTTGGTCTGCGGCGGCACGTAAAGAACGCTCACCCCGTTTTCCTTCGCCCTCACGACGCCGTTGGTAAAATCAATCTGGGCGATCTCAACATGCGTGTGATTGTTCTCAATCTGCATGTCGTCTAACACCTCGCCGTCTGTCACCCATTTGTGGGTGTCCATGGAAAACGAGGCGTTGGGCGGAGAATCTGTCATCACCAGCAATGCCGCCTGGTAATTGGTCAGGTTGACGAGCCCGACGACGGTCGTGACGTGGTCAGCATGTGCCGGGGCGATGCCGGTCATCAGGCCGGCGGCCAGGAACAACAGGATATTCCGTTTCGCCATCATTGCTTCTCATTCGCATTAGAAATTTAAGACCTTTTGTCAAATCTTCAACTGTAAAAAAGAACCGGTTTGCGGGATTGATTTCTAGTTCAATCAGCAAGGTGTGGCTTAAAATGCGCACCTGCATTTTCCGGCATCAGCCAATGCCGGCACAGCGAACTGCAAAACCCGATGCGCACGGAACGACGAGCTTTGCGTCCCCTCACTTCGTCAGATAATACTTCCGGGTGTATTCCTTGACCATGCGGTCGGTGGTGAACTGCGGCACGAGCGTGACCATCGCACGGCGGATGCGTTGGATCCATTTGCGCGGGATGCCCTGTTCGTCGCGTTCAAAGAACATCGGAACGACCTGTTCGGTGAGGGTTTTGTAAAGGTTTGCGCTGTCCACGCGGTCCTGCTCCTCGATGTTGTTCGGATGCGTGTCATCGCCGATGCCAAAACCGTTGGTGCCATCGTACCCTTCGCGCCACCAGCCGTCCAGAATGCTGAAGTTCATGCAGCCGTTGCAACTGGCCTTCATGCCGCTGGTGCCGGAGGCCTCGAGCGGCCGGCGCGGGTTGTTCAGCCAGATGTCGCAACCGGACACCATTTGCCGCGCCACGTGAATATCGTAGTTCTCGACAAAAACCAGGTTGCCCGACAGCTCGCTGTGTTTGCTGAGGTGAATGATTTGTTGGATGAACCGTTTGCCCTCATCGTCGCGCGGGTGCGCCTTGCCGGCGAAAATGAACTGCACCGGACGCTTTTGGTCGTGCGCCAGTTTCACGATGTTGTCGAACTGCTGGAAAATGAGCGGGGCGCGTTTGTAGGTGGCAAAGCGGCGGGCGAAGCCGATGGTCAGGGCGTCCGGGTTGAGCAGATGGTCGAACCGGATGAAATCGCCCTGTGACACGCGGCTGTTTTGGAGCAGCAGGCGGCGGCGGGCAAATTCAATGAGTTCGCGCCGCAGCTTGTAACGCAATGCCCAGAGTTCCTCGTCGGAAACAAACGCCGGGTCGGTCATCTTCTCCCAGAATTCAGCGTGATTGATCGCGGACGCCCAGTCGGCGCCAAATTTTTCGCGGCAGGCGACGGCCGTGGCGTCGTCGCTGTCCGTGAGTTTTTTCCGCCAGAACTGCCGGACGGAGCCTTTCATCCAGCCGAGCAGGTGAATGCCGTTGGTGATGTGGCCGATGGGGACCTGTTCCTCCGGTGTGTTGGGGTAAAGAATCTGCCACATGTGGCGGCTGACCTGGCCGTGCAACTCGCTGACCGCATTGGCGGCGCGGGAAATTTTCAGCGCGAGCACTGTCATGCAGAACGGTTCATGCAGATCGTCGGGTTTCACGCGGCCCAGCCCGAGCAACTCGGGGAAGGGGATGGTCAGTTGCTGGCGGTAAAGCTGCAGGGCGTAATCCATCAGACCCTGGCTGAACCGGTCGTGCCCGGCCTCGACCGGGGTGTGGGTGGTGAAAATACATTCGGCCTTGGTTGCAGCGAACGCCTCCGCCAGCTTTTGGCCGGCCGCCATTTTTTCGCGGATCAACTCCAATGTCAGAAACGCCGCGTGCCCTTCGTTCATGTGGAAGACGGAGGGTTGCACACCCAGTTTGCGGAGCAGTCGCACACCGCCGATGCCGAGCAAAATTTCCTGCATGACGCGCATCGTGCTGTCGCCGCCGTAAACCCGCGTGGTCAAATCGCGGAAATGCTGGGCGTTGTCCGGGTGATTGGCGTCCAGGAGATAGACCGGCACGCGGCCGACGTTCACGCGCCAGGCCTTGAAGAAGACGCGGTTCATGTCTATCTCCACTTCGAGCACCAGCGGCTGGCCATTCGCATCCAGCACCGGCTCCAAAGGCACGTTGTTTGGATCAATCAAATTGTAGAATTCGGTCTGCCAGTTGTTGGAATCAATCGCCTGCTGGAAGTAGCCCTCGCGGTAGAACAGGCTGATGCCGACAAAGCCGAGGCCAAGATCGCTCGCGGATTTTGCGTGGTCACCGGCCAGAATGCCCAGGCCGCCTGCGGAAATCGGCAGCGATTCGTGGAAACCGAACTCCGCGGAAAAATACGCCACCGGGTTCTTGTGCAACTGCGGGGCGTTTTTATGTCCCCAGGTGTTCTGGTCGGTCAGGTAGGCCTCGAAATCGTGGAGCACCGTCCGGGCGCTTTCGCCCAGGTTGGCGTCCTGTAGTCGTACGCGCAGTTCATAGTCCGAAACCTCGTGCAGGACGGCGACGGCGTTATGAAACAGATTCTGCCAGCCCCGCGGCGTAAGCTCGTTGAAAAGATCCTGCGCCTCCTGGTCCCAGCTCCACCAGAGATTGCGGGATAATTTTTTCAGGCCTGAAATGAGGCCGTCCAGTTCGGCGGTAGATAGAGGTTTCCTTGTCATACAGATTGTTTTCGGTTCCTTAATATTGCCGGCTCCTGCCCGGCTTGTCCGCGACACTAATGGGTGGCGGGAGGTTGTGCAAACAAAAATTTCACCTTGCTCGATTCCGCAGCCTGAAGGCTCCGGCTGCAAGCCGGTGAACACCGGGTGAGCACTGACGGTTCAGTGTTTCTGCGAAAGTAAACGGGCCGGAGCGGTTTCTGTTCCGGCCTTTGTCCGCCGACGCTCGTCCTTCGACCCTCCCCGATGATTCGGCCGCCGGTGCGATTTACGGTTTGGCTTTGCCTCGATGTTTGGCTGCCAATTCCTCCTGTTTCATCTTCAAGCTCGCCGCCTGGGCCTCGGAATCGGTGGTCATCCGGGGCTTGCGGATGGGATGGGTGTCAATGCGCTGGACCATTTTCATCTTGTTGGTGCTGTAAAGCAGCGCGGTTTCCTGGGTGATCAAATCCTGTTCGTAAGCCTTGTGGAGGGATTGCTCAAAACTATGCCAGCCGTAAACGGTGCCCGCCTCAATGATGTCGTCCAGACGGCGGCCTTCGTTTTCACCCAGCAAAATGGCTTCGCGAGTGCGCAGATTGCTGCCCATCATTTCCGTGACCAGCAGCCGAGCACCGGACTTCGCGGGAACGAGCCGCTGGCTGATGATATAACGCATGGAACCCGCCAGCCGCTCGCGCACCTGGGTTTCCTCATCGGTGCCGAACATGCCGATGATGCGGTTGATGGTCATGGCGGCGCTGGTGGTGTGCAGCGTGCTGAACACCAAGTGACCGGTCTCGCCGGCGTTGAGCACGATTTCCATCGTTTCACGGTCGCGGATCTCGCCGATAAATATGATTTTAGGCGCCTCCCGCAAGGCGGCGCGCATGCCTTTATGAAAACTGAAAAAATCGCGCCCCAGTTCCCGCTGGCTGAACGTGGACTTGATGGGGGTCAGTACAAACTCAATCGGATCTTCCAGCGTGAGGATGTGGATGTTCCGGGTCTTGTTGATTTCGTTCAACATGGCGGCCATGGTGGTGGTCTTGCCCATGCCCGTGCCGCCGGTCACAAAGATGATGCCATTCTTTTCCTTGATGATCTCCTGGAAGCTCGGTCCCAGGTTGAGCGTGTCAAAGGTCGGAATCAGCGGTTTCAGGTGACGCATCACCATGGCATAATTCCCGTTCTGAAGGTAAACGTTGACGCGAAACCGGCAGGAATTTTTCAGGGTATAACCGCAATCGCAGGAGCCGTGTTCCTTCAAGTCCTGCAGCAACCGCTGGTTGTTGCCAATGATGGCCCCCGCCAGGCCTTCGATGCGTTCACTGGTGAGCACAGGTTCAGACTGTGCGTAAACAAACGGCATGAGCTCGCCTTGAGTCTCCACCTGCAGCGGCCGGCCGGTCACGAAGAGCAAATCCGAAATTCCATCGGCGCTCTGAATCATTGCCTCCAGCAATTGGTCAAGCTCCTCTCTATTCATAATTCTATTTGTAGAAATATCCCTTTCTAATTTTCTTGTCCATTCCAAATTCCAGGCTTCCGCAAGGACAGGCAGCACCCAATTTGAATCTGAAAATTTAGGGTTTTCTTGAACCGACACCGATTTGCGCGGCCCGGCGGTTTCGGCTGATTCAACTACGCCATCATAACCCTCTCGCTGGCACCTGTTGCGGCCGGGTAAAACTTCATCGAGTCTCTGGTCACCTTGCGGAATCGGACACCAGGCATCCACTGCTTTCCAGCCTATTGTTGTTTGTCCTTCGGAAAATACGGTCCGTAAAGCAAACCTCGATTTTTGGGTGTGAACAACTGAAAATTTGCCATGCTGGACACGTCATGGGCGGGATCCGTTGCCGAATTGACAACTTGTGTGACTGCCGCCGTGACCAAAGCGCCAATGATGCTTCCGCCGCTGTCACCAGAACTTTGTTGGGCGGTCGCCGTGCCTTCCCAAAGTGTCAATCCTGTTTTTACATCCACAAGCTTTGCGTCCGCAGTAACGGTCGTGACGCTGGAGATGACTTCATATTTGGAGCCGTACTTCCTGAGCGTGATATAGAGAACGGAATCGGCACCGATGATTTCTCCAATTTTGTCGAGCGGAACCTGGTGCATTTCCCCGGCGGTCGGCAATCCGTTTTCCTTCATGAGCTGGTCAACTTCGGCAACCGGAAAAACGTAATAGCCCATTTCTGCCAGCGGGCGCGTGACCGTGGAAAGATAACCGTAAGTGCCTTTGATGTCCGTGCTTTGGTTGAGCGGCGGAAGCACGACGATTGAGTGCGGCGGATGGGCGTGGAAAATTGTGTAATCATACGGCTTGCTGGTCACACAACCTGTCACTGCCAGCATTCCGATCATGGCTCCAAAATGTAAAAAGCGCGTCCTCATTTTTTTGCCAGATTGGCGCTGAGCCGGTCCATTAAAATGGCGGATTCAGGAAACTGCGCCTTCTCTTTTTGAAATTCCTGCAAGGCCAGATCAGCCTTGCCCAGCTGATAATAGAGATAGCCGAGATGCGCGTGGAATCCGGGCGGCAACGGCTTGTTCGCCGAAATTGCCTTGTGCACGTCCGCTTCCATCACCTGCACCTGAAATTCCGGTGTTGCCTTGCCCGGCTTGGCATAGGTGATATAAACAAGATTCTCGTAATTGCCCCAATAATAAATATCGGGCGACTGACAGCCGGTCACCAGCGCAACAACGGCCAGTGACAGGAACAGGATTCCTTTCTGATTGTTCACTGTTTTATTGCGGCGTCCATTTGCCCTGTGCCACGCCGTCAACCAAACGGTTGACAGCTTCGCGCATGGCGAGATCGAGCACCTTTCCATTCAACGTGGAGTCATAACTTGACGCCCCGCCAAAACCAAGCACCTCGCGATCGCTCAACGCATATTCACCCGCGCCCTGGACTGAATAAACCACTTCGGAAGAAACGACGTTTACGACGTTCAGGTTGACTTTGGAATAGGCGACCTGTTTCTTGCCGCTGCCGAGAATGCCGAACAATTGAACGTCGCCAATTTCCTTGCGACCGAATTCCGCCACTTCGCCGGTGATGACATAACTTGCGCCTTTCAATTTGAGCGCCTGTCCGCTGATGGAAGCTTCGTTTGTGATTTCCTGCATATTGTCACGGTCTACCACTGTGAAACGCCCCGTCTGTTGCAAATGGGTGATGAGAATGGACTTGGCCTGGCTGCCCAGACGGTCCACGCCGTCGGAAAACAGTCCGTGCATGTAAGGTGAATGATTGTCAAACTGGCCAACCACCAAGGTGCTTTTGAATCCAGTGTAGGGCGTGCCTGC
>Ga0265338_10004905_pt1 | contig 17804 bp, 17 predicted proteins | sample 42126metaG_FD_193579 | JGI IMG/M metagenome (GOLD analysis project Ga0265338, IMG submission 193579) | Rhizosphere microbial communities from Carex aquatilis grown in University of Washington, Seatle, WA, United States - 4-21-26 metaG | ecosystem: Host-associated > Plants > Roots > Rhizosphere... | reverse complement strand
TGGCGGTCTCGGTGGCATCGGTAAATCCGCTGGCCGGCCCGTCAAGCGCGATCAACTCAAACGGCACCTTCTGCGCGATGGTCATCATGACCTGCTGAAGTTTGGCCTTGGGCCCGAGGCTGACGAGCCAGACTTTGGAACCGGGCGCGTTCCGGGCCAGGTTGGCCGCCTCGTAAAGCGCGTGGCCCGCCCAGGGATCAAGAACGGCGGGCAGCATCATTTCATTTTTCAACGCCGGACCCGTGGGCGACATGACGGGTTCCAGCGTCTGCAGCGGATCAGGAACGATACTCCCACAAACGACAATATGACAGGCTATGCTCATAACATTTCAAATCGGTCACCAATGAACTTCGGTCGGGCGATGCACGCGGCTCAAGGTTTTGGATAACCCACGGATTGTGCCAGGATGATCATCTGATCCGGGCGGAGTTTAAGTCTGGGACCAAGCGTCGCTCGATCCACCGAACCTCTCGCCCCGGTCACCAGGCCTTCGGAAGCGCAGTAGAGATAAGCGTTCTGGGATATGTAACCGACATCAATATTGGCGGTGTTCTTTTTATTGTCGTCGCTACCCCGGCCCATCCTGGCGAAATCAGCGACAAACACCAGAGTCACCGGCGCGTCCTTCACAAAAGATTGGGTTCCCCCCAGCGCACGGATGTCTTCGGCGGCAACCAGGTCCAGCCGGTTGGAGGTGGCGGAATAAACATACGCACCCTGCTTGAGGAGCACATAGATATCAGTCTCTTGAAAATTCATGGCTGAGGGAGCGGTGCGCTTGCCATCGGGGCGATTGATGCCGAAAGCCGCCCAGAGGAGGCTGGAGAGCTGCTGCGCTGAAAGTTCCTTTGAATCGAAGGCTCGTGCCGTTGACCTTTTCGCCAATGCATCCATCAAGGGCATTCCGCCGGTCTTTTGCGGCCCGGGCAGGTCAACGGATTGCGCCAGAAGGTTGCCGGCCACGATGGCCGCGATGAATAACACCCAGGTTCGTTTCATAATTAGTTCTCCGCCGAATGCAACCCGCCGGTACCGGCGCGGAAGGCGATGTTCATGTGTTCAGGGTCTTCCGGGTTGGCCTGCGAACAATTCCACAGGCACGCGCCACAATGAACGCACTTCTCGCGGTCAAAGGCGGGCATGCCGTTTTCCCCAGGTGCAATGGCCTGGCCGCTGCACATCTCGATGCAGATTTTAGCACCGCATTTTCTGCAGAGTTCCGGGTGCCGGAACTCAACGTGGTCGGCGTAACCGGACGGGGCCTGCACTTTGCCGCCCATGAGCAGCGCATCCTGGTGCGACACGAGCAACCGGCCGTCAAACGGAATGGCCGGCCAGCCGACTTTGTCCATCAGCGTGTCATGAAGTGAGGCTGATTTTGCCCGGCACTCGTCACGAAGCTTCGCAATCTCCTCGCGTGAAACCCATCCCCGGTAATACTCCTCAAGCGACCGAACCCGTTTCCACAGCTGGACCGGTTCGGTGCCAAGCGCACATTTTCCATTCGTCAATCCCGTCAAAGCCATGCCCATCATACCGCGTACAAAACCCTTTTGAAAACCGTCGCGCGATTTGTCGGCCACGCGCGCTTCTTGTTCAATCCAGCTGGCGCGCCGGCGTTTGACATAGGCTTCGTCGAGATTTTGCCGGCTGAACGGCTTTTTCGCCTTGAGCAATTCGAACACGGCCTCGGCCAGCAGCGTGCCCGTGCCCCAGGCTTCGTCCACGCCCGAACCGGTAAGCACGTTGGTGCTGCCACTGCCTTCGCCGATGCGCGCGTAGCCGTCGCCAACGAGATGCGGTTCACCGCGCCGTCCGGATTCACCGAGCGTCTTCGCGCCCCAGGAACGGAGCTTGCCGCCTTTGAGATACTGCCAGAGATACGGATGCAGCATCCAATGCTGAAGATACCTGTAGGCTGTGCGCACCGGACTGTCGAACCACGACGGCACGAAGATGCCGAGCGACGCGACATGGTCGGGATGAACATAAAGAAACCCGAATATCTCCGGCTCAGGATAACCGACCGTGTGGAGCACCGTGCCGGGTTTGAGCAAGGTGTCCGTGGGTAAATCCACGACGAATTTCATGCCCACCGCCCAATCGCGTTTATGATGTCCTTCCGGCAGACCAAAATGCGCATCGAGTTGCTGGCCAATCGCGCCCACCGGTCCGTCACCAACAATGGTGAGCGCGGCGTGAACGTCCATGCCGGGCGTGAAGCCGTCGGAAGGTGCGCCGAGTTTGTTCACGCCTTGATCGAGCAGCCGCACGCCGACGACTTTGGAGCGCTGTGCCGGAGTGCGTCCGTCCTCGGGCGCAGCAACATTTGAGTGTTCAGTAGGCTTGTTATTCAACGACAGATTGGCATCGGACATTGCTGCGCCCGGGACGGGCGCACTCCGATCATTAGCAGTAGCCTCTTTTTCAATCAAAACTTCCGCCACCGGTGTGCCGGGCCAGATTTGGACCGTGCCGGTGTTTTGCACTTGCGCGCCGACCCATTGCATGAATTGACCCATCGAAAACACCATTCCGCCCTGCTTGTGGAGAAAGGCGGGCGTCCAGGGAAGATTCAGCGCGTCACGTTCTACCGGCAGCATCCACTTGAAAGCGCTTACCAATTTATCCACCGCTCGCAATGTCATTGAGCGCCGGCTCACGCCCTGCGGATCAAGCAGATAAAGAACTTTCTCCTCACCGACGGGTGCCGCCATCGGGATGCCGGCTTTTTCAATTTCGGGAAAACTCGCGCGCAATGCCCGGGCCCGCGTCACGACGCCGGAAACGCCGAAACCGATGTCATCCGCGCGTTCGTAGCACAGCACCTGCGGTGGCATACCCGGCAAGACAGCGCCTTCAACCGCGGGGGTGCCATCCGCATTAACCAGCTGCTTCGAGAGCGTTGCCAGAAAGCCCGCCATGGCCGGCCCGAACCCGACACAAACGATGTCCACGTCCATGCGCTGGCGGTCGATGACTGATGGTTGTTTGTCCATTTGATTCACGCCAAAACGCAAAGCCGCCAAGGCAGCGTTTCTTTGCGCCTTGCGTCTTTGCGAGAGACTAGACCGGATAATCCAGCGCCTCGCGCGTCATCACTTTCGTCAACGCCTCGGCGGCGCGGTCTTTGGCCAGCCGGCAGCCGGTGAGACAGCCATCCAACTTGGTGCGCAAACGGACAAACGCTTCCAGCCCGTCGAACCTGGCACACGGACCGGCCTTGAGCGGATGGGATTCCCGGATTTCGGAAACATCGGAATACGCCCGGGCCGACCCGTCAATGCCGGGAATAATGCCTTCCAGGTTCTCCAATTCCTCGGCGCAATAGCAGGCGTGACAACTGGTTTCATCCCAGGCGGGATGCCGGTTGTAGCCATGAACAATCTCAGCGCAAATCCGGCCCGTCTCGCCGCCCGCCCGCGCCGTTTGCACGTGGCAAAGGTCGGTGAAGAACGAAATCGTGCCGGCCAGACTTTCGGCCAGCGCGGCATTTTCCGCGCCTTTGGCATCCAGTTCGATGATGTCCAGAATGAACTGTCGCGCGGCCAGCAGCCAGCACAGCGCGTCGGCCAGCGGAAACGTCACACCCTGGCGCGATTTGTGATAAAGCTTCGCGCCGTCCGCATCCGTGGCGGTCTGGACGTGGTGAAGCGTCCAGAGCCAGAGTTGCATGGCGGTGGCCAGCGTGCAGGCACCGGTGCCGGGCCGCTCCGAGGCGATGCGGCGCATTTCAGTGATCCACTGCTGAAATTGAGCCAGGAACAACTCGTTGGTCATCGTGATCGAAAGCTGCAGACGCTGCACGGCCTCGGGACCTTCGTACGTGGCTTCCAGTTGGGCATCCATCCATTTCTGGCCGAGGAAACCCGGACAATCTTCCGTGATGCCGTAGCCGCCCATGAGGCTGACTGCCTCCCGCATCATGTTCGCCCCGTGACCGGTGTTCCACAATTTGCAGGCCGGGCACAAAACATTCGCCTGCGAATCCAGCGTGACAAAACGCACCAGCGGGTCGGCCTGCAAATCCGCCGTACGCTCGTGATCGCGTTTACCCACCGGTCGGGCGCTGATCTGCAAAAGCTCCAGGGCCTCCTGCTGTTTCTTCGCCAATTCCTTGAGCGCGGCACGGCCGGTCAATTTTTTATCCGCGAGCCATTGGTTCTTCTCCCTTTCCAACGGGTCGAGTTCGTCGAACAGCCGCGCCGCGGCGAATCCCAGCGATGCGCTGGCCTCGCCGGTGGCCCAGATGTCCACGAGTCGGTGTAACGCGTCCTCCTTCTGCTGGATGCCCAGTTCAAATCGCGGCGTGCCCGGGGCACCCTCGCCACCGCGAAACCGGCGGCGTTGGTAAAGAATCACGGGTTCAATCGCGGAAAGCAGTTTCGCGCTGGTCATCAAACCGACGGTCACCCGGGTCCTGCGGAAAACGGCCTCGATGATTTCGCCGTGCGAATAGTTCGGGATGATGATGCCGTCCTTGATGGTATAGCCGCCCACGATACGACTGGCGGGCACGCGAAGGTTGAAAATTGGATCGTTGGTCGAAGAAAGCTGGTGCACGAGCTTTTTCGTCGGCGTGCCCCGGTCCCAGATCCCGGGATCGCCATCCTCCAGAATTACCATGCAACTGCCCTTGATGCGTTGGTCGTTGGAATCCACGGCGGCAGTAACCACGTTGGCAAAGCCCATGTTGGTGATAAAGCGGCCGCGTTTGTCCACCTGCAGCATGGGCTCGCAGCCTTTCTTCCATTCGGCGACGCGCACCTTGCCGGCCAACATGCCGGTTTCCACGCCAACGAATGGAATCGGCTCCGTGAGTGCAAACGCCGCGCGGACTTGTTTCCGAGCTTCGCCCGGCTTCAAAGGCGCAGCCGCGGCGATGTATTTGGCGCGTTGCTCCGGGGTGCCGAGTTCATGAATGGGCGCGAGACCGAGATTGCCCGCCAGACTGCACGTGGCGGCGCCGGCGTCCACCCAGGCCAGTTCAAACGCGATCAGTGCCAGAACCAGATTTTTGGGGCCGGCGACAAATCCGCCCTGCTCCGGGTCAAGGCACGCGGCCGTGATGCCGCTCTCGTCAAAGTGCGGGAGCAATGCGGCCTTGTCCGGTGTCCATTCGTGCGAATTCCGGCCGCCCTTGGCCACCAACCTCGCCACCGGCCCGCGCGCGACATTGCGCGCCGCCTGGATGAGCATCTGCAACTCATAGCGATCCGCAAATCGCCACATGATCTGCCGGACATCATCGCCGGGCAGGGTTTGGAGGGACGCGTATGATTTGGGTTCGGCAAGTGCTTCCATATAATTGCCTTTATTTAAGGTGACGGCGGCCTTGCCTCATCCCGCGCCGCTCGAATTTCAACGCGGGCCCGGCCAGTAGACGCCGATCTGGTTTTATAATAAGAAGTGTTCGTTAATCGAGCACAACACTTCTAACCAATTAATGCCATTTGTGTGAACAATATTGTACAGGCCCATCTCCGGTTGCCAGCCAGCCCCGCAAGCCCTAACCTTGAACTGTGATTGCTTTGCTTGATTACGGCTCCGGCAACCTGCGCAGCGTCCACAAGGCGCTGCTGAAGGCCGGTGCGAAGGTGCGCATCGCTCAGCGACCGGATGAAATCGGCGACGCCCGGGCGATGGTGTTGCCCGGCGTCGGCGCGTTCGACGATTGCATCAATGCCCTGCGCAAACAGGAACTGCTCGAGGCCGCGCGCGACTTCATCAACTCCGGCAAGCCGTTTCTCGGCATCTGCGTCGGCTACCAGGCGTTGTTTGAAAAAAGCGAGGAGTTCAATTCCTGTGCCGCCGGAATGGGAATCTTCAAGGGCCGCGTCGTCCGCTTTTCGGAAAAGCATGGATTAAAAATTCCACAAATCGGATGGAACCGGCTTGAAATCGTGAAGCCCGGCTGCCCCTTGTTCCGCGGAGTGGCGGACGGCAGCTACGTTTATTTTGTGCACAGCTTTTACCCTCAGCCGCTGGACGCTGACCTTGCCGCCACGCGGACGGAATACGGCGACACGTTCGCGTCATCCGTCTGGCGGGACAATGTGTACGCCACGCAATTTCATCCGGAAAAAAGCCAGAAAGTTGGATTGCAACTGCTGAAAAACTTTGTCGATCTGGCACAACCTTGAACCCCGCAATGATACTGATGGCAAACCTGATTTTGCGCTTTTCACCCGCCCTGCTCTGCCTTGGTTTGGTCGGCTGCTCCACCCCTCCCATCGTCCAGCCCTTGAGCAACGGTTACGTGGAGGTCACCCATCCGCACCGTTCCATGATTTCTTCCGCTGATCTGCGGGTTTCCTTCGAATACCGGAAACCGGACGGAAAAACCACGTTGATCTGGCCTTCCCTGTACGGAGCCGGCGAAGTCATCCACGGCGATGTAGCGATCTTTTTGGGTGACCAAGCATATTTATCATCGAACCCGGACGATCCCCGGGGCACCCGGCCGCGGCTGTTTGCGGTGGAGGCACCCGGTCTGCCGCTGGACATCACCGATGAAGTATTATGGAGCTGGGCAAAGGCATCCGGAAAAGACTTCGACCAGGCCTTGCAACAATTCAACCAGGCGATCCCGACCGAAACGAACGGCCGGTTGGAGTTGCAACTGGAGTTTTGGACGGGCGGGAACGGCTGGCCGGACAATGCCACGCTTCAACTGGACTGGAATCAGGTATCGGACATCATGCGCGCGGTGCAGGAGAAAGGCACCATACGCAAGGATGTGCGCTGGGGCACGCCGTACATCGGGAATTAATCATCATGGATCTTAAATTGAACGCCAAGCTGGCTCTCGTCTCCGGTTCAACCAAAGGCATCGGTCTGGCCATCGCCACCGGGTTGGCCCGCGAAGGTGTGAAAATCATCATCAACGGCCGTTCGCAAAAATCGGTCAGCGAGGCGCTCGCTAAAATTCGCCAGGCCGTTCCGAACGCGAAACTGGAAGGTTTTGCCGGCGATTTGTCCGACGCCGCCACCACCGACGCGCTGGTCGAACAGTTTCCGGCCGTGGACATCCTCGTGAACAATCTGGGCATCTTCGAACCGAAACCATTTGAAGAAATTCCCGACGACGACTGGCGGCGTTTCTTTGAGGTAAACGTGTTGAGCGGCATTCGCCTCAGCCGTGCCTATCTTCCGAAAATGAAGCGGAAAAACTGGGGCCGCATCGTGTTCATCAGCAGCGAGAGCGGCATCCAGATTCCGGCTGAAATGATTCACTATGGCATGACCAAAACCGCACAACTGGCGGTTTCGCGCGGCCTGGCCCAAACCTGCGCCGGTACCGGCGTGACGGTGAATGCCGTCCTGCCCGGTCCGACGCGATCCGACGGCGTGGATGAATTCGTCAAACAACTGAGCGGTGGCAGACCTTTTGCCGAATTTGAGAAGGAATTTTTTGAAAAGATCCGTCCCAGCTCGCTCCTCAAACGTTTTGCCAGCACGGAAGAAGTGGCCAACCTGGTGGTTTACGTTTGCAGCCCGTTGTCCTCCGCCACCAACGGTGCCGCCTTGCGTGTGGACGGCGGCGTGGTGCAGGCTTGCTTTTAAATCGAGTGCGGTGCAATTTGGTTTTCAAGATTAACGAATTGAAACAAAAGGATTAAAAATTATGTCATACGAACTACCCGCCCTGCCCTATCCCAAGGAAGCTTTGGAACCGCACATCGACGCGTTGACGATGGAGATCCATCACGACCGCCATCACAAGGCTTACGTGGACAATCTCAACAAAGCCATCGCCGGCAACGCCGCGCTCGAAGGCAAATCGCTCGAAGCGCTCATCGGCGACCTTGCGTCCGCGCCGGACAACATCCGCGGCCCGGTTCGCAACAACGGTGGCGGTCATTGGAACCACTCGTTCTTCTGGAAGATTCTCGGCCCCAAGGCCGGCGGTGCGCCCTCCGGCAAGCTCGGCGATGCCATCAAAGCCACCTTCGGCTCCTTTGCCGATTTTCAGGCAAAGTTTGAGGCGGCGGCCATCGGCCGTTTCGGCAGTGGCTGGGCCTGGCTCGTCTCCAACGGCGGCAAACTGGAAATTGTTTCCACCGCCAACCAGGACAATCCGCTCATGGGCAAAGTCATCTCCGGCGTGGAAGGCAAGGTCGTCCTCGGTGTGGACGTCTGGGAGCACGCCTATTATCTGAAATACCAGAACAAGCGCGCCGACTATCTGAAGGCATTCTGGAACGTGGTGAACTGGGCGGAAGTCGCCAAGAACTTCTGAAAATTTACGATATTTGATTTACGATTGACGCGGCAGCCGCCAACCGCGAGCACCCGTAAATTGTTCGATTATAGTAAATCGAAATTTACCTTCGATTAACCCCGAATTCCGAAGTTGCCGGTGGTGGCGGGTTGGCTGAGGCCGCCCCGGAGTGCGCCCGTCCTCGGGCGCAGCCACCGGCTTCTTTTCAGCCACAGAATCGTTTCCAACAGCTCACTCATCCCACATTGCTGCGGCCGGGACGGCCGCACTCCGCTAACGCAGGAATTTAACTTCGGTTTTCGGGTTAAATCCCGGGTCTGCGGACGATCTTGTTGCCCGCGCCGAGCACGATTACTTGCGGCTTCCAGCTTTCCGCCTTCTTTTTGCTGATGGCGGCAAAGCTCATGATGGTGAGCTGTTCACCCTTCTTCCCAAGGTGTGCGGCGGCGCCATTCAGCACGATTGCGCCGGAACCGCGCTTGCCGGTGATGACATAGGTTTCGAACCGGTTGCCGTTGGCCAGGTTGCTGCACAGGATGCGCTCGTAGGGACGCAACCCGGCGGCCTTCATGAGGTCGGCCGCAATGGTCAGGCTGCCCTCATAATTCAGGTTGCCGTCGGTGACGATGGCCCGATGAATCTTCGACTTGAGCAAAAATATTTGCATGAGCGGTTGAGTATAGAGTGTAGCGCGGCTACTTCAACTTGAGAAAATTCCTCATGATTTGCCGTCCGCTTTCCGTGAGAATGCTCTCGGGATGGAATTGCACGCCCCAAATCGGGAGTTCCTTGTGGCGCACGCCCATGATTTCGCCTTCATCCGTCTCGGCCGTAATTTCGAGGCAGGCGGGCAGCGTATCACGCTTGATGACGAGGGAATGGTAGCGCGTTGCGGAAAACGGATTCGGCATGCCCTCGAACAAATCCTTCCCGTTGTGTTTAATCAGCGATGTTTTACCATGCATCATGCGGTAATTCACAATCACCTCCGCGCCGAACGTGTGTCCAATGCACTGGTGTCCCAGGCAAACGCCGAAGACGGGTATCCGCTGGCTGCCAAACTGACGAATCACCTCGTTCGACAGGCCGGATTCGCGCGGTGAACAGGGGCCCGGCGACACCAGGATGCGCTCCGGTTTTAAGCCGCGGATGGCTTCCAGCGTAATCTCATCGTTTCGTCGCACCTGCATTTCCACGTTCAACTCACCGAGGTATTGAACGAGGTTGTAGGTGAACGAATCGTAATTGTCTATGACCAGGACCATGGGTGGAAAAACTACCTCACCGCGCGGACTTTGCAAATCAGGAATCCAGGGCTTCCCGGATATACACCTCGGGGACCCGCCGTCCCCAGACCACTTTTCCGATTTTTTCGGCGAGCACAAAACGGGTTTCCCCGGCCCGGACCTTTTTGTCAAGCCGCATCGCGGCAAACAGCTTTCGGCGCTGGACGGAATTAAGCCGGATTTGCACGGGCAAACCGGCGCGCTTGAACAGATTGATGATCCGGTCGGCGTCCCGTCGGGAAAGACCCGGAACGCGGCGTGAGATTTTCACCGCGGTGACCTGGCCGATGGAAATGGCCTCGCCGTGCAAAAATTTGCCGTAGCCACAAATGGCCTCGATGGCGTGGCCGATGGTGTGTCCGAAGTTAAGAATCGCCCGCACTCCCTCCTCGGTTTCATCCTGGCCGACAACCTCCGCTTTGATTTCACAACAGCGCGCCACCACGGCAGCCAGCGTCGGCTGATCGCGGCGCAGCAACTTCGGAAAATCACGCTCCAGTTGCGCGAACAATCCGGCATCGTAGATGATGCCGTATTTGATGACTTCAGCCAGGCCGGCGCGGAATTCGCGCTCCGGCAACGTCTGGAGCGTGTCGAGGTCGCACAGCACCAGCCGGGGCTGATAAAACGCGCCCACCAGATTTTTGCCTGCTTTCAGGTTGACGCCCACCTTCCCGCCGACGGAGCTGTCCACCTGGGCCAGCAATGTCGTCGGCACCTGCACAAACTCGATGCCGCGTAAATAGGTCGCCGCTACAAATCCGGCCAAATCGCCGACCACGCCGCCGCCCAGCGTGACAATAAACGACCTTCTTTCGAGCCGGTGCACCGCCAGCTGGTCATAACAGCTTTGAACCGATTTCAAGCTCTTGGCGGTTTCACCGGGAGGAACCACGATCAAAGCGGGAGAAAAGCCTGCCCGGGCAAGGGAATTGAACGCCGGCTTGGCGAACCGTTTGCCAACATTGGTGTCCGTGATAATGGCGCATCGCGGGCCGAGTTTCAGGCGTGCGCATTTGCTGCCCAAGGATGCAAGCAAGCCGCCACCGATTTTAATCTCATAACTCCGAATGCCGAGCGGTACGTTGACAGTGCGCACACGCCTAGAATAAAGACTGCCCTGAACATGTCAAAGATTTGCAGCCCATGGCGCCGTTTTGACGTTCAACCGGCGTGCTATGGCAACCTCAACCACCCCCGAAAATGCCGGTTTAGCCCAGTAATCGGCCCTATCATGGTACGCAGTGTGCTTTATCCAAGGCATGTACGTCGAAACTCAGACGAAAAAACTCGCGCGAAGCGTTTTACTTTTCTCAGCCTCTTCGCTTTGCGCGATAATTGTCTGTACCGCCGCCCACCGGCATTACGCCCTGGTAGATCGGTCGGTTAACGGTCCGATTTATACCTATCAAAATCCATTCGGCTTGACCGCGAGCGCTACCCTACCCGCCTTGTCAGAAACCAAGGCTGGCGGCATATTTAGCAAATTGATTACCACCAAAGCGTTTTTGGGCTTGTCCGGTCTCGCAATGCTCTGGTTGGGGTCATCGTGGTACCTTTCCGGTGGATGGGCCAAAAGAAGGCAAAATCATCGAAAGACCAGGCATGTCACCCAGGATTTTCCTACCCAGATGAACCCCTTGGCGGCCATTCCCAGCCCAATCATACGCGTCTCGAAAACAGACGACGCCCGTCCTGTTGTCCATGGACAGACAGGCACACGTGGCCGGTTCGTCCACAGAAAAACCACCGCACCCTGCCAATCCCGATTTCGCCCGGTCACCCTGGTTTCAAGCCAGACACGGTTGGGCCGGCTGAAATAATCAGGCAACAGTAAACTGCTCAGAGCCTGCCATTCTGAAAGTTCGGTTAAACACTCAACGCCGCGCCACCGTATTGTCGGTTTGGATGCCTCTCCAGTTTACAAGTTTCGCTTCATACCAATCCGTTAAATAAAAGCGCCCCGCTGGGTTGCGGGGCGAGATTGGTTGCGGGGCCAGGATTTGAACCTGGGATCCCGCATTGCGGGATTATGAGCCCGGGGATTTCCGAAGTCCTGTTAAAAATCCAAAGCCCACGCCACCCTTTTGTTGTTTTAGGCGCTTCTCCAGCTTGCGGGCCTCTGCAAGCGATAGTTGCTGACTGGTCCAGACCACTTGCCACGGCCCACGGTTTCGCGTCCATTGCGATATGCCCTCATTATGTTGCTGCAGCCGGGTTTGAACATTTTCGCTTAAGCCGATATAAAATTTGCCCGCGGCATTTTCAATTACGTAAACCCGATACAAAACAATTTCGGACATAAAAGCGCCCCGCTGGGTTGCGGGGCTAAATTGGTTGCGGGGCCAGGATTTGAACCTGGGACCTTCAGGTTATGAGCCTGACGAGCTACCGGGCTGCTCCACCCCGCGATCAAGTCTGTTAGTTTCGCCAAGGTGCAGATGAAGCGCAAGAATTTTCGCAAATTAGAATGGTGAAATCCCGTAACACATCCAATAACCAAGTAATTTGGGGTATTCCAGGTAGATACGGTGTGCGAGACCGTGGCGCACCCAGTCAGGACGGGTATTGGCGAAATAAGAAGGGCATGAGTAAAATTGAATTTCGGGCCCATAGTGTTCGAAACAGGCCAGCGCCCGGCGCGAGTGGTACCATGAGGTGACAATAATCACGTGTCGCACATCCTGGTGGCGGAGAAGGTTGACAGCCAAAATGGCATTCTCCCGCGTCGTGCGGGACTGGTCCTCCATTAGAATCGCCTGTGAAGGCACGCCGGCTTGAATCAAAGATCGACGATAAATCGCGCAATCACCCAGCCCGCTGACGAGAATGCGCGGCGCAAAGCGTTCCTTGAACAATTCCGCCGCCCGCTCAGGCCGGTCATGTGAACCGCCGCCCAAGACCACTATCACGTCTGCCCTCACCCGGCCACTTTCCACACACAGAAATTGATGCGGGTAAAGAAGAGCGGCGGCAGCCAACAGGACGAGGAGCACGAAAAGAACGAGCCCCATCCGCAAAAGCCATTTTCGCGTTCCAGTCACAAAATCGAACATTGCAAATTTGGGGCCCAATCGCAATGAGCTTGAGGCAAAACCTCGCGCTCCTTAAGACGTCGCCCCCAGGTTGAGCGGCACCAGCCCGGGGATTTGCCTTTTATTTCCCGAAAAACATATGAAATCCTATACTGGTCAAACCCATTGCAAATTTGATATTTTGCGCCCGACGATGATTTTTTCCGCCAATCAACGCTTGGCCGAATCCCTTGCCGGGTTGGGTCGATTCACCTTGCTGGCCAAAGAAGCCGCCGTCTCGCTGTTCACCTTCAAGGTCGCCTGGCGCGATTTGCTCTATCAGCTTTTTTTTGTGGGCGTCAAATCGCAGACTGTCGTGCTCATCACCGGGGCCTTCACCGGCATGGTGCTCGGCGCCCAGACCTATTTTCAATTTCATAAGGTCAAAATGGACACCGCCACGCTGGCGGTGGTCGGCGTTTCCATGTCCAGTGAACTTGGCCCGGTACTGACCGCGCTGATGGTTGCGGGCCGGGTGGGCGCGGCCATCGCCGCCGAACTGGGCACGATGCGCGTAACGGAGCAAATTGACGCGCTCCGCACACTGGCCACGCATCCGGTGGATTATCTCGTCGTTCCCCGGGTCTTGGCCGGGTTGATTGCGCTGCCGTTGTTGACGGTGGAATCCATTTCCATAGGAATCGCGGCGGGATACCTGGCTGGCGTCGTGTTATTGGGCATTGACCCGACCTATTCCTGGCTGCATATGCTCAAATACACAGGCGACACGGATGTGGCCATCGGTTTGATCAAGGCCTTTACGTACGGCGGCATCCTGACGCTGGTGGGCTGTTACAAGGGCATGACGTGCGGACTGGGTGCCGAAGGCGTCGGCAAGGCCACCACCGAAGCGGTCGTTACCGCCTCCATCGCCATCCTGATCACCAATTTCTTTTTGACGTTGTCGTTGGAACGACTGTTTAACTCGTTATGATTGAAGTGCGCCATCTAAAAAAGGGGTTTGACGAGCAGCCGGTCTTGAATGACATAAGCTTTCGGATTGAAAACAGCGAATCAGTTGCCATCATTGGGCGCAGCGGCTGTGGTAAAAGTGTTTTGCTCAAGCATCTGATCGGCCTGTTGAAGCCGGACAGCGGGGAAGTGCTGATCGACGGCGAGAACATCGTGCCAATGAATGAACGCCAGTTGCTGCGCGTGCGCCGGAAATTCGGCATGGTGTTTCAAAGTTCCGCCCTGTTCGATTCGATGACCGTGGCGGAAAACGTGGCTTTTGGGTTGCGCCGCCACGAACAATTAACCGAGGCGGAAATCGCCTGGCGGGTGGCCAGCGCCCTGGAGGTGGTGGACCTGCCCGGCACGGAAAACAAAAACCCGGCGGAACTGTCCGGCGGCATGAGAAAACGTGTCGGCCTGGCGCGCGCGATTATTTACGAGCCGCAAATCGTGCTTTATGATGAACCCACCACCGGCCTGGACCCGATTGTGTCCGACAGCATTGACAAATTGATGATGCATGTGCGCGACAATTTGAAAGTCACGACGGTGGTGGTCACCCACGACATGCGCACCGCCCGGCGCGTGGGCAACCGGGTGCTGATGATGCATGACCGGAGGATTTATGCCAGCGGCGCGCCGGATGAGTTTTTTGCGTCGCGGGACCCGGTGGTGCGGCAATTTGTTGACGGCGTGGCGGACGCCAAAAATTAAATCATGGAAAAATCACACCAGGAAATCAAAGTCGGCCTGTTTGTGCTCATCGGACTGGTGCTGCTGGCCGTGCTATTGCTCCAATTCAGCAAAAGCACGAGCATTTTTCGCGGCACCTACGAATTGCGTCTCCACGCGAGCAACGTCGGCGGCCTCAAGGAACGCGCCTCGGTGTTGCTGGCGGGGGTGCAGGTGGGCACCGTCTCCGGCATTGAACTGGACCCAACTGGCAAAAGCGTGACCATTTTATTGCGAGTTTACAAAGATTACAACATCTATCACGACGCGCGCTTTGTCATCCAACAATCCGGCTTTCTTGGCGACCAGTATGTCGCGATCATTCCCACAGCCAATCAACCACCCCGGCTCCAGAACGGGGCGGACATTGACTGCGAGGCTCCGTTCAACCTGCAGGAAACCGCCCGCGCGGCCGCCGGCTTCATCCAGCGCATTGACGATACCGCGCAAAAACTGGACGCCGCCGTCGGCGACGTGCGCCGTCTGGTCTTAAACGAGCAAACGCTGACGAATTTGTCTGCCGTGATCGGCAATCTGCGCGACTTTTCCGAACAGGCGACCAACATGGTTGCCAACATCAATCTGCTGGTCTCGACCAATGCCGAACAAATTGATCTGGCCGTCAGCAACGTGGTGTTCTTTTCGCAGGACCTCATCCACCTCTCCGACGACGCCCGCGGAGTGGTTTCAACCAACGGCGTGGAAATTTCCGCCGCGGTGAAAAATATTGAATCCTCAACCGAAACCCTGAAGCAATTGATGGATGGTGTGCAATCCGGCCAGGGCCTGGCGGGAGCCTTGTTGAAAAACGGCCCGCTGTCAACCAACGTGGAGGCCATCGCCGCCAATCTGACCATCGCCACGAGCAATTTGAACCAGCTCGGTTTATGGCATTTTCTCTGGCACCAAGAGCTGCCGGTCACCAACGCGCCGCCAAAACCGGTCGCGAGACATCGATGACCTCACTCTGGACCATTCGTATTCTGTTTTTGGGCCTGTGCATCGCGTCGGGTTACGAAATCAGCCAGGTGCGGGCGGAATTCGTTGCCGTCAATCATAGTGAGGTGTTCGGCATGCTGATCGGCTTCGGTTTCGGCGGAGTGATGATTGCCGTGGACGAAATGCTCAAAGGTTTTTCCCTCCGCGCGTTCTCCGCCACCACCTTCGGTTTGCTGCTCGGCATGGCAGTCGCCCTGCTCATCGGCCATTCGCCCCTGATGGATAACGCCGATGACAGGGTTCAATGGTTCGTCCGGCTGGGGCTGTTTTTGAGTTTCAGTTATATCGGCATCATTCTGGCCACGCGCAGCAACAAGGAGGATTTCTCCCTGATCATTCCTTATGTGCGTTTTCGCCCGCAAGGCCATCCGGACAACCTGTTGTTGCTGGATACCAGCGTCATCATCGATGGCCGGATCGCAGATTTGATCGAAGCCCGTTTTCTGGAAGGACTGATTGTCGTGCCACGGTTCGTGCTCAAGGAGATCCAACAAATTGCCGACTCAGCCGACCCCATCAAACGCGCCCGGGGCCGGCGCGGCCTGGAAATGCTTAACCGCATCCAACGCAACACGGGCATCGAAGTCCGCATTCATGACGGTGATTTTCCTGAAGAAAAGGATGTGGATTCCAAGCTGGTCCGTCTGGCGCGCAACCTCAGCGCCCGCCTGTTTACCAACGATTACAACCTTGCCAAGGTTGCCGAACTTCAAAAGGTCAACTGCGTGAACCTTCATGAAGTGGCCAAGTGCCTTAAGGTGATTCTGCTTCCCGGCGAAATCTTGCGCCTGAAAATCGCCCGCGAAGGCAAGGATAAGGGCCAGGGCATCGGCTATATGCCCGACGGCACGATGGTCGTGGTCAATAATGGCCTGTCACACGTCGGCCAGCAGGTTGAGGTGGAAGTTCAAAGCCTGCTCCAAACCGGTGCCGGCATCATTGTCTTCGCGGAAATGAAAACACCCCTGGCCGCGTGATCCGGCCCGCCGGATGCCCACAATAACATGGACCTCGTCACGATATTTACCGCCTTCAGCCCGGCCGAGGCCCAGCTCGTTCGCTCCCGGCTTGAAGCCGCCGCCTTTCATCCTTTTGTGGCCGATGAACTTTCCGCATTGAGTATTGATGGCTACTCCCTTGCCACCGGCGGCATCCGTGTCCAGGTGCCCGACCACGAGGCAGCCGACGCCAGGGAGTTTCTCAAACCGCCCGTTGAATGACTGCTGCGAAATCAAAATTCCTTTACCGGCTCAAGCGCCTGCTGCCGGCTGGTGAAATGGTTTTGGAGCCGCGAATCCTCAATCAATACTCCGGTGACAAATGGTTTGCCGCCCATCAGCCCGATGCTGTCGCCCGGCCCCGCTCCGTCAAATCCGTTTCCGCCATTTTGCGCTTTGCGAACCGGCACAACATCCCCGTCACCGCCCGCGGAGCCGGCCATGGCTACGTCGGTGGTTGTGTGCCCGCGCACGGCGGCATTGTGCTTTCCCTGGAGCGCCTGAACCGGATCAAGGAAATCAATGCCGCTGACTTTGTGGCCGTGGTCGAACCGGGCGTGGTCACGCAAACGCTTCAGGCAGCCGTTGAAAATCGAGGCCTGTTCTATCCGCCCGACCCCGCCAGCCGGGCGAACAATTTCATCGGAGGCAACATCGCCACCAACGCCGGTGGTCCGCGCTGTTTGAAGTACGGTGTCACCCGCGATTATGTCCTCGCCCTTGAGGTCGTCATGGCTGACGGCACCGTCGTTCGCGTTGGTGGGCGCACGCACAAGAACAAGACCGGTTTCGACCTCACACGGCTGTTTGTCGGCTCCGAGGGTTTGCTCGGGGTGGTCACCGAGGCGACTTTGAAATTGATTCCACTGCCCCCGTTCCGTGCGTGTCTGGCAGTTGGCTTTGATTCAATGAAAAGCGCCATCCGCGCGTTGCAAGCCATTTTGTCCGCCGGATTTTTGCCCTGTGCCCTCGAACTGGCGGATGCCTTCACGCTCGCGGCCGCCTACCAACGCACCAGAAGCGGGCGGCTGCGCGGCTGCCGTGCCCACCTGATGGTTGAGCTCGATGGGCAGGAAAAATCGGTCCGGAGTGAATTGCCGGATTTGGAACGAATCGTTCGCCGCCACCAGCCGTTGTTTGTGGAGCGGGGACTGGCTGCCCCTCGATGCGAGGAAATCTGGGCTCTCCGCCGGGAATTTTCCTATGCCTTGCGCGACACCGGTCTGACCAAGCTCAACGAGGACATTGTGGTGCCACGCAGCCGGCTGGAAGACTTTTTCCAATTTGCCGCCCGGCTCCAAAAAAAACATGGCCTGCCCATTGCCTGCTTCGGCCACGCCGGTGATGGCAACATCCACACCAACATCATGGTGGATTTCTGTCAGCCGCGCGCCGATCGCCGCGCCGAGGCGGCATTGGACGCCCTCTTTGCCCAGGTCATTGCCTGGGGCGGCGCCATCAGCGGTGAACACGGCATTGGCCTCGCCAAGAAGCGCTGGTGGCCCCAGGCGGTCTCACCGGAGGCCCGGGCGTT
>Ga0265338_10004902_pt1 | contig 17811 bp, 13 predicted proteins | sample 42126metaG_FD_193579 | JGI IMG/M metagenome (GOLD analysis project Ga0265338, IMG submission 193579) | Rhizosphere microbial communities from Carex aquatilis grown in University of Washington, Seatle, WA, United States - 4-21-26 metaG | ecosystem: Host-associated > Plants > Roots > Rhizosphere... | reverse complement strand
GCTCATCAAGCTGACGCGGCCCGGTCACCGCAAAGAGAACTTCCTGCCCGCGCTGCGCGAGTTCGGTCTGTCGAACTAGTCGCAGCTAACCGGAGGACATCTCGCCGGTGGCGCTTGAGACGCCCGGCGCCCGCTCGAGCTGCGCCACGCCCTCACGCGCCAGATCGCTGAGTCCTGATCCGCCGGCATCGAAGTGCGCGATGATCTGCTTGCGCATGCGCGGGTCCCAGTACCGGCGCAGATGGTCGGCGACGTTGCGGCCGCCAGCGCCGGGATCGCTGGCGCCGCGGAAGAAGTTGGCGATGTCGTTCGCCATGGTCACGAGTTGTTCAATATGCATGGATATTCAAGCCAGCAGCCGATGCGGATTGGCGTACACCACGTGCCGATGGGCACGCGCAAAGCCCACCAGCGTGATTTGTGCCTCGCGCGCCAGGCGGATGGCCAGCGCGGTTGGGGCGGAGACGGCAGCCAGCAGCGCTATACCGACCGTCGCGGCCTTTTGCACCATTTCATAGCTGGCTCGGCTGGTAATGACGAGGTAGCCGGTGCCGCAATCGACGCCGGCACGCGTCAGGGCACCGATGACCTTGTCGAGCGCATTGTGACGGCCGACGTCTTCGCGCACGATTTGAATACCCTTGCCCGGCAGCGCCCAGGCGGCCGCGTGCACGCTGCCGGTCTGCGCATTGAGCGGCTGGCGTGCCTGCAATTCAGCCAGTGCCTGGTGCAGCTCCGCCAGTGAAATGACTGGTCCGCCCTGGACAGGAGCGGGATGGCGAATGGCCTGTTCGATGGTTTCGGCGCCACACAGCCCGCAGCCGGTCCTGCCGGTAAGGTTTCGCTGCCGATTCAGCAGCGCCGCGAAACGCTCGCCGGCGATGCCGATGCGCACTTCGAAGCTCCCGGCGTCACGTATGACTTCCACGGATCTGATTTCATCCGCACGCTCGACCACCGCTTCGCTCAGCGTAAACCCCACTCCCAGATCCTCGAGATCCGCAGGCGTGGTGAGCATGACCACGTGCGGCGTGCGCTGATAGGTGAGGGCGACCGGCTCCTCTTCCGCCACGCGGTCGAGCGCCTGTTCGGTCCGGCCGTCGACCCAGCGCTGGATGGGGACCTCGCTGAAAAGAGGCCCCGAGGTCGTTGTGGCGATCAGCGCATCAGAACTGGCTGACACTGTGCTCCCGGACGATCTTGCGCTGCCGCTCGGTCAGCTCCTGGTGGCGCTTCTGCCACTCCGAAGGCTGATTGACCTTGACCACCTGCACCGCGGTGACCTTGTACTCCGGGCAGTTCGTCGCCCAGTCCGAACTTTCGGTGGTGATCACGTTGGCACCGGACTCCGGGAAGTGGAACGTCGTATACACCACGCCACGTTGCACGCGCTCGGTCAGAATCGCGCGCATCACCGTATCGCCGGCGCGGCTGGCGATGCCGACCCAGTCGCCGGTCTTGATGCCGCGTGTTTCGGCATCGTCCGGATGGATTTCCAGACGGTCCTCGTCGTGCCAGACGATGTTGTGCGTGCGGCGGGTCTGCGCGCCCACGTTGTACTGGCTCAGTATGCGGCCTGTGGTCAGCAGCAGCGGAAAGCGGCTGGTGCTGCGTTCGCTGGTCGCCACGTACTCGGTGACGAAGAACTTGCCCTTGCCGCGCACGAAGTGATCGATGTGCATGGTCGGGGTGCCGTTGGGTGCCTCCGCATTGCAGGGCCACTGGATGCTGCCGAGCTCATCTATCCTGGCGAAGCTGACGCCCGTGAAGGTCGGTGTCAGCGAGGCGATCTCGTCCATGATCTGCGATGGGTGCGTATAGGTCATCGGGTAGCCGAGCGCCCTGGACAGCAGGCAGGTGACTTCCCAGTCCGCGTAGTCGGCGCGCGGCTCGATCACTTTGCGAACGCGCGAAATGCGCCGTTCCGCGTTGGTGAAAGTGCCATCCTTTTCGAGGAAGGTGGCGCCGGGCAAAAACACGTGGGCGTACTTGGCCGTTTCGTTCAGGAACAGATCCTGTACTACGACGCACTCCATGGCGGAGAAGGCCGACGTCACGTGCAGCGTGTTGGGATCGGACTGCGCCATATCCTCGCCTTCGACGTACATGCCCTTGAAGCTGCCATCGAGCGCCGCTTCGAACATGTTCGGGATGCGCAGACCCGGCTCGGGATCGAGCGTGACGCCCCAGTTGGCCTCAAACAGCGCGCGCGTCTTGTTGTCGGAAATGTGTCGATACGCGGTCAGCTCGTGCGGGAATGATCCCATGTCGCAGGAGCCCTGCACGTTGTTCTGTCCGCGCAGCGGATTCACACCCACGCCTTCGCGGCCGAGGTTGCCGGTGGCCATGGCAAGATTCGCGATGCTCATGACCGTGGTCGTGCCCTGGCTGTGCTCGGTGACGCCCAGGCCGTAGTAGATGGCGCCGTTCTTGGCGCTGGCATACAGCCGGGCCGCACCGCGCACCATCTCGGCCGGTACGCCGGTCACATCCGCGGTCGCCTCGGGCGAACGGTCCGGGTGCGCAACGAATTCCTTCCAGCGGTGGTATGACTCGACTTCGCAGCGCTCTTGCGCGTAGGCGTCCTTGGCAAGCCCTTCGGTGACCACGACGTGCGCGATCGCATTCATGATCGCGACGTTGGTGCCGGGCCGCAGCTGCAGGTGATAGTCGGCTTCGATATGCGGTGTGCGCACCAGGGCGATCTGACGCGGATCGATCACGATGAGTCTTGCACCCTGGCGCAGGCGTCGCTTGAGCTGCGAGCCGAACACCGGGTGACCCTCGGTGGGATTGGCACCGATGAGAATGATGGCATCGGCCTTCATGACCGAGGCGAACTCCTGGGTGCCGGCCGACTCGCCCATCGTGTTCTTGAGGCCATAGCCGGTGGGCGAGTGACACACGCGCGCGCAGGTGTCGACATTATTGTTGCCGAATGCGGCGCGCACGAGCTTCTGCACCAGGTAGGCTTCCTCGTTGGTGCAGCGAGAGGAGGTGATGCCGCCAATCGAGTTCTTGCCGTATTTGGCCTGGATGCGCTTGAATTCGGAGGCCGCATGGTTGATGGCCTCATCCCAGGAGACTTCGCGCCAGGGGTCAGTGATCCTGGCCCGGATCATGGGCTTGAGAATTCGATCCTCATGGAAGGCATAGCCGTAGGCGAATCGTCCCTTGACACAGGCGTGGCCGCCGTTGGCGCGACCCTCGCGATTCGGAACCATGCGCACGACTTTCCCGTCGCTGAGTTCGGCCTGGAAGGAACAGCCGACGCCGCAGTAGGCGCAAGTGGTCGTGGTAGAGGTTTCCACCGGCTTCGCGGCAAGGAGGCTTTTCTCGGTGAGCGCAGTGGTCGGGCAGGCCTCGACGCAGGCGCCGCAGGAGACGCACTCGGACTCGACGAACGGCTCATCCTGGCTGGCGACTACACGCGACTTGAAACCACGACCCTCGACTGTCAGGGCCAGCGTGCCCTGGACTTCATCGCAGGCGCGCACGCAGCGCGAGCAGACGATGCAGGCGTTGGGGTCGAATGTGAAATAGGGATTGCTCTCATCCTTGGCGAGATTCGTATGGCGCTCGCCGTCGTACCCGTAACGCGTCTCGCCCGTGATGCCGAGCTTGTGCGCCATGTCGCGGATCTCGGTGCGCAGCGGCGAGCCATTGAGCAACTCGGCCGGATGATCCGAAGCATAGAGTTCCATGACGCCGCGGCGCAGTGCCGAAAGTTTCTCGCTTTGCGTGCGGATCTTCATTCCATCGGCTACCTGGGTGGTGCAGGAGGCCGGATAGCCCTTGCGTCCTTCGATTTCTATCAGGCAGAGCCGGCAGGAGCCGAACGCCTTCAGCGAATCCGTCGCGCACAGCTTGGGGATCTGCTCACCGATGCTTGCGGCGGCGCGCATGATGGAGGTGCCAGCCGGCACGGTGACGCTATGGCCGTCGATCTCGACCGTTACCTGCTGGGTGCTGTCGCTCGCGGGCGTTCCGAGATCGTGATGATGTAGAGAGTACATAGGCGTCTCGCTGGCGTTTGGCTAGGGGTTGCGGAATTTGAGGAAGTCTTCCCTGAAATGTTTCAGGGCACTCTGAACCGGGAATGGCGTCATGCCCCCGAGCCCGCAAAGCGAGCCATTTAACATCGTGTCACACAAGTCTTCAAGAAGCGTCAGGTCCTGTTCGCGATTGACACCAAACATAATGCGATCAATGACTTCGACGCCCCGGGTCGAGCCGATCCGGCACGGCGTGCACTTGCCGCAGGACTCCACTGCGCAAAACTCCATGGCATAGCGCGCCATCTGCGCCATATCGACCGTGTCGTCAAACCCGACGATGCCGCCGTGTCCGAGCAGCGCGCCGATACCGCTCAGGGCCTCATAGTCCACCGCCACGTCGAATTGCGATGCCGGCACGTAGGCACCCAGGGGGCCCCCGATCTGCACGGTGCGCAGCGGACGACCGGATGCTGCGCCGTCGGCGTAGTCGTACAGCAGTTCCCGTAATGACACGCCAAAGGCGCGCTCGACCAGACCGCCGCGCTTGAGGTTGCCGGCCAGCTGAATGGGCAGAGTGCCGCGCGATTTGCCGCTGCCGAAGTTCTGATAAAAAGCGGCGCCTTTATCGAGGATGATCGGCACGCTCGCGAGCGAGATGACATTGTTCACGATGGTCGGCATGCCGAACAGGCCTTTGATGGCGGGCAATGGCGGCCGCACGCGCACCTCGCCGCGACGGCCCTCGAGGCTCTCGAGCATCGAGGTCTCTTCGCCGCAGATGTAGGCCCCTGCCCCCAGCCGCACCTCGAGGTCGAAGCGCTTGCCGCTGCCGAGGATGTTGTCGCCCAGGTAGCCGGCACCGTAGGCGATGGCCAGGGCTTCGTTGAGCGTGCGGTGGGCGTGTGGGTATTCAGCACGCAGGTAGATGAAGCCGCGCGTGGCGCCGACTGCGATTCCGGCGATGGTCATGCCTTCGATGAGGGTGAACGGGTCGCCCTCCATGAGCATGCGGTCGGCAAAGGTGCCGGAGTCGCCTTCATCCGCGTTGCAGGTGACGTATTTCTGCGATGCGGGTGCATCCAGCACGGTCTTCCACTTGATGCCGGTCGGAAACGCCGCGCCACCGCGTCCACGCAGTCCCGAATCGGTAACGGCCTGGACGATCTGGGCGCCACTCATCTGCAGTGCCTGTTTCAGGCCGCGATAGCCCTCGTGCGCGATGTAATCCCCAATATTGGCCGGCTCGATCAGCCCCACTCGGGCGAAGGTGAGCCGCTGCTGGCTCCTGAAGTATGGAATCTGCTCGGTCAGGCCGTGGAACAGTGCGTGCTGGCCGCCTTGCAGGAAATTGGCGTCGAACAGCGCGGGCACATCTGTCGCCTCGACCGGGCCATAGGCCACTCGTCCTGCCGCCGTTACCACTTCGACCATCGGTTCGAGCCATAGCAGGCCGCGCGAACCGTTGCGCTTGATATGAACCTGCAGCTTGCGCGCCTCGGCCTCGCCGGCAATGGCACGCGCCACTTTGTCGGCGCCCACTGAGAGTGCGGCAGAATCCTTCGGGACGTAGACCGTAACGCTCATCGAATGTCGCCATCCGCGGTCCGGCGATGCTCGGCCAGCACCTCATCAAAGCGCGCGTTGGTAAGCCGGCCGTAGATCTGCCCATCGACCATCATCGCGGGCGAGCAGGCGCAATTGCCCAGGCAATACACCGGTTCGAGCGTGAACTGACCGTCCGGGGTGGTCTGGTTCATTTCGATCCCGAGTGCCCGGCGGGCATGCTCGGTCAGCTTGTCGGAATTCATCGATTTGCACGACTCGGCCTGACAGATCTGCACCACGTGCCGTCCCGGCGGGTGGTGGCGAAAGAAGTGATAGAAGGTAACGACGCCATGAACTTCGGCGCGCGAAAGATTCAGCCCTTCGGCTACGACCGGTTCGGCTTCCTCGGGGATATAGCCAAATTCTTCCTGAATCGCATGCAGCACGATGAGCAGCGGACCGGGCTGCCCGCGATATCGACCGATGATCTTTTCGATCTGCTCAACCATTGCTGCAACTCAATACAGAGGGGTTAGTGGGGGCTTCGAATCGGAACCCGCGAATTGTAACAAAATCCGCGCTATAGCCCGGAGATGGAGAGCTTCTCAATGAATCTACATATGATGAAGCATTCATATGTTTCAGGCGGATGATGCGAGCCTGGCATCCACCCATTCGATCCAATGCTGGACTGTAACCGGCGCTCCCTGAGCCAGGTGGGCAATGCATCCCACATTGGCTGAGAGAATCGTCTCCGGTGCCCCCGCGAGCAGGGCTTCGAGCTTGCGATCGCGCAGCTGCCCGGATAATGCGGACTGCAGCAGCGAATAGGTGCCTGCCGAGCCGCAGCACAGATGGCTGTCCCTGACCGGCATGACCTGTGCGCCGCAGTCGCGCAGCAGGGTTTCGACCACGCCTCGAACCCGCTGCGCGTGCTGAAGGCTGCAGGGCGGATGAAACACGACCCGTTCGGACCTGCCGCGAGCCAGTTGGGGCAACCGCGGCGCCAGCAGCGCCGGCAGCACCTCGGACACATCCCGTACCAGGGCACTCACGCGCGCGGCCTTCGCCGCGTACACAGGATCCAGGCGGAGCAGGTGACCGTACTCGCGCGCCATGGCGCCGCAGCCGGAGGCGTTCATGAGGATGGCCTCCACGCCGGATTCGATGTGCGGCCACCAGGCATCGATATTGCGCCGGGCGTCATTCAATCCACCGTTCGGGTCGTCGGTGTGATGGCGGATGGCCCCGCAACAGCCGCTGCCGACGGCAACCACAAGTTCGATAGCCAGTGCATCGAAGACCCGCGCGGTGGCGGCATTGATGTTCGGTGCGATGCTCGGTTGCACGCACCCGGTCAGCAGCAGCATCCGCCGCGCGTGCCGAACCGTTGGCCAGGTGCCGGCGTCACGACGGGGCAGAATCCTCTGCCGTAGGTTCGGCGGCAGGAGCGGCCGCAGTGCGCGTGCCAGCCCGATTGCCGGTGCGAACAGCGGACCGGCACAGAACCCGCGAATGAGGGCGCGCCACAGACGCGCATGCCAGGGCCGCGGCACGCGCTGCCGGACTACCTGGCGTCCGATATCGAGCAGGCGGCCGTACTGCACTCCGGACGGGCAGGTGGTTTCGCAGTTCAGGCAGGTCAGGCAGCGGTCGAGATGCTGCTGAGTGCGATGCGTGGGCTCGGCGCCCTCGAGCATCTGTTTGATCAGATAAATGCGCCCCCGCGGGCCATCGAGTTCATCGCCGAGGATCTGGTAGGTGGGGCAGGTAGCGGTGCAGAAGCCGCAGTGTACGCAGCGGTGCAGGATGTCCGCTGCCTCGTTGCCCGCCGGGGTATTGCGGATAAATTCAGCGAGTGTGATCTGCATGAGGCGTATCCGGGAACAGGCGTCCGGCATCGAAGAGCCCAAAGGGATCGAATTGGTTGCGCAGGCGTTGATGAATGGCCGCAAGCCCCGCGCTCAGCGGCGAGAACACACCCACGGATCGGTCGCCGCCGCGGAACAGCGTCGCATGACCGCCCAGTTCGTATGCGCGCGCGCGTATCTGCGTGGCCGGCAGCTCAGAGCGAATCCAGCGCTGCGCGCCGCCCCATTCGATGAGCTGGCGAGAATCCAAACCCAGCGGGGCTGCGGTCGAGGGCAGCGAGAGTCGCCACAGCGGCGCATCGCCCGCAAAAAAATCATCGGTGTGCTCGCGCAAAGCGACCCAGCGCCGCGCGCCGGTCTCGGGAGCCAGGCGCTCGCCGCCAAGGCTGGCGGCCGCGGCACTGACGGCTGCGGCAGAGCCGGAAAGTCGTATCGAAAGAGTCTGCTGCTGCCAGACGGAAGCGGAAATCGGCAGCGGCTGGCCGCCCCAGGCATTCAGTTGATCCAGGGCGGCGCCCTCCGCCATTGAAAATTGCAGTGTGATTTCCACGGGGTGCCTTGGGACAACCTTGAGCGACACCTCCACGATCACTCCGAGCACACCCAGAGAGCCTGCCAGCAGCCTTGCGGCATCGTAGCCGGCGACGTTTTTCATGACCATGCCGCCGAAGGAAAGCAGCTGCGCGCGCCCATCCAGGAGCCTGGCACCGAGCACGAAGTCCCGAACGCCGCCATAGGCGTAGCCCGCCGCCGCACGACGCGGGCCTGCCAGGCCGCAGGCGACGCAACCGCCGATCGTGGCGCCGGCTCCGAATCGCGGTGGCTCGAAGGCCAGCATCTGTCCGTGCGACTCGAGCAGTGTTTCAATTTCGGCCAGCGGGGTTCCGCAGCGAGCGACCAGTACCAGTTCGGTGGGTTCGTAGGCGACGATGCCGCTGGCCGCGCGCGGATCGAGCACCGCGCCGTGGTGCGCATTGCCGTAGAAATCCTTGCTGCCGCCGGCACGGATGCGCAGCGGGGTGCGCGCCGAGGCGGCGGCGCGGATCGTCTCGGCCAGGCCCGCGACTGCCTCGTCCATCAGAACCGTGGCAGGTCGGCGAATTGTGCCGGCACGCCACCGCGCTGCTTGCGCAGCTCGCCACAGCGATGCAGCGTCGGCACCACTTTTCCGGGGTTGAGCAGTCCGGTCGGATCGAAGGCGCGCTTGATGCCGGTGAATGCATCGAGCGTTGCACGATCGAATTGCGCACACATCTGGTCGAGCTTCTCGACACCGATGCCATGCTCGCCGCTGATCGTGCCACCGAGCTGCACTGTCTTCTCGAGTATTTCGGCGCCGAAGGCTTCCGCGCGGGCCACCGAATCCGCATCGCTGTCATCGAACAGGATCAGCGGGTGCAGGTTGCCGTCGCCGGCATGAAACACATTGGGGCACTTGAGGCGGTACTTCGCCTCCATGTCCTGGATGGCGAGCAGCATCGAGGCCAAATGGCGCCGCGGGATAGTGCCGTCCATGCAGTAGTAGGCCGGCGCTGCTCGGCCGGCGGCCGGAAAGGCGTTCTTACGGCCGGCCCAGAAGCGCAGCCGCTCCGGTTCGCTGGCCGACACCTGCACCCGCGTGGCGTGGGATTCCCGCAGCACCGCGCTCATGTGCTCGATCTCGGCGCCGACCTCCTCAGGCGTCCCGTCGGATTCGCACAGCAGCACCGCCGCCGCATCCAAGTCGTAGCCGGCATTTGCGAATGGCTCGACGAGCCGGGAGGCGGCCTGGTCGAGCATCTCCAGGCCCGCTGGGATGATCCCCGCAGCGATCAGCGCGGCCACCGCGTGACACGCATCGCTGACCTGCGCGAAGCTCGCCATGATGCAGCGGGCGAGTTGCGGCAGCGGCACGAGCCGGACGGTGACTTCCGTCGTGACTGCGAGCATGCCCTCTGAGCCCACCAGCACGGCCAGCAGATCCAGGCCCGGCGAATCCAGCGCGCTGCCGCCAAACTCGAGACTCTCCCCAGCCATCGTCAGGGCGCGCACCCGAAGTACATTGTGTACCGTGAGTCCGTACTTGAGGCAGTGCACGCCGCCGGAGTTCTCGGCGACATTGCCACCGATCGTGCAGGCGATCTGGCTCGATGGGTCGGGCGCGTAGTAGAGCCGATGGGGGGCCGCGGCCTCGGAAATGGCCAGGTTGCGCACACCCGGCTGCACGGTGGCCGTACGCGCCTGTGCATCCACTGCCAGGATGCGATTGAATTTCGCCATCGACAGCAGCACCCCGCCTGCATGAGGCAGTGCGCTGCCCGATAGGCCGGTGCCGGCCCCGCGCGGCACGACGGGGATCTCACGGTGGTGACAGATCTTCAGCACCTGCGCGACCTGCGATTCAGTCTCGGGCAGCGCGACGACCATCGGCAGCTGGCGGTAGAGCGTCAGGCCGTCGCACTCGTAGGCTCTGGTGTCCTCCTCCCGATGCAGTACGCAATCCTCGGGCAGCGCGCTGCGCAATTCGGCCACCAACAGGCGCTGTTGCGCGCGATCGATGGTCTGGGTGGCTGTGCTGGGCATGGCTTCGTCATTATCGCCCATTGTGGCCAAAGGCGATGGCCCCCGCACGTATCAGGGCTTGCTGCTCGGCTCGCTACCGGTGGGCGCAGCGCTGGAGAGCAGCTGCCAGAGCGAATTGAGTTCCAGGGCAAGCTCGCCGCTCACATAGCCGTGCAGCACGAGCCGTTCCAGTTCGCTCAAGCCTTCGAACCTGATGCCGTAGAAGTGAACCTTCGGGTGGCGTCCGTCGCTGACGCCGAATACGCGGACTACATTGGCCTTGAGCGTCAGATCGAATGTTGAATCGATCAGTTGAATCTTCAGGCCGATGCGAAGCGCGTGACCGCGCAGGAAGTTGACACCTTCTTCGACGGCCAGTCGTCCACCGCTGACGCTCAGATCCACGATCACCGCCGCGGTCGGCGATGGCGCTTCGATGATCACATCGACGAACACGGCAGCGCGCGGGCGGTTGCGCACGGTTCGGCGTTCGACGTGCTTCGGGGCTTCGATATGCACGTGCGGGAACGGTTCGAAGACCACGCGGGTGACCGTGCTTCGAAAGCGGAAGGCCGAGGTCATCTGGAACGCGCGGCAGACGCAGGCCTGGCCCAGCTTGAAGGTCACCAGCGCGCCGTTGGTCCGGCGCGGAGCGGTCACGATGATGCTCCGATCATGCACGCCGATGACCCAGGCGCTGTAGTTCTCGTCGTTGTCCGGCGAGGCGATCGTCAGCGCAAAGCGACGGCCGACGCTGGCGGCACCGTAATCGCGGCGCAGCGCGCTGAGCGGCGCCTGCGGGCCGGACCCGGCGGGTTCGGAATCCTGACCGGGGCGCTGTTCATTCTCGATGCTGTCGTGAAACACACCCTTGAGCAGCAGCATCCGTCGGGTGTGGTCGGTTTCGACGACGGCGCCTTCCGCGAGCAGCAGTTGACCTTCTGCACCAAAGACTGAAAAGGGCAGCGGACTGCCGACGACGATCTTCTTCTCGCTCATGGCATTCGCCAGTCTATGGGATGCGCCATGCCCAATCTGTGACGCCGCGCATGTTCGGCGGCGGTCGGATCCGCTACATCCGCGCGTGCCGGTCCAGCCCCATGTGGTCCAGAATGCGGCTGGCAATTTCTTCAATGCTGCAGTCGGTCACGTCGAGAAAGGGGACATTGAGTCGCTCGAGCATCGTGTGTGCGGTGCGCACCTCGTACTGCACCTGCTGCGCGGAGGCATAGCGGCTGCCAGGCCGGCGCTCGCTGCGTATCTGCTGCAGCCTGCCCGGCTTGATCGTGAGCCCGTACAGCTTGTTCCGGTAGGGCAGCAGTACCGATGGCAGCACGCCCGCCTCCAGGTCCTCCTCGGCCAGCGGATAATTGGCGGCGAATATGCCGTACTGGAGCGCCATATAGAGCGAGGTCGGCGTCTTGCTCGATCGCGATACGCCGATGAGTATCACCTCGGCGCTGCGATAGTTGCGCTGTCCGGCGCCATCGTCGTTGGCGAGCGCAAAGTTGACCGCGTTGATGCGTGCCGTGTAGGTCGGATCGCTGCTCGAACCGTGCAGCGCCCTGCCGCTGGCGTGTGCGGACTCCATCTGCAGTTCGGTTTCGAGCGGGCCCAGGAATGCCGCAAAGAAATCCAGGAACAGACCGTCGGCCTGTTTGACCGTTGCGCGCACCTGATCGTCGACCAGCGTGCAGAAGATGATCGGGCGTGCCCCTTCCTCCTGCGCGATGGTGTTGATGCGCCGAACGACCCCCTTGGCCTGCTCGACGCTCGATACGAACGGCATGGTCACCGAGCGGAATTGCAATCCCTCGAACTGCGAGAGCAGGCTGTGTCCCATCGTCTCGGCGGTGACACCGGTTCGATCGGAAACAAAGCAGATGGTACGCATGGGGTGGCGTTCAGGTCTTGACGCCGGCCAGGAACATCCAGGTCTCCACCACCGTATCCGGGTTCAGAGACAGGCTGTCGATGCCCTGATCCACAAGCCAACGGGCAAGCTCAGGATGATCGGACGGACCCTGGCCGCAGATGCCGACATACTTCTTGTGCCGCTTGCAGGCTGAGATGGCCATGGTCAGCATGGCCTTCACGGCCTCGTCGCGTTCGTCGAACAACTTGGCTACCACGGCCGAATCCCGATCGAGCCCGAGCGTGAGCTGCGTCATATCGTTCGAACCAATCGACATGCCGTCGAAGAACTCGAGGTATTTATCTGCGAGCACCGCGTTGGTGGGAAGCTCGCACATCATTATCAGCTTCAGATCGTTCTCGCCGCGCCGCAGGCCGTTTGCCGCCAGCAGCTCGGTGACCTGTCTTGCCTCGGTCAGTGTGCGCACGAATGGCACCATGACCTGCACATTCCTCAGCCCCATGTCCTCCCTTACCCGGCGCAATGCGCGACACTCCAGTTCGAAGCAGGGCCGGAACGCCTCGTCGATGTAGCGCGCCGCGCCACGAAATCCGAGCATCGGATTCTCTTCGTGCGGCTCGTAGGCGCGGCCGCCGATCAGATTGGCGTATTCGTTCGATTTGAAATCCGACAGCCGCACGATCACCGGCTGCGGCGCGAATGCCGCGGCGATCTGCGAGATGCCCTCGCAGAGTTTGTCGATGTAGAAACTGGTCGGATCCGCGTAGCCGGCGATCTGCTGCTTGATCTGGGATTGAAGTTCGACGTCGAGTTCGTCGAATTCGAGCAACGCCCGCGGATGCACGCCAATCATGCGATTGATGATGAACTCCAGGCGTGCGAGTCCGACGCCATGATGGGGCAGGGCCGCAAACGCAAACGCTCGGTCCGGATTGCCCACATTCATCATGATCTTTACGGGCGCCGGTGGCATCGAATCCAGCTGGATCTGCTGCTCTTCGATGCCGAGCACGCCTTCGTAGACGTAACCGGTATCGCCCTCGGCGCATGAAACCGTGACCTCCTGGCCATCCTTGACGGCATCGGTTGCCTCGCGGCAGCCCACTACCGCCGGGATGCCCAGTTCGCGCGCGATGATGGCGGCGTGACAGGTGCGGCCGCCGCGGTTGGTGACGATCGCGGCCGCACGCTTCATGACCGGCTCCCAATCCGGATCGGTCATGTCCGCAACCAATACGTCGCCGGGTTGCACGCGTTCCATTTCCTCGGCGCCGCGTATGACGCGGGCGCGGCCGGCACCGATGCGCTGGCCGATGCTGCGCCCCTCGGCCAGCACGCGCGAGCGCGATTTGAGTGTGAAGCGCTCGATGCTGCGGCCGCCGCGGCTCTGCACGGTTTCCGGCCGGGCCTGCAGGATATAGAGCTGACCGGTGGCGCCATCCTTGCCCCACTCGATGTCCATCGGGCAGCCATAGTGCTCTTCGATCGTCAGCGCCTGTCGCGCCAGTTGCTGAACCTCGTCATCGGACAGAGAGAAGCGACTGCGGTCCTTTGGGGGCACGTCGATCGTTACGACGCGCTCGCTGGACTTTTCCGGCGCGTACACCATCTTGATGGCCTTGCTGCCGAGATTGCGCCGCAGAATCGCCAGACGGCCCGCGCGCAGCGCCGGCTTGTAGACGTAGAATTCATCAGGATTGACGGCGCCCTGGACAATGGTCTCGCCCAGGCCATAGGAACTGGTGATCAGCACGGCGTCGCGAAAGCCCGATTCGGTATCGAGCGTAAACATCACTCCGCTGACGCCGAGGTCGCTGCGCACCATGTGCTGCACGCCGGCCGACAGCGCCACCGCTGCATGGTCGAAATTCTGGTGCACGCGGTAGGAGATGGCGCGATCATTGAATAGCGATGCGAACACCTCGTGCATGGTCGAGAGCAGAGCCTGTTCTCCGCGTACGTTGAGAAAGGTTTCCTGCTGACCGGCAAATGAAGCCTCGGGCAGATCCTCCGCGGTGGCGGAAGAGCGGACCGCCACGGCAATGCCGCGTCCCTGGTCCATGCCGCGCCACGCCTGCAGGACGGCCTGTTGCAGCTGCGGCGGAAACGGCGTGTCGAGGATCCAGCGGCGGATTTGCGCACCGGTGCGCGCAAGCAACGCCACATCATCGACATTGAGCTTGGCCAAAGTCTGCGTAATACGGGCGGCGAGGCCATCCTGCTGCAGGAATTCCCGGTACGCCTGTGCTGTGGTGGCGAATCCGTCGGGCACCGTAACGCCCAGGCCCGACAGGCTGCGCAGCATCTCCCCCAATGACGAATTCTTGCCGCCGACCAGCTCCACATCGCCGCGTCCGAGCTGGTTGAACGGAATCACGTAATGGCTCATTAGTTGTTCTCATCGCATCGCCAGATTCGACGATGCGCAATCATACTATGAGCGCAACGGCCTCAGCGCCGGATGGTCACCAGAAGTACGGATGCCAATTTACGCCGAAAGTGAATTGATCTGCCGTGTAATCGAATCCGACATTGTTGCCGTTATTGATCAGGCGTGCCCATTCCAGATTCAGCGATGCGCCGCCGCCGAGGTTGAACTCGGTCCCGACGCCATAGGACAGCCCGGCTTCATTGCTGTGAAAGTCTTCGTAATTGCGGTGAATCTGCGCACCGCCGATTCCGGCGATGAGGTAAGGCGAGAACCATGGATTGAGCGGCAGCATGCCCTTGACGTACCCCCCGTACAGCGCGTCCAGATCGACATGATCGCCTTCGGATCTGCCGCCACTGACTGTAGTGCCGATGCGGCCTTCGATGGCCAGATAGGGACTGAATTGCTGACCCACCCGAAAGATCGCCACGGTGGGCGCGAGCTGCGGAATGGCCTCTTCGTTGTACAGCACCGCGCCGGCACTGGCGCCAAAGTAAAAGCCGCCGTAGCTCGGGCCACTGCGGTAGTCGTAATCCTGCGCCATGGCAGCCGACGATACGAGCGCGCTCAAGGCCAGTCCGATCCACAAGCGATGTTTGATCATAAGATCCTCACCTCAAGCGCTGATGTAAATGAAGCTTCCGTCCTGTGACCGACAGCTCGAGAATGAAGTTCCCGCAAAGCCGTAGCTTCACCAACGCACCCGGCTCCCCGAGGTTGACCGCAGGCCCGATGGCGTCGCACTGACTTCCGGCAGCCGATCTCGTATTCTCGAAACGATGCCAGCACCAGCCACAATCGTGATCATCGGCGGCGGATTCTCCGGCACCGTGCTGGCCGCCAATCTCCTGCATCGGCCGCCGGCGGTTCCAACTCGAATCGTTCTCGTGGAGCGCGGCCCTCGCATCGGAGGCGGTGTGGCTTACGGTCCCGCCGCCTACCCATATCTTCTCAATGTTCCGGCGGCGCGCATGTCGGCGACTTCCTACGAACCGGGACACCTGGTCGACTTCGCGCGACGCCACCTGCCACAGGAGGGACCGGACTCATATCTGCCGCGGCAGTTCTACGGCGAATATCTGCATGAGTTTCTGCGCTCGGCCGAGCGCGCTGCGCCAAGCCACGTGCAACTCGAATGTGTGCACGGCGAGGTCACCGCGCTGCGGCCGCGCGGCGGACAAACGCTGGTCATCATGGGCGAGCAGCAACTCCTGGCCGAGCAGGTGGTGCTGGCCTGTGGTAATCAGCCCAACCCCGTCCGGCCCTATGCGACCGATGTGGTGCACAGCGCGGCGTACCTTGCCGAGCCTTACCGGACACCCGGTGCGCGGAGCACCGATTGCACACTGCTGCTGATCGGCACCGGGCTGACGATGGTGGATATCGCGGTCGCGGCTGCGGCGGAGCATCCCGCGCTGAAGCTGATCGCGATATCGCGCCATGGCTGCATGCCTGCGGCGCAGCCCAGCATGGCTCCTCCGGCTGTACTCGATGCAAGTTCAGGGCTGCACGGAATCCTGGCCTGTCGCTCGGTGCGTGAACTCTCGACAGCTGTGCGCGAGCTCGCCGACACAGTGCAGGCTCGCGGCGGAGACTGGCGCGAAGCAATCAGTCGTATGCGCGATTGCGCTCCGGCCGTCTGGGAGAATCTTGAGGAACGCGAGCGACGTCGATTCCTGCGCCATGTGCGCGTCTATTGGGAAACGCGCCGACATCGCATGGCCCCCGAGTTTGCGCGGCAAGTCCAGGATCTGATCCGCGAGGGGCGACTCGAAGTGCATGCAGGCACGATCCACGAGCTGCGCCGGGATGGAGAGCGCATCTCGGTTCGTTGGCACGAACGCGGGCAGCGCCAGCTGGGGCAGTTCGGCGTCGATCGGGTCATCGATTGCACTGGGTCGGACAATCGCCTGGAGCACACCACGGACCCGTTGTGGCGTCAGCTTCTGGAGCTGGGCCTGGCAACCCCCGACACGCTCGGACTCGGCCCCCTCACCGGACCGCACGGCGCGCTCATCGGCGCTACCGGACGCTGCGCGGAGCGGCTGTTCTACCTGGGGCCCATGCTCAGAGCGGCTTACTGGGAGGCCACGGCTGTGGCCGAGCTGCGGGTGCGCGCGGAAGCCCTGGCGGCGCTGCTGGCGAATCGGGAATAGGCGCCGGCGCCCGCGGCAACCCACGCCGCCTGAATCTCCGCTGCTCGCACATAGCGGCGGCGAATCTAACCATGTCGAATTGCTAATCGATTCCCGACGCGCACTCGTTTAGCGTGGCCGGATCACGAGGTCATCGCAAATGGAGTCGAGTTGATATGACTGAGATCGCAGAGCGCTCCGAGCCAGCCGCCGCCGGAGGCAGCCCGTTCTGGAGCGATGTCATCCGCAAGGAGGATTGGTGGGCCATCTGGATCGGGCTCGGACTGGTCGTGGTCGCAGCGGCGCTGTTCGTGAGTGGACAAAGTCTCAAGTGGATTGCAATCGCACCGCAGAAGTGGAGCCACATATCGCAGGTCGGCGCGCAGCTCCAGGCCCATGGGGTGCAGTACCTGAGCCTGTTCGTGCTCTGGTCGGTGCTGTTCGGCATTGCCGCGGCAGCTCTGGGCATCAGGGTTTCGCGGTTCCTGGTCTCCTTCGCTCTTATCTATGTGATCACGCTGGCGCTGTATTTTCTGGGGCTGTGGGACCAGTCTTCGCGCTACAACCTCGAGCCTCCGCTGGTCGCGCTGGCGCTGGGCCTTCTGATCGCCAATACCTTTGGTGTGCCCAAGTGGGCTGACGCCGGCCTGCGTGTGGAATTTTATGTCAAGACGGGCATCGTTCTGCTTGGAACCAGCCTGCCGCTGACCTTGATTGCCTGGGCGGGGCCGGTAGCTATCGTCCAGGCAGCCATCGTTTCGCTCGTTACCTTCGGGGTCATCTATCTGACGGCAGTCCGGTTGGGGTTGGACCGCCGGCTGGCCGCCGTGCTCGGCACGGGCGGCGCGGTCTGCGGTGTATCTGGCTCGATCGCTGTCGCGGGCGCCGTTGGCGCACGCCGCGAACATGTGTCAGTGGCCATATCGCTGGTGGTTGCCTGGGCGATCGTGATGATTTACCTGCTGCCGCTGGCCTCGCGCGCGCTGGGCCTGTCCACCGGCGTCGCGGGGGCGTGGATCGGCACTTCCGAGTTCGCCGACGCGGCGGGCCTGGCTGCCGCGCAGACTTACGGTGGCTATGCCGGCAGCGTGCCGGGGATCCACGGCACCGCCGATGCGGCCGTGAGCGCGTTTACCCTCATGAAGGTGATCGGACGGGATATCTGGATCGGTGTATGGGCGCTGGTACTGTCGCTGGTCGCCACCGCGCGCTGGGAGTCAACCGGCGTGCGTAACCGGGCGGGAATAGGCGAGATCTGGAACCGCTTTCCCAAATTCGTGCTCGGCTTCCTGCTGGCTTCCGCCCTCGTGACCTGGGTAGCCCAGGGGCATAGCTATGCGGACTACAAGCAGACCGTGGTGCCCGGCCTGGTCGCTCCGCTGCAGGCGCTGCGCACCTGGGCCTTCACTTTTGC
>Ga0265338_10004901_pt1 | contig 17811 bp, 12 predicted proteins | sample 42126metaG_FD_193579 | JGI IMG/M metagenome (GOLD analysis project Ga0265338, IMG submission 193579) | Rhizosphere microbial communities from Carex aquatilis grown in University of Washington, Seatle, WA, United States - 4-21-26 metaG | ecosystem: Host-associated > Plants > Roots > Rhizosphere... | reverse complement strand
TTTTGATATTCTGGTTTCGAACCGGAAGAGGAGATCAATGAGCTCGGTCAAATATGGAACCTCGAATCGGTTTCCATTTGCAAAAAGGGACGACTTCACCTCCTTCGACGCCTGAATGTCGTCCAACAGCCTGATCATTTGATCTATCACCCGGCTTTGACGGTCGCCACCTAATACCGCCGTGCGGACTGCACTTCTTAGATCGCCGGGTTTGCTTTTGAACAGTTGAACCGCGAGTTTGGTCAGTCCAACCGATAGGAGCAATCCGAGTTCTATCAGTCCATGTTGATGCAGGGGTTTCGAAAGGTCCAAATTGGCACCCCAGCGCCGCAACTGCCCGGGCACAGTCACAGGAATCCTATTCCAGTCACGTTGCCAATTGTCCTTCAACAAGAAATCGTGCAGGGTACCCGGAATGTTCTTCGTGTACCCAGCCCAAGCGTCGTTTTCGGCATAGTAGGAAGAAAAGTCGTACATAGGAAGACCATTCGCAATCGCTGTCACGAGCGCGGAGAATTCCGAGGCATGAACAAGCTGGACACCAAACCTTAGAGCCGCAAACCGATGTTCCTCCTCGATGTTGCGCCCTACGACGCAAATCACCTGATCAAGCGCCATCGCCTCCTTCAGGCCGCGTAGCCAGAACGCCCTATCCATTGGGGACCTGGCAGAGCCAGCTCCGCAATCCAGACAAATTGTCCTGAGGTTAAGCAGCCCGTCAAATTGGTATCCAAGGACGTCAACGTCAGTCAAGTCCAAATATTTCTCCTTGGATCTTCCCGTTCGGCCAGCCTCCGACAGTAGGACCTCTGGCCGGACAACACAACCCATACGCCAAAGGAAGGACATCCCTTCGATCTTTAGCGGCGCATCTCCGTCCGCATCCGCGCGCTTAACAACTTTCGACACGCCACCCTTCTTCATAGCGTTATGATGTCTCGCATCGCTTCGTAAATCACCTTCTGCGTTTCCCTCGTGAACGTTCCGGTCCTCTTGGCTCTCGATATCACGGGCTCTTGGTAACTCGCATTAATAGCGTAGTTCCTCAGTTCTTGATTCACCGATACAGCTTCAACAGGCGAACCGTGCGCCAGGAGGCTGATGGCCGCTTCGAGCGCTTGCGAATTCTCCTCCGTATCAATGAAAGTCGTCACATACCGATCGGAGGTGGGCGAGGCTTTCTCTAACCGAACCATTCCCATATCATAGAGCATCCTGTATTGCGTAAACGGGTCGCTATGAGGCCTAAGGCTTCCTTTATCTCGAAATGCCCTTAGAATGGCCCCCGGATACAAGATTTTTGAGCCAGTTCCATAATGCTGACCGTATCGGACGCAGGCGATCAGGGCCCGCACCTTTTCAACCAACTTACTCTGAACTGCTGGGTCACCAGCGAAACCCCTATACGGAACAAACGCAAACTGGCGCTTCCCCTTCAGACCCTCCACGTCCGGGCTCGGAAGCACCCCTTCCGCCGCTAGCCGCTTCGCCAATTCTATGTGCTCGAAGCCTTTGCCGTCCAGGGAAAAGCCGGGCTCCTCCTGAACCCTTTTATGAACGGCACGAAAGCGCTCGTCACCGAATTCCTGCAGCAGTCTGTGGGTCGCCTCAACGTTCTCGTCCCAGTATTGCGGACTGAAAGCCAGCTTCTCACCGTTGGGCACCTGCACTAGCCTGATTAGGCCCGCATTGTCAGTGGCTTCGAGTATCGGAGCAGAGAACTTGAGCGAAAGCTGTTGAATGGGCAGTCCGCCATCATCGATACGCGGTGCTTCGGTCAAATGATGAAACGACTCCAGAGTCGCCAACTCCACCTCGCTCGGAGCCTGACTTGCGAGATGCTGGCCTACGCCCTCGTACAGGTCACCGTAGCGCGGGACGTTTTCGCGAACACGGACAACCTCGCCACCTTTCTTGGCGACGTCGACAAAGCCAATTTCTTCGAGAACACCGAGTACCACTGGGAGCAGTAACGGCTCGACACCTAGGCTATCTGCGACGGCCTCTAGCCTGGGGATGTCCTTCTCCTCAAAGACATCGGCACCTCCGATGTGTGCTGCCAGCCTCGCAGCCTTTCCCGCCAGAAAAGTCTTCTTAAACTCACGGGTCGCGAACGGAGGCAAATCCGGACCAGATTGAAGCCCCGATTCCACGTCCTGCGCTCTCAGCGCCAAGTCTCTGGGTCTCATAGCACTATCATATCAGCAACTATACTCGGTAGACACAGGAGCAGTAACGCACAGGTAGCAGGTTTCCCCGCGACGAGCCCTCAGAGGAGCGTAAATTGTGTCCGCTTTGATCGAGTGAGGCCGGAGAATGGGAAAGGGGACGACTACAACCCCGCCAGCTACTGGATTGCCCAAGCGCGGTCTTCCTCCCGACGCAGCCAATCTCTTATCAATGCCGGCTCAGATATCAGCGTTTCTTCGGAAGCATGCCGCTCGTTGGCCCTTTCAAGCAAATACTCTGCTAGCAGCTCTTGCTCATCTGCGGTTAGTTGCTCCGCCTGCTGTTTGAGGTCCTTCTGTTTTCGGATGGTCCATCAGCCTAGTTTTGCCATTGAGCTTGGGAAGACGTTATCCGGATTGAGCACTTGCACAGCGTCCCCGGTAAGTCGGTTTTGCCTCACTTTCAAACTCGCTTTTCGGCCCAAAACAGGCCTGACGAGTCGACAAAGCCCGTCCGGCCGAATCGCGCCATCAAGCAGGAACGTACGTCAACCTGATGACATCCCCGCCGATGCGGTCGCTGGACACAAGGCGGAGCCGCGGCCGGGGGCCGGCGAAGAACGGCTGCCCATCGCCAAGCACGATGGGATGGATGTAGAGTCGATACTCGTCGATCAGACCAAGGTTGGTCAGGCTCCCTGCCAGGTTTGGTCCCGCTACGTCGATCTCCCCTTCCAACTCAGCCTTCAGCCTGCGGATCGCCGCCTCGAAGTCGTCCCCGACGAGCGTGGCGTTGGGGCCGACCGACTTCAACGAACGCGACACAACCCACTTCCGCTGGCCGCGCCACACCGCCGCGAATTCGTGGTCCTCCGCGTCCCAATCCGGAAGATCGTCGTCCCAATAACGCATGATCTCGTACATGCCGCGACCGTACACCGCGCCCGTCAGGCCGCGCACCTGCTCTATGAAGTAACGAGAGAGCGCGGGATCGGGTGGCCCGATCTTCATGTGGTCCACGTAGCCGTCCAGGGACTGGCTCAATCCATACACGAGCTTTGCCATGCTACAAAACCTCCTCGCATGTTTTGCTGGTACCGCATCTTGATTCAGGGTTCAGGAAGGTTGGCCACGCTTCCTTCTAAACGCACGTGCCTGAGCTGAGAAATCTTGGAGCAAACTGCGCCATTCCGCGCCCAGAAGAAACGCGTCGGGAGACCCCTCGACGTCGATTTCAGGCACGTAATGACCCGCAACCCCCCTGTCCAGGATTCCGTCATCGAGAACACCCCTCTCCCTAATGATCAGCATCGGAAGGCCCAATTGAAAAGCCATCCCGGGCTCGATGTGGCACCAGGGACTAGTTAGATACACTTGACTCATCACGTCGTCGTCGAGGTTATGGCGCAGCCTGAATAAAGGGTCGGCGCGGTAACGTCTAAGGGCGACAACTACAAGCCCATTGGACTCAGACATAAGCATCCTTACGGTAGCAAGCGGTGGGTCGCCGCCGTATTCGTTAACCCCCAGGGTCTTAGGCAGCAAGCCCGACGTCAGAACGTGCTCCTCGAGAATCTGAAGGAATTGAGTTTGATCCGGAGTAACCGGATTCGGTCTGCTTAGGAAGATGGGAATGCTCATCGGTCACTTTGTGCGCACCAAAGTTTACAACGAAAAGCGGGTCGCCGCAAAACATGCATGAGGCTGCGCCATAGCTGGTTTCATTGTAAAGGTAGATGGAACTCAGGTCGGCACCGCTTGCGGAAGCCAGCCTGGGTGACCCGGCCTAAAGCAGCTCAATCCGAACCGTCCGAAGAAGCTCCTCTTGAAAGACCTTGGATTGGAAGGCGCCCCGCCGGATCGTAAAGGAGAATAAGAGCTTCGACCTTCTTGCACGGACCAAAGCTGCAACCCCCGTTGGTCTTCGTGATGCCTTTCGAAAGAAGGAGATATCCATACCGGGAAAGTGGGGTTTCAGGACCCGCGAAACCCTACCGTCCGAGTCCGCTTCCGATAATTGCAGTCCCTCCAGGCATCCACGCATCATTGCCTCATTTCTCGAAGTGTGGATTGCCATCCCAGTCAAGGAATTGTTCCCGAGGAAAACAGAAGTGTAAATAGGCCCGAAGCCCGGCAGTCTGTGGCAGCAAAGGTGCGTCCGACCCCATATTAGGGAGACTTTAACTGGAGCTATCTCCAGGACTTGGCGCCCTTGGCTGAACGTAACAGTGTCCTCCTTAGCCATTCCGATTACCCGCCCAAGAATGCTCCTCGAAATGGTCCCTGCAAGAGCTTTGCCATGCAACAAGGCCTCCAACCTGCTCACAAACTCTAACTCTTAAACCGGGCTCTTTCGCCCCGAACTATTATGTCTTGGGCCTGTGCCTTGCAGTCATCCGCCCCTGACTCCCAGCTGTTTACTTAAGCAGAGATTCGAGATCTGTGGTGCTTCGCGACTTTACGACCGGAGCCCTCCCACCTCCTTCGACAGGCTCACCGACCTCCCTCCCGATTTCGCTTCGCTCCATTGCCCTTCGGCGGGACTCGGAAGCCTCGGCGGGTTGAGGTTTGGTGTTAGCGGCGCCGGACGTCGCCAACTAAAGGCTTTCCCAAGCGCGGTCTTCCTCCGGGCACAGGCCTATCTCTTACCAAGACCGGTTCAGATATCAACGCTTCTTCGGAAGCGTGCCGCAGTGTGGACCAGCAGAACCCGCATCAGCCAGCCATATCGAGCTCGACTCCGAAGATCGCACGGGCGTGGTTTTGTTCCCAGTGGATGAATGCCTCTGCTTGCTCCCGCGACACGTCCGGCCATCCATCGAGGAACTCCGCAATGCCGCCGCCTTCGTCAAGCGTGTCGATGAGGGCTTGGATTGGCACGCGCGTACCCTTAAACCGGACGCTTCCGCCCAATGTGTCTGGGGTGCTGACGAGCACCTCTTGTAGTTCCTTCGGGATTGTCATCGCTAGCCCTTCCTTCGACTATTATGTCCTGCGCTTGCCCCACCTTGTCTCCGCCAGAATTGGAACCGCGGAAGCTGCACCAGGTTGGAGGGCCAAAATTCCGTTTGTATGGAGCTGGCCAGGACGGTGGCGTTTGCCCTTAATGTCATCCACCCCTGGCCCCTCCTTCAAAGGCGGGGAACCCAAGTTGGCTTCGCCGACGTCGAGCCGCGCTCGACCCGCACCCTAAGAGGGTGCGCCACTTCATCCCCCTTCTCCGAAGAGCGGGCTCTCGCCGACGTCGAGCTGTGCTCGAGATCCAGGTGAAAGGTGAAAGGTGAAGGACAGAGGGAAGCCGCCACCCCTTCGTTCTCCCCTTCTGCGGTTTCTGTGCCCTCTGCGGTTCAAGCTCCGGAGTCTCTAGCCAAGAAGACGCAGAAACCGAGACCCAACCCATCGGTGTCTTCGCAAGAAATTCGCGAATCCCCGGCAAAACCAAGCAAAATCGCGCAAGTGTTCACCTAACACCAAACACCAAACACCAAACACCTAACACCCAACAACCAAACACCCAACCCCTATCACCACCTCGTCGTCACCGTATACCGAACCACCTTCGTCCCGTTCGCGGGGACGTTGACCACGAACTGCATCGTGTTCGCGTCCTCCTTCGTGAACGGGTCGCTGTTGCCGCTGATCTCCCAGTCGCCATAGTGGCGCTCGAGGAGATTAACCTCCTGATTCACGTCCTTGTGGTTCCGAACCGAAATCTCGAACGTCTCCTCGAACGCCGAAGGCCCCAGCCGATGAAACTCGAGCCGCTTTCTCGTCGAGACCACGTCGAACGAGCGCCCAACCACCAGGGACAGCTTCTCATCCTTCGGCGTGTGGCCGATGTGGTCTTCGCCCAGCATCTGCACCGAGCCGCCGCTGTCGCGCTCGTAGATCTTCACCGTCCCCTCCGGCAGCGGCATGCCAAGGTTGTTCTCCTTGCTGTTCTGGAACTCGAGCCGAACCTGGGGGTGAAAGTCACCCACCGCAACCACGCCTTCCGAAGGATAATAGGAGCCGAAATCCTGGGTGGAATCGATGATCAGCTTCTTCTTGACGTCAATGCCATGACCCTCGAGAAGGGATATCTGCTTCGTCTCCTTGTTGTTTAGGGTGGTCGGCCGCTGGAGCGTATACAGGTGATATTCGAACAGACCCTGCTCCTGAAATTGAGGCGCCGCTTTGGCCGCCGGAACCGCGAGATTCAAGCCCAACTGTTCATCGCTACGCCGGTTGCGCACTTGATTCACATCCCCAGTCAGCAGCTTCAGCCTTACATTCTTGAACGTCGCCCCGCTCTGGTTGTTCATCGTCACCCAGCCAAGCAGGTCGGCCTTGGCCGCCTCGTCGATCGTGAGCACATAATCCGCGCTCCAGCTCATGCCGTTGGTGAGGTAGCTCAGCTCGACCGTGTTGTCCCCCGCCTTCGATGAATCGAGGTCCCAAAGCAAGGTCGGCCGGCTGATAAGTCCCTCCGGAATCGAGTCCACCTCCACCTCGCCGGTCGGGTCGAGAATGATGCGCCCGTCGTCCGTCTTGAGCACCATGCCGTTGTAGGTCTGCTCCGTGCTCCCGTTTGAGTTCACCACCGCGGTCGGCGAACTCATCAGCACACCGGTCACAACCTCCTTCGTGGAGTTCGGCAAAGTCCGAATAAGTCGAATCTTAGAACCAACCGCCTTATCCAGAATCGCCTGCGTGCTGATCAGGTCGTATTGGTAGTTCTGCTCCAGCACGTTGATCGAGCCTTCCTCGCTCACGCTCTTGAACCCAACCGTGTTGGGCTGAATCTGGGCGGCCACGTTCTCGATCGCCAGCGTCTGCCTTCCCTGCTTAAGCGTCAACATCCGGTATTCCTTCACGAGGCCAAACCCCTGGTTGTACACCGTGATCTCGTTGAAGTTCGGCGAAGCCTTCTGCGCCGCCAAAATCGCCCCTAACAAAACCCCTGTAATCATGCCGTTTATCTCCTTTTGCCATTAGACGGCCTAAAGCCGCCGCCGCGACAAATTCGCCCTCACGGACTCATTTTAACGGAACAAACTCGCAGCAATATCTGCCCAACTTCCATGCGGGGCGGGAAACACTCCAACGTGCGTCGACTTCGACACCTCTTTTATTCAGCGTTCACTCTGTTTCTGATTCAACTGGGGACTGCTTTCGCCCAAACGGCCCCCGCCCCACCCACCGAATACCCGCCAACCGCTATTCCCTTCCCCGTCACAACCCACCCGCGCCTCTGGGTAACGGTGAAAGATTTGCCCCGCCTTCGAAGTTGGGCGGTTAAGACGAATCCCGTTTACGAGAGCGGCATGGTTCCCCTGCTGGCCGAGGCGGTCGACGTCTACAACACGCAGTTCTTTCCGAACGGGAAGCAAAACCCCAACTACCCCGACCCGGGAGACGTCCAGGGCTACACCGGCTACCTTACCGAGCAGTACGGCGCCGTTCTCGCTTTCAACTCGCTTATCGATCCCGTTCCCGCAAACCGCATCAAGTACGCGCAATACGCGCGGAACCTTCTGATGGTCGCCATGAACCAGGCCGCCCTCGGCCACCTGGCCAACGCTCCTTTCCGCGACCCCGCGTTCGCCGTCTATAACCGGGCAAACGGGTCTGGCGAGCAGTGGCCGCTCATGGTGGATTGGATCTACAGCGCGACCGACGCCGAAGGAAAGCCGATTCTCACCTCGACCGACAAGAGCACCATTCGCAAGGTGTTTATGATCTGGGCGAACGACTGCTTGAACGCCTCCACCACAGGCGGCGACCACCCGGAGCCGATCGGGGCGACGAACACGCTCGACCTGCTGCCAAACAAGTTGCCGTACCGGATGGCTTCCAACAACTACTATCTCGGTCACGCGCGATTGCTGACGATGATGGCGCTCAGCATCGACCCGTCGGACGATCCTCCGCTTGATTCGGCAGAGCCCAGCTCCCAGCTAGGAAACTCCTTGCGCAGCTATCTGCTCGACGCCATCGGCGCCTGGCTGTACCAGGAATACGCGATGATGGGCGAGCCGGCAAGGGTGGCCAAGGCATACGGCGTTCCCGGGTCAGGAGCAGGGTTTGGACTCGCAAGCGGCGGCCTTCCACCTGAAGGCATGCTTTACGGCCATTCGTTTGGGTTCGTCCTCGGCCAGCTTCTAGCCCTTCAAACCGCGGGATTCAATAACCTGAGCTACGCGGGGCCACAAATCGGGCTGATCAATTCGCCGGTGTGGGATCGTTACGTCAAAGGCTACTTCTCGTCGATGACCCCAACCGCCAAAGTCGACCCGTCTCAAACCTACCTTGGCCCGTGCTACGGCTTGGCCAGCTATGGAGACCTCCTGCGGCTCTGGGTCACGCCAGACGAGATGCAGTCGTTCTCGCTCCTCGCCCTTCTCGAGCAGGAGAACGGCGTATCCACCCATTTGAACGATGCCCGCTGGTTCGCGGTCAACGCCTGCGAGGGTGGCGCCAGCTTCCTCGGCACGCGGATCACCGATCCCTGGAGTTGGAGCTCGACCAATTCGATTCTCTACTACCTGCTTCTGAACCCGACGCTGCCTGCCGCATCCGATCCCCGGTCAACCTTCCCAACGTTCTTCTTCGACCCCGCGGCAGGAAGAATCATCGCTCATTCGGACTGGACTTCCTTCGGAACGATGTTCGATTACCGCGCCAGTTGGGAGTCGATCAACCATCAAGATGGCGATGGCGGCCAGTTCGAGTTCTACCGAAATGGAGAGTGGCTCACCAAGGAAATGAGCAACTACGACACCAACGACATCGGCCAGACGTCGCCCTACCACAACACGCTGAGCCTGAAGAACTGGAGCCCGAACGGAACGCCCACCCTAGACTGGTTCGAGGGCCCCGAATGGACGAACGGCAGCCAATGGATTCTCGACCAGAACGCAGGCGACCCGGCGACCGAGGTCAGCCACGGAACGGGATATGTGTACGCGAACAGCAACCTGACGCCGCTCTTCAACCTCCCGGACATATGGAACGCGACCGTCGCCGCAACCGACGTAACCCAGGCAACCCGCAGCATCCTCTGGCTCAACGACGACTACATCGTGGTTTACGACCGTGCGACGACGGTTCATCCTGGCCTATTCAAGCGGTTCAACTTGGCGCTAATCGAGAACCCGACGATCGAGGGCAAAGTGGCGACAGAAACCCTCGCAAGCGGCCAAAAGCTGTTTGTCCAGAGCCTTCTTCCTGCCGACGCCGCACTCAGCTCTTTTTACGGGGCGGGGAATCTCCACTCGGTGGCAATCCTTGAGCCGACCCAATACATCCTCACGATCGAAGACCCAACGAACCCGTCCAATGTGAGATTCCTGAACGTATTGCAAGGGGCTGACAAGGGCGTGGCCATGACGCCGGCCGTTCGGTTGAGTTCCAAAGCGGGCGTGCCTTTCGATGGGGTCTCGCTCGCCGGCATGGCCGCCTTCTTCCCAACGAACAGAATCGCTTCGATAGCGCCAACCACCTTTGATCTTCCGACATCCGTACACACTCTTTATGTCGGCGGTCTAACCCCCAACGTCTTTTACAACGTCACCACTCAGAGGACTTCCACAACGCTGACGGTCGTGATGGCGTCGGCAAAAACGGGCCAAGTTTCCGACCCCGCAGGTCTTTTGAAAATCGCCCTCTAAGAGGCTATCTGCATGGTGCGCCCGACGTAGAAATAATTAGATAGTCCCGAGAACGGGACTGAGGGGTGATATTATGGCCGTCGCATCACGCGAAGCACTGGAAATTTCTTTTGGCGCCGTAAACGGCGAATTGCGGGAAAAGAACCATCAGGTGCTGCAACCTATTTTGTTCGATTTGATCGCCTACGCCCGGGTGCTGAAACAACTGCACTGGAACGTGATAGGACCTAACTTCAGGCCCATTCATCTGCACCTCGACGAGATTTACGGGGAAGCGGAAGAAGCAACCGATTTGGTGGCGGAAAGGCTTTCCGCAGTTGGTCACAGCCCGAACGGTCGCGTACGAGACGTGGCTTCGAAATCCGAGATCGGAGACATTCCCGAAGGCTTCACCCGCGACAGCGAGGTGTTGCTTCTAGCCGAGCACCGGACCAAGCAGGTGGTCGAGAATATCCGGGCGCATATGGCCGACATCGAAGATGTCGACACAGTCACGGCCGACCTGCTTCACCAGATTTGCGCGGATCTAGAGAAGCATCATTGGATGCTCCAAGCCCAACGCGTTTAGTTTGAGTGATGATTGGTGATTGGAGGCTGTTGCATTGGCCGCCGCAAAACGTAGCTCGAGCCTCCCAAGACCCTGCCTCTCTCCTCCGTGAGGGAGGCCGGTGAGTCTGCGATCCGGGTGGGAGGGCTCCGGGTAAACAGCCGCGAGGCACCGAAAGAAGTCAATGCAACAGCCTCCTTGACAGCGCTTTGTGGTGCTGTGGCTAGACGCCGCGCGACGGGGTGCGTCTCGAACTCCTAGGGCAGTGGCGCACCCTCTCAGGGTGCGTGTCGAGCAAAGCTCGACCCATTTGGAGCTTGGGCTTGTGAGAGAGCGTAGTGTCCCTTCAGGACACGTGAATTTTGGTCGTGGCTACCAGGGGTTAAAACCCCTGGCTAAAACATGCGGCCCCGTTGGGGCCATACCGCCAATACCCAATCACCACTAAACCTTCAACTCTCAGCCCCAAAGGGGCTAAATATCTTACCCAGGGGTTTTAACCCCTGGTAGCCGACCAACAAACTCCTGTGTCCTGAAGGGACACTACATGAGACCCCTCTACCCTCTACACCTCTACCCTTAACCTTTCACCTTTACTAAACACCTGCCGCACAAGGTTGACCCCAAAGTAGTAAGGTATCTCGCGGTAATCGCCGCACTCGAAGACGGTAAAGTCCGCCGCCTTCCCTGCCTCCAAGCTCCCGATCTGGTCGCCGCGGTTGAGGCTGTAAGCGGCGTTAACCGTCGCGGCGCAGAGCGCCTCGGCCGGGGAAAGCTTCATGTGCGTGCAGGCGAGCGATAGGACCATCGCCATCGAGGTCGTCGGGGATGAGCCCGGGTTGAAGTCACTGGCAAGGACGACAGCCAGACCAGCGTCGATCATTTCGCGCCCCTTCGGATAGCGCTCGTGGCCAAGCGCATAAACCGAGCCCGGCAAAAGCACGGGCTGAACTCCTGCCGCGCGCATCGCTGCGATTCCGTCAGAGCCGGTCTGCTCCAAATGGTCCGCGGTTCGGGCCCCAAGCTCCGCCGCAAGCTGGGCGCCCCCGTTGCAAGTGAGCTGGTCTGCGTGGATCCGCAGTCCAAGCCCACGAGCTTTGGCCGCCTTCAGAATCATCCGGCTCTCGTCCAGGGAGAAGTAGTTTCTCTCGCAAAAGACGTCGCAGAATTCGGCCAACCCCTCGGCCTGAACCGCAGGAAGCATCTGCTCGACGACCAACTCGACGTATCCGCGGTGATCGTCCTGAAATTCGGGTGGAAACGCATGGGCGCCCAGAAAGGTTGGTACGACGCTCAGCGCCATGTCTTGGCCCACTTTGCGCGCCACCCGAAGAATCTTTAGCTCGTCTTCCAGAGAAAGCCCGTAACCGGATTTGGCCTCGACCGTAGTCGTCCCGCCGGCGAGGAACCAGCCAGCGTGCTTCTTCGCCTGGGCGAGTAGCTCCTCCTCCGATGCCCCTCGCGTGAGGCCGACGGTTCTGCGAATGCCGCCGCCCGAGGCGGCGATCTCCTCATAGCTCTTCCCGCTCGCCCGCTGCTCATACTCCTCAACCCGGTTACCCCCGAACACCAGGTGCGTATGGGCGTCGACAAATCCTGGCAGCACGACACAATTGCTTGCGTCGATGGTGTGGGTGTCGGGCCGGACGAGTGACTCGATTTCCCTCGTCGGTCCGACACAGACGATCCGGCCGTCCTCGGCGAACAGCCCGCCATTTTCAAGAATGCCAAGCTCGCCCATTTCCGCGCCCACCCGTGGCCGGTTAGGGCCAGCAAGCGTAACCAACTGCCGAGCGTTCAGAACTGCTAGAGACTTCAAGGCATGAGTTTATCTGGTTAGGCATTGGGCATTGGGCGTTGGGCCTTGGGCCTTGGGCCTTGGGCATTGGGCCTTGGGCATTGGGCGTTGGGCATTGGGCGTTGGGCGTTGGGCGTTGGGCGTTGGGCCTTGGGCATTGGGCGTTGGGCCTTGGACATTGGGCCTTGGGCATTGGGCGTTGGGCATTGGGCGTTGGGCATTGGGCGTTGGGCCTTGGGCGGTGGGCATTGGACATTGGGCGTTGGGGTTGGGCGTTGGGCATTGGTGCTTTGGGCGTTGGGCCTCGGGCGGTTAGGCGGCCCCGCACGGTAAGCCATATTTTCCGCCAAAAGTCCGCCGCAGGCGGACGGTAGTGAGCTTGCGAACGTTGTCCGCCTGCGGCGGACTCGAAGCAACCGGAGAGGGAATGTTTCAAGATGCCGCCGGAAGACCGTCGCTACTAGGTCAGGCGCCTCAGACCCCGCCAAGGCCCAAAGCCCAAAAGCTCACTTCTTCTCGCGTCTCTCCAGAATGCCAGATGCGAACGATAAGATGCATGCGGCGGCGCATAGGGTCGTCACGTCGGCCACGTCGCGCTCCGGGTCGATTTCTACAATGTCCATGACCGCGATGTTATAGTGCGAGCCGCACATGTAGGCCATCTGTCGCAGTTGCCATGGCATCAGTCCGCCCGGCCTGGAACCTGGCGTCGCCGGGGCGAAAGCGCGGTCGAGGACGTCGATATCCAAGTCGAAATAGATTGCGTCAAGGTCTCTTAGGTGCTCGAACGCAGTTCTCATCGTGCGCTCGATGCCGTCTTCGTATACCTGCTCGACCGGAACGTAGTTAATCCCGTGCTCACGCGCCACCGCCGCGTATTCGCCCGAGTTGGCGAACGACTGGACTCCAATCTGAACTATGTGCGGGCCAACCATGCCATCGCTGAGAAGAGCGCGCACGGGATTTCCATTGTGCAAACCGCCCTCAAGCTCTCTCAGGTCGAAATGCGCGTCTAGGGTGAGCAGACCGCACCTTTCTACCGGACAGCGCAACCCAAGCACGCCTGGCCTGCTGATACCGTTGTCGCCCCCCAAAATGACGATAGGCATGTTCCGGTTTCGAAAATCGCCGACCGCGTCCGCGATTGGCTGCACGGCCTGTTCGGGCTTCATATCCGCGATATCGAGGTCGCCCATGTCTTCGACCCGAATGATTCTCAGATCGTTGTTGTGGGGTAGATCGTAGACGCTGTACCGTTTGAGCGCTTCCCGAATTGCGCTTGGCGCGAGATCGGCACGTCCAGGAGTAAGAGAGCAACTGAGGGGCGCCCCAAAGACGCCTAAGCTCGTTATGCCGTCCGACATGGCGTTATATTTGCCCGCCACCCAGTCGCTGGCCCTCGGCCAGTTCTTGTCTTCGTTAGTTTTCGCCAGTTTCTCGGTCACCATTTACTTTCCGTCAGTCCCTAATTGTTGGTTCCATTGGTATCTTCAAACCCTGTTCGCGCGCGAATGCCACCGCAGTTTTATACCCAGCATCGACGTGTCTCATTACCCCTATTCCAGGATCTGAGGTCAATACACGTTCCAACTTAGAGCTTTCTAAGGCGCCATCGGCCACCACGACCATACCCGCATGCTGCGAGTAGCCTATTCCAACGCCGCCGCCATTATGAATCGACACCCATGAAGCTCCGCTTGCGGTGTTGACAAGAGCGTTGAGTAAAGGCCAGTCGGCGATGGCGTCCGACCCGTCCAGCATGCCCTCCGTTTCCCGATAAGGCGAAGCCACCGAACCGGTGTCCAAATGATCGCGACCGATCACGATCGGGGCCTTTATTTCCCCCTTTCGAACAAGGTCGTTCAACGCCAGACCGAATTCGGCACGCTCCCCATAGCCGAGCCAGCAAATACGAGCCGGTAGGCCCTGAAAGTGAATCTTTTCCTGCGCGAGTTTGATCCACCGGCTCAGGCTTTCATTCTTGGGAAAAAGCTCCAAAACCAGCCGGTCGGTTCGCGCGATGTCTTCCGGGTCGCCGGAAAGGGCGGCCCACCGGAATGGCCCCTTCCCTTCGCAGAACAACGGCCTGATGTAACAGGGCACGAAACCGGGGATGTCGAACGCGCCTTCGACTCCGGCTTTCTTGGCCTGGGTTCTGATATTGTTGCCGTAATCGAAGGTGATGGCCCCACGGCTTTGAAGGTCGAGCATGGCCTGCACGTGGACGCCCATCGACGTCATCGATCGCTCCATGTATTCGTCGGGCCGTTCCCGCCTCAGCACCACCGCTTCGGCCAGGGTCATGCCGTTTGGGACGTAGCCGTTCAGCGGGTCGTGGGCGCTCGTTTGGTCGGTCAGGATGTCGGGCGTGATCCCACGCCGCACCATTTCCGGCAGCACGTCCGCACAGTTGCCGACTAACCCGACCGATATTCCCTTGCGGATCCGGGCGCCTTCTTCGATAAGGGCGAGGGCCTCGTCCAAGGTCGTCGCCATGCGGTCGCAGTAGCCAGAAACGATCCTCTTCTCGATGCGCTTCGGGTCGACTTCGATGCCGAGGAACGCGGCCCCGTTCATCGTTGCGGCCAGGGGTTGGGCGCCGCCCATGCCTCCCATTCCGCCCGACACCACCCACTTCCCTTCCAGCGACCCTCTAAAATGCTGCCGCCCGGCCTCCGCAAAGGTCTCGTACGTTCCCTGAACGATGCCTTGGCTGCCGATATAGATCCACGAGCCGGCCGTCATTTGGCCGTACATGGTAAGCCCCATGCGCTCCAGCCGCCCGAACTCCTCGAAGTTCGACCAATGGCCCACAAGGTTGCTGTTGGCGATAAGCACGCGGGGCGCCATGTCGTGGGTTCGGAACACCGCAACCGGTTTGCCCGACTGAACGAGAAGCGTCTCGTCGTTCTCAAGCTCCTGAAGGCAACGGACGATCGCGTGATAAGCCTCCCAACTCCTGGCAGCTCGGCCCGTGCCACCATAAACCACCAGGTCATCCGGACGCTCGGCCACTTCAGGGTCCAGGTTGTTCATCAGCATCCGCATGGCGGCCTCTTGATGCCAGCCCTTGCACGAAAGATCAGCTCCGCGCGGGGCCCGAATCGATGTCTGAGTCATTCGAATTCTCCTTCCTGGACCGCCTGCGCGACCCGTGCAATATCTTTATAAAGCGGCCGGTCTTCCGTCAGGGGTTTGGAAAGCGACCTAACCTTCTCGTAAGCCTTCATCACACCCTTGCCTGGCTTTAACGGCTCGCGAAAGTCCAAGCCCTGGGCGGCGGCCAAAAGTTCGATCGCAAACACCGTCGCGGTGTTCTCCACGACCCTCCTCAGCTTGAGCGCGGAGGTCATGCCCATCGAAACGTGGTCCTCCTTTCCTCCCGAAGTGGGCACGTTGTCCACGCTTGCCGGATGGGATAACACCTTGGATTCGTTAAGCAGGGACACCGCGGCGACGTGCGGGATCATGAATCCGCTCTCCATTCCGGCGTGGGTGGTTAAAAACGGCGGGAGCCCCTCGTTTAGGTCAGGGTTCACCAGCCGATCTATTCGCCGCTCGCTGATACTGGTCAGATCGGTCATGGCGATCGCCGCGTAATCGAAGCCGAGGGCGAGGGGCGCGCCGTGGAAGTTGCCTCCCGATAAGACTTCGTTCGTATCGGTGAAAACGAGCGGGTTGTCGGTGGCGCTTGCCGTCTCCACCTCGACGATCTCCTGCACGTGCCGAAGAGCGTCCCTCACCGCCCCGTGAACCTGAGGCATGCAACGAAGGCTGTAGGCGTCCTGTACGCGCGGATCGTTAAGCAGGTGAGAGCGCCGGATCTCGCTGTCGATCATCAGGTCGCGCAGATTCCTGGCCGACTCCGCCTGGCCCCGATGCGGCCTCGCGAGATGGATTCGCTCATCGAAGGCGACCGGCGTGCCGCGCAGCGCCTCCAACGTCATGGCGCCGGCCACGTCGGCGACGTGGGCTAGGCGCAGCGCGCAACGAATGGCGAGCCCGCCGGTGGCGGCCATCGCCTGCGTCCCGTTGAGAAGGGCAAGGCCCTCTTTCGCGCCCAGCTTGATCGGCGGGAGCCCATGAGCCGCCAAAGCGGCGGCGGCCGGCAAGTGGGTTTCGCCCTCCCACACCTCTCCTTCACCGATCATGGCAAGAGCGAGATGGGCCAGCGGCGCCAGGTCGCCGCTCGCGCCAACCGATCCCCGCTCTGGAATCACGGGGACGACGCCTAGGTTCAACATTTCGATGAGAAACTCGACGATAAGGGGGCGGCAGCCGCTGAAACCCATAGCGAGCACGTTAGCTCGGAGCACCATGATTGCCCTCGACTCTGGAACGCTGAGCGGCTTGCCTATTCCGCTCGAATGACTGCGTACGAGGTTCAATTGCAGCCTTTCAATGTCGCAGTGAGGCACCCGTACGTCAGAAAGCTTCCCAAAGCCCGTGTTTATGCCGTAAACCACCTCGTCCTTTTCAACGATGCCGTCCACGACCATTCTCGAAGCTTCCATCCGCTGCTTGGCCGGTAGACCAAGGCTGACACTCTCCCTGCCCTGCGCGACGGCTTCCATTTGGTCAAGCGTCAGCGGTTGGCCATTGAGTTCGATCATCTGTCAGATGCTACCGCTTCCAACGCGCCGAACGAGAAGGGCTCGTTAAGATCCTAAGTACTCTCCCCAGCGGCAATGCCGGGGTCGATGCCGATCGTTACTATTGCCGGGATGGGCTTTTGCGGCCGGAAGCTCGCCTACGACGGCGAAACTCAGCGGCAATTCTCTTAATAATTCGCTCCGGAGCTCCACCGGGTTCCTTGCCGAATCGGGCACTAGAAAATGGGTGGAACACCCATGTAATTTTGCGGGGAGACGAATCGATTTGAACCTAAGATTCGCGAATTATTCAATTGTGGAAAAGTTTCGTAAATTACCCCTTGCATGAGGGGGAAACCGCTGGTATAGTCTTTACATACCTTTCTGAGATGGAGGATCTCAGAGTCCGGTGCGCCGGTCGAATCAGAGACGTTATTCCCTCTGGATCAGGGTTAGCAGACGCGATGGAGGACTTCCATCGGCACTCGTAAGAGTGGGTTAAGCAGTACAAACATCGCTTGCCGATTGCAAAAAAGAGTTGTTCGCCACCTTGTGAGGAACCTTGGACCAAAGCTTCACAAGCGTAGCGGCGTAGAGCCAAGTGTGTCTCCGCCGCATCGAGCGACTTGTGGTTTTCGCGCCACACGGGGGCTGAGTACGGTTTGACGGCTCTCGGGTGTAGGATCGAATCAGGGCGTACATACTGAGCCGATCCAACGAGGACCCAAATTTGGCGTGTATGGAAAATGGATGAAAGTGCGGTCGCAAGACCGAAGCTACAACCATTGGAAATGCAAGCCTTACTTGGAGAAAGTCAACGGCTTTCGGGCCGATGGCGGACAAAAGGTAAAAGAGGTGCGTCGTTCAAGGGCAACTTTGAGCGGCGCGTCTTTTTTTATTTGTGGTTCAGCTCAGGAGGCCCTAAAGGGGACCGTTGAAAAATGCGTAGCGACGTGCGAAGCCTGGTGGTTTGGTCGTCGTTTAGGCATGAGTGCAGGCAAACGCAATCTCCAGGCAGTTTTGGGTCATTCGATCGATGAGCTCGTGCGCCCGG
>Ga0265338_10004900_pt1 | contig 17812 bp, 21 predicted proteins | sample 42126metaG_FD_193579 | JGI IMG/M metagenome (GOLD analysis project Ga0265338, IMG submission 193579) | Rhizosphere microbial communities from Carex aquatilis grown in University of Washington, Seatle, WA, United States - 4-21-26 metaG | ecosystem: Host-associated > Plants > Roots > Rhizosphere... | reverse complement strand
GGCGGCATGTCGAAGCGCGAGGCCCATGAAGAGGCCGTCAAACGGATTGAGGGCGGGAAGGCGAAGGACGAATTACCGAAGGCACCTGATTCTAAGACATTCGTTGGCAAACAAGCAATGGTGCCAATTCGCCGTGGCGGGCGTGGTCCTGTGCTGGGTGAGACAACGGCGGAGCGTACTGGTACTCCGACTGGATACGTGTATATGTACTGGTCTAGTTCTCTTAATCAGTATGTCACAGTGCCGAACAGCAATAGTGATGCGCTCCGTCCGGTCGGCCGCGCGGTTGACTATGACCTGGTCGAAGAAGACTGCGTCGCTGACATCAACTACTACAAGGAACAGATAAAGACCACAGAGGCGCAGCGGAAACAACGTGGTGATCAAGAAACAGATGCCGACCTGCACTTTTACAAAGAGCAGCTTGCCATCGAGGAGCGTAATTTGGCGCGCGTAAAGCGGGGTGAGAGAGTGGTTGCACGTGACATGCTGCTCCCGGTTGGCCGTGACGCTGATCCCGCAATGCAGATGCTGGCCAGGCAGCGTGAACTATTACGAAAGCGAAATACTTTGGATGCTCAGTTTGAAAACGGCGACGTTAGTGTTGCGGTTTATGAGCGCGGGTTAGAGGAAGTTGAGCGGTCATTACGTATTTTGCAAGCGCAAATGAATGCTTTGGCTAGGGATGCTGATCCGCTTCCAGTGGGCAAAGAAGAACCGCTGCCGCGGCCGAAAACCATCGAAGACCTGACCAGGCGGCTTGAGGGCGATAAACGGATCCTCGAACGGCGTAAGCCGGCGAAGGACGACCTTACTTTTGTGGCTGGCAGCCTGCCAGATACTGCTGAAGCACGCAGTATTCAAAAAATGCGTGAGGAATTGTTGGCTCTTGATCGTAAGGACTTTCTGTCAGCCAGCGAGCGTGCACGTATGCTGTACTTGGAAGAGTTCTTGCGCGCAAAGGGTCGTTTAGCGACAGACGCCTTGGTACCAGTCGGCAAAGTCTGCGATGAACTACGACCGGTCGGGGCGGGGAGGTAAGGCATGCGGGGCTACTTCACGACTCCCATCTCCGAGAACATCGAGGAGACGCCAGAGGGATTCCTGATTGCCAGGGACTGCGTCCTGGCCAGGACCGGTTGGCAGAAGTACCAGGTATCGGACCTGCCACGCGAGGCCGCTGACCGACTGGGTGTGGACGTGTCTAATCCGTCCGCGTCTATCGAGCTGTTCCGCCCGCTCGCCGAGGTATTCCACCCTGACACGATGAAGTCGGCCGAGGGCAAGCCGGTAACCGACAATCACCCGAACAGCGCCGACGGCTTCGTGCATCCCGACAACTTCGCCGAGTTTGCGCGCGGTCACATCCAGCATATACGCCCAGGGCGTGAGCAATTGGATTCTGGCGACTATCCGCTGCTGGGTGACATACACATCACTGCCGAGCCGCTGCTGTCCAAGGTGCGCAACAAAACGGCGCGCGAACTCTCGCTCGGTTACGACTACGGCATTCGTCGGGTCGGTGACCGTATCGAGCAATGCGACTTCATCATTAACCATTGCGCAGTGGTGCCGCGCGCGAGAGCCGGGCCCGAAGCCCGCATCAACGATGCCGCGGCTCCTGAACCTTCTGAATCACCGCCGCCCGCGCCGGTCATCAAGGAGCCGGCAGAAACCACAACCCTAACTAAGGAGAAAAAGCCTGTGAAGAACAAATTGCTTCACACTTTCGGCAGAGGACTTCGGGCCATGGCGGCCGACGAAGCAACCGATCCCGAGGATTTGGCGGAGGCGGCGATGGAGATTTCCAAGCACCAGGAACCTCCGGCGCAGAGCTCCGTCGTTGACGCCGAACGCAAAACTGCACATGACGCCTTCGAACGCATGATGGACGGCAAAGCCACTGATGCTGATATGGAGACGCTCGGCAAGTGGATGAAAGAAGAGAAGGAAGAGCCGGAACACCAAACCGACACAGCCGAGCTGGAGCAGGTCCTGGCCAGTGACGCCGGCGAAAAGTGCGCTGACTGTGGTGCAGTCATGGACAAAGACCACGTCTGCGACGCCGAGTCGGAGGATCCGCAGGAGGCCGAGGAGGAAGAAGAGGAGGGTGAGGAAGAGCGGTCAGAAACAGGTGTTGCTGATCGTGTCCGTGCAACAGACGCGGTGGAAGGCGCCCGGGCCGTACTCAAGGTCCTCCGTCCCACCGTGGCCCGGTGCAAGGACACTGCCGTTCACAATGCCTTCAACGCCGCACTGCGTTCGGTGACCCGGTCCAGCCGTGCCTCTGCGGGTAGCTATGACCGTTTCGGTACTGTGGCCCGTGCTCGCGACGGCGCAAAGCGGGCTCCGGCACGTGCTCGGGCTCGTGCAGCTGATGCCGGAGCTGAGAACCCGCTCGAGAAACTGCAGAAGTACTACAACGACGCGCACAAGGGGGTTAAATAACTATGAGTTCCTTCACCTCTTTTGGAACTTCCATTCCGGTGACAGGGCCGAACAACGGGTTCCCTGGCACGGTCAGCCGGTTCGGAGAACGCGTCATTTCGGCGCGGCCCTTCTCGCCGATCACGCCCACCAACAACCTCAACTTCGGCGATCCGGCTGTGCTGGTGCCCAACTCCACGGCCAACCTCGAGGATTCCTACGACTCCATCAAGGACTTCCTGGGGACGATCGGCAACACCGCGCTGCTGGCTCAGTACTTCACCGGCATGGCGGTGCGCGAGGTCAAGACCCAGGTCACCTACCCGCAGACGCCTGGCAACAATTTGTCAGGCTACTACTCGAACGGGCAAATGGCGGAAGTGCTGGAGCGCGGTTCGGCAACGGTGCTGCTGGCTGTCGGCGCGCCCAAGAGTCAGGACCAGGTGTACACGCGTGTCGTGCTGAATGGCGCCGTGGCCGCGGGTCTCGTCGGCGACTGGGAAACCAATCCGGCGGCCTCCGACCTGTTCACATTGGTCGTGGGCACGGGCGGTGCGGCAGCGGGGCAGAAGGTTATCCCCGTCGCCTCCACTACCAACGTGCAGGTGGGGCAGCTGGTCTCGGGTCCTGGTGGTTCGGGCGGGTCTGGCGGGCAGGCTTCCGGTATTCCGGCCGGCGCGTACGTGGCCAGCCTGATCACCAACACCTCCATCACCCTCAACGTCAATCTGACGGCGGCTCTGGCGGCCGGTCAGGTTATGACGATGAGCAACCTGTTCGCCGTACCGAGCTGCGTGGCCCGGACGGGCAACCTGGACGCCAACAACGTCCTCGAAATTACCTTCAAAACCCGCCTCGCGGCGTAACCAAGGAGAACGAATGAGAACCGCTGTCACCAACAATCGCGGGCGGGCGTTCGACGCCGCTGGCGGTTCCGGACTGGCTTTTCTGCAGAGCCAGCTGGAACTCATCGATACTGACCTGGTGCGACCGCTCCAGGCCGTGACACACAAGCGCGATATCGCTGTTGACGTCGGGGGAGGTTTCCCCGAGTTTATCAGCGCTTTCGCCTCTAACTATGCCACAACCGGCAATTCGTTCTTCGGGCTCCAGGGCACCAACAACACGGAGATTCCCGAAGCGCAGGCCGACATTCAGAAGGGCGTGTGGCGCACTTATATCTGGGCGATGGGTATGACCATTACCTGGGTGGATCTGCGGCGCATGGAGTTCGCCCTTCGCACCGGACAGGCGCCGCCGTTCTCGCTTCAGGAGCTGTATGAGGAGAGCGTCGAAACCAACTGGGGCAAGGCGCTCGACTTTGTAACATACGCGGGTTTCTTGGGTGACCCGGCCCTGGTTAACAACCCCAATGTGTACGAGTACACGGTACCCAATACAGGCACCGGCAGCTCGACCACATGGGCGTCCAAGACCCCGCAGCAAATCCTGTTCGACGTCAACATTGCTCTGAATCAGACCGTGTTCAACAGCGGTTACGACGCGCAGGAGGGCATGGCAGACCGGCTGCTCATTCCCTACACACAGTTCGCCATCCTCACTCAGCCCATGACGGTGGGCGGCGTGCCGGTGGCAAAGTCCACGATTGCCTATATTGAGGAGGAGTGTGTCGCGGCTCACCACGGCATTCCCTTCAAGATCAACTTCCTCCCCAATCCCTGGATCAGCGGGAAGGGCGCCAGCAGCACGGACCGTGGGGTGTTCTACAAGAACAGCCGCAAGTCCTTGTACCTGAAGGTGCCGCAGCCTATGATTCAGGCCATGACCGTGCCGACGACACGGGCAGGCGGTGCGTACGAGACTATGTACGCCGGCTGCATCAGTCAGATTGTCTTCAAGCGTACGCAGACCATGGTGTACGCTGACGGCATATAAGATTTTTAACTTGTATACGAAGGTAGGCTGTCTGTAGTAAAGTAGTCATATGACTACTAAGCAGCAGTTAGCCTACTTTCGAACCTCGTGTGCGGGTTTAGCCGTAAGGATAAACCCAAAAAGCAGGTAAAGTCAACAGTTCCATGTGGATAGTCAAGGCAATTCACGTTGACAAGTGCAACCGAAGAAGTGTGTATCGTTTCGAGATTCACTGAAAAAGCCCAGCCACAGTTGGTATCGCTGTGACCGGGCTTGTTTTGCAGCATTTGACTAGCCGAGCGATCCTCTCTCGCCCTTCGACAGATGGGAGAGGTTCTCTCTTAGTTCTGCGGCCATCCGGGAAGCCACTGTAGGCCCGTGGCCCAAGCCGTTGTGACTCTTCTCTTCTGAGTCATGTGGAAAAGTCTAGCAGGTACGCAAGCACCAAAATAAGGGCAGTTCAGTGGAAAAGGCAGCACAAAACGCGGAAATGAAACGGTTCAACGCAGCACTACGTCGTGTAGTGCGCGTTTCCAAAACTGACCTCAATCGGCTGTTGTCAGAGGAAAGAGCACAAAAAGCAGAGGCGAAATCCGTTCGCGCAACAGCGCAACCGGACCCTGCGGTAATACATAATTCGTTCGACTGTTCCCCCGATATGCCCACTCAGTCCCCCGACTGCGTACTTAAAAGGTAAACGCGCATCGTATACCGTGCGCTGAGGGACTCGTCATGTCGCTAGGCATTGCTCTAAAAGGCCCCGAGGGGATCGTTCTCGCTGCGGACAGCCGAGTCACGCTGATGACGCAGATGCAATTCCCGAATCAGCCTCCTTGTTTGATCCCGGCGTCGTTCGATAATGCCACGAAATTATTGCGCGCAAAGGGACACGATTATGTAGCCGCCGTGACCTACGGGGCTGGGGCGATAGGCGCGCAGCAACCACGCACCGCGCATAGTTTTTTGCCGGAGTTTGAGCGCGAATTGGGAGAAGACAGGGTGACGGTTCTTGAATTCGCAACGAAAATCGGCGGGTTCTTTATGCGCCAATGGCAAGCGTCCAAAATGCCGATCACGGGAAACCCTGAGAACGACATGATTTTCTTGGTGGGCGGTTATTCGACTAACGAAGCCTACGGCGAGGTTTATGAAGTACACGTTCCATCGAACCCGACGCCGGTTCAGAAAGTGCCCGTCGGAGAATTCGGGATGGTCTGGGGAGGTCAAAGGGGCATCACGGATCGGATCGTGCAGGGATTCGACAGCGCGGCGATGCCTGTAATCTACGACGCGCTAAACATCCCGAAGGGGCAGCGCGATCCCGCCAAATTGGAAGTTGAGTTGAAAACAAAACTGCAACTTAAGATGCCCATTCAGTTCCTGCCATTGCAGGATTGCGTGGACTATGCGATCTTCCTGATCCGCGCAACCATTCTTTTGCAAAAGTGGATTATTGATGTCAGAGGCGTTGGTGGGGCCGTTGATGTCGCAACGATAACTCGCACCGATGGATTCAGACCCGTGCAATTGAAAACAATCGTCGGCGAACAAATTAAGTAGAAGAGGATAAAAATATGACCTTCACATCTCCGAGCTCATCAAATAGCTATCTATCAACCGATTGGGTGAAATCCACGGAAGATATGCACATTGAGGCGTACAACCCAGCTGTAGCTGAGGAGGCCCCGTCCGCTCAGCAAAACTCAGACGAACCTCTTTTTGGAACCCATCTTCGAGAAGCGGCAGGGGCAATTAAACGTCTTGGAATGTTTGATCATGACAAGCTAGATGACGCTGTACAGGCACGGCGCAAGGCAGAGTTGAAATACTGTGGTAAGTATGCGCCTAAAAAATTTTAACAAAAAGTTGCGCGGGCGAAAAGGGCTAAGAGGAAAGCTACGGTGGTATGCGGTCCTCCTTGCTCGCTTACTGCCTGCTGAGCCTCGACTCCCTGGTTGAAAGTTCGCCCGCGCGACACAAAAGAAGCAAGGAGAGGAACAGATTTATGCAGCTATTGTTCAAGAGAGCGAAGATCTTCATGCTGGAGAAGGACGGCAAGAACCTGCGTTTTTCGTCCGGACCTGGCGGCCCAGTACCAGTCCCCGCCTGGGTGGCGGAGACTGGTACCTACAACCATGGTATGGAGGACGGCAGTATTGTCAACCTTACCGAAAAGGCGCGTCAGCAAGAAGAGGTGCTGGCAAAGGAAGAGCACCGAAAGCCTGAGGCGATTATCGATCCTGTAGTGCCAGAGGACGAGCAGGGCGACGAGCCTGCACAGCGTGCACCGCAAGGCACTGTGACAGCCTCGACCACAGTGAAGACTGCGCAGCCCAAGCTTGTCAAAGCAAACAAGGAGTAATTATGTGCTCAGGGAGCTGGCCTAACTTCGACGCCTGGCTGCAGACGGCCTGGGGCGCCGGAGCTGAGTTCTGGAGCTCGTGGGGTTGCGGGGCGGGTGTGATCGGGCTGCGCTTTGGCTCTAACCCGCTCTACTACCTGGACGACTTCCTGAGCATATATCCTAAGTTCTTTGGCACGCCCACAGTCGTGGCCGGATGCTCTGTTGTAACTGGTACTTCTAATGTGGGCGTACCCGGCGGCACAGCCGGCATGGCCGTGGGACAGTTCTTCACCAGCGCTGCTTTCCCTACGGGTAGTGTCATTGTTTCGGTAGCTTCGGCTTCCATCGTGGTCAATACCAGCGCGCTGATCACCGGATCAGGTGTTATGCTGCAGGTCTATGAGAACCAACCGGTACCTCCAGTAGTAGTGCAGATGTACCTCAACCTGGCCGTGTCTTCACTACAAGTAGATCAGTGGGGCGCGGAGCAATGGTCGGTCGCAATAGGCTGGTTCATTGCACACTACTGCACTCTGTACGCGGAGACGGATGTGGCTGATATGGAAGCAGGCATAATTACGGTTATACATGGCGAGATTCCTGCCGGAGCCATACCGGGCACCGTGTATACACTCAGCACTACACCGCCCGCGGGGGTCCTGCAAAGCTTGACCAAGAATGGTCTGTTCCTCATGCCAAGTACAGACTATATGCTGGTCAATAACCAGATCACGCTGACTGTGGCTACGGTCCTTAATGACGCCCTGTACACAACATGGCCCGTGCCCCAAGAGTCATTCTCGTCCTCGCTGCCAGTCGGAGCTCAGATAGCAGCGCAGGCGGTGGCCTCGGGCATACTGACGAGTAAAAGCGTGGGTGACGTGTCGGCCTCCTATGCCGTGCTGGCCGCGCTCGAGCAATGGGGCGCGTGGAACCTCACCAAATACGGACAGTTGCTGGCTACCATGGCCAACGACGTGGGGTCTGGGCCCCTTCTTGTATGGTGAAGATTCGTAGTTACGGTAATGGCGTCTATGTATTCCATTGTCCAGGCTGCGGCTATAACCATCCATTTCATACTGACGCCGCACACCATCCCACTGGACAATCCTGGACTTGGAACGGTTCTGTTGATGCTCCTACCATCATGCCGTCTCTTTTGATCTTCAAAGACATACCTGCTAAGCGCTGCCATTCATTCATCAGTGACGGCTACATTCGGTTTTTATCTGACTGCTTCCACGAATTGAAGGGGCAAACGGTGGAAATTCCAGACTGGGATGATCCCGCATGGTAATGAAGGTGGCGGTACAAAAGCGCGCCGGCAGTGCGGCTCTGTTGAAGCGGGTCGCAGGCCTCAACAAATTCGCGGCTTATGTGGGTGTACCAGCTACATCCAGCCGGGAGCGGAGCGACCAATTACTGCGCATGGCCGGTACGCGTACTGGCAAAAAAGCGGCCAGGCTGCGCAAGGAAGCTAACTCTGACCTTAACAATGCAGAGACTCTGTTCTTGTTGAGCAAAGGCTCTCCGCTCAAGAAACAACCGCCCCGGCCCGTGCTTGAACCCGCTGTACAGGCAGACGGCAATCGCCAGTCTATAGCCCGCGAACTGGCGGCGAAAGCGAAGGCGCAGCTGGACGGCGATCAGGCGGGAGCTGTCAGAGCTACGCAACGTGCAGCTCTGGCTGCGCAGAATGCGGCGCGCGGCTGGTTTACAGACCCGCGTAACAACTGGGCGCCTAATGCCGCTTCTACTGTACGGGCGAAAGGCAGCGATCGGCCGGGCATAGATACTGGAGCCACAAGGGCGGCTATCGTGGGCCTGGTGGCGGAGGAATAATGTCTACACAGGTCACTTCAGAACAGATTGTCAACTCTACGGTAGACAGTTCGCCGGTCGGAGCCACGACGCCCAGTACAGGTGCCTTCACTGCTTTATCGGCCTCAGGAACTTCCGCGCTGAATGGCGGGGCTACGACAACTGCGCCAGGATCTACTGATAACAGTACCAAAGTGCCGACGACTGGCTGGGTGCAGGCATTGTTCGCGGCACTGGGATTCGCCATTTCGCTGAACACCAATGGTTACATCAAGCTGCCCAGCTTGTTGGGCGGACTGGTGATGCAGTGGGGAACGGTGTCGGGGCTCAATGACAATACTCCCACCACGGCTGGGTTCAACCTCACTTTCCCGAATGCCGCCTACGCGGTTTTCGCTAATGACAATGGTCCCAATGCGGCTAGCGGCAACCCAAGGACCATGGGGTGCCAGATTTCAAGTACTTCGCAATTTACTATTTTGTCTTCTGGCTCAGGTGCATCGGCTTTCTGGTGGGCGGTAGGCCACTGACATGATAGACGTCAGCGACATTGTTGCGGACAGCGACATGCAGGCCCCGCAGCCCTATACTATACTGCGCAGTGCGATGCAGTACGTGGCAGGTGGCGTGACAGAGGACGCCATTATTAGCATCGTGGTGCGCGGTCCTGTTCAACAGGCCAGTAATAAGGAACTGCAGATGTTGCCGGCAGCCGACCGGGTCGGGTCGATACGGTCGTTCTGGTGCCTGCAGCCTGTTTATCTGACGCGCAGCTCGGGTCCTGCACCGTCAGTCCATGGTGAGGTGCCATCTGGTACACGGCCGGGTACCGTCTACACGCTCAGCGCGCCTCCGCCCGGAGCTGTGCTTATGCTGTATAAGAATGGACTGCTGTTAGTGCCAGTTACGGACTACATGCTGAACGGCAATACCATCACTTTGACGGTGGCTGTTCAACCGTTGGATAAACTCTGGGCGCAGTGGCCGGCGACAGCTAATGTGCTGTCGGGGTTCAGCGATATCCTGCAGTACGAGAATACACAGTACCGAGTGATGCAAGTGTACCGTGTGCCGGGCTCTGGCTACTGGAAAGCACTCGCGACCCGAATGCAGGCATCATGATTACAACCACATATCCCAATGGTCAGCAGCTTGTCAGTGATGCGCTGTCGCAGGCAGCTATGAATCAGTTCATGCAGGCGCTCACTTGCGGTTTACTCGGGCTCAATCCACCTGACCTCAGTCAGGTGCTGGTGGACTGGCAAACTCAAGGACAACCATTCGCGCAGACACCATTGACTAACAGGTGCTACTTGGCATGCGTGGTGACTGATGAGCCGTACCACAGGGTACGCGATCGGCAATATGGCCAGGTGGGCAACCAGGTACAAGAAATATGGACCTACACGCGGCCCTGGAAGATCAGTTGGGTATTCTACGGCGACAACGCTAAGGTTCCCTCGCTGGTTGGTTCTTCTTCGCTGGATCGTGCTACTACACTATGGACCGGCACTTTTATGGACTACTTCAGTGATCAGTTGGAGCTGGAGGGTCTAGCCGCCGTCAACGAACCTGCAACCCCCATACGTATACCAGAGCAGTTCAATGCGCAATGGTGGGACCGGTCAGACTTCAGTATCGAACTGTACGAGTTGGTGACTGATACCATACTGGATGGGGCAGCTACCAGCGTAGAAGTCAAACTCTATCAAGGCACCGGAACGAATCCGGTGGCCGATTTCACAGTATCGGAGACTTAAATGGTGACGCCACCGCTCGCTCTTTCGGATATTGTCGACGTAACGGTCACAGTATCGCCGGCCGCAGCCTCTGCCAACTCTTTCAACCAGGGACTCTTTATCGGTCCTTCTGGCGTCATTCCTTCGTATGGGGCTAACAGCCGCGTACGCCAGTATTCGGCTGCTGCCTTTTCGACGGCCATGTTAACAGACGGATTTACGGTTAACGAACCGGAATATCTGGCGGCTCAGATCTACTTTAGTCAGGACCCGCAACCACAGTTCATCTGGATCGGCCGTCAGGACCTGACGGCTATTTCTACGGGAGTACCTACCAGTGGCAACGCCGGGGCCAGCTGGGTTGTAGGCGACTTATTTACCATCACGCAAGGTGGTGCCAGCAATGGCATCGGTAAGGTCACGGCTGTGACCGCAGGTGCGGTAACGGCCTGGGTGCCTTATCAGCAGGGCACTGCCTACAGCGTGGCCAATGGACTGACGACGACGGCCATCAGTCCCAGTGTGGGAACGGCGCTCGAAGTCAACATCACGGCCATCGGCGAGTCCCTGCTGCAGGCTGCGACTGCCTGCCGCGCGGCCAATAACACCTGGTATGGCCTGGCAGTTAACAATCCGGCTGACTCCGATAACCTGGCCCTGGCCGAGTGGGCTGATCCGCTGTGGCAGAGCACGCGCTACTATGTTTGGTCAAACGATGTGGCCATTCCTAACGGCACCACTAACAATCTGGCGCTTCAATTGCAGAATTTGAAGCTGCGCTCTGTCGGTATCTACAGCACGACGCAGGGTGGACTCTACCCCAATAACATATACGCAGCCGCGGGGCTGATGGGCGTAGAGATGGGCTTTAACACGGGGCTGGCCGGCAGCTTCTTCTCGATGGCGCACAAGCAAATCGCGGGCATTGCTACTGAGCCGCTGACGCAGACTCAGTACAATACCATCCTTAGCGCTGACTTCAACGTGTACGGCAACTTTAGTCCGTACGAGTTGCTCGAGCCTGGGTTTGCTTCTAACGGTTCACCCAGTTTCCTGTGGCTGTATCTGGCCATGCTGGTTAACCAGTTGCAGATTAACGAGCTGAATGTTCTCCAGTCACAGCCGGCCGTGCCGCAGACGAATATAGGTGAGCACCTGCTCATTCAGGCGGCCAACCAGGCCTGTCAAACTTTGGCTGACATCGGGTTTATTGCGTCCGGCACTTGGGAAGGTGTGACCATCAATATCCCAGGCGTGGCATTGACGCTCGGCCAGGCTCTTAACTCTGGGTACCTTAATCAGGCTCAGCCTTATAGCCAGCAGTCATCCGGCGACCGTGCGGCTGGCAAGGCCATGCCAATTTACTGCGCTATCACTTCGGCGGGAGTTGTGCAGAGCCTGCTGATCGGCGTCTACACTCAACTGTAAAGGGGGCAGGATAGATGCAGGGCGCAACATACGCTTTCAAGTCGTTGGTGGGCGTGCTCACCAACCCAATCTTTGGGGTGACCATACCTCTGACCGGCGGCAATATTGGTGCTGGTTCGTTCCATGTCAGTATGACGACGGAACGGACTGTGCATGACGTAGCTGCGGACAGCACGGTGATGGTCAGCTACGTGGCAGGCGACAATGGGATGTTGGCCATCGAGTGTCAGGAGACTTCAGTACTGCATTCGCAGTTGAACGCCCTGTATAACCTGGCCCTGCAGGCAGCCAACAATGACGATGTGTCGGGCTGGGCGGCCAACAGTGTCAGCTTCCGTTTCCTGACCGACAACTCGCAGCACCAGTTCACGGGGCTCAGCTTCCAGAAGTTTCCCGACAAACCGTATCAGGCCCATGGAGCACGCGTGACCTGGAACCTGCCATTTGCCAACGGCGTCAACCAGTAAAGGAGCGTTATGAGTGGTGCAAGGACCACTATATTTGAACTGAACGGGCAACGGTATCAGTTGTCCAAGATGGACCCCGTTATCGGCGGGTTTCTGTGGCAGAAGTTCGTCGCAGCGGGGTTCAAAGCTTCACTGTCGTTCAGAACGGCGGAGTCTGCATCCTCGGAAGTAACTGATGTTCCCGAGACTACGCCCGAGCAGCGTACGCGCGGTGCAGTGGCCATCGGACTTACGCAATTCTCGCTGGAGGACTACAGGCAACTGGTCAAGGAGACCATGAACGTGGTCCGCCGGTTGACCTCACTCGAAGCCGCGCAAGAGGTGCCCATGCCAGTGCGCAGCGACGATGGGCGCTGGGCCTTCCCCGACCTGGCAGAGGATCCGATGGCGGTCACCAGACTGATGACGGAGGCTCTGGTGTTCAACCTTACCTCTTTTTTAGACTGACCCGGGAGTGGGAAACGCCCGGTCTGCCATTTGAGACTGTGGCCTTTCCCACGCTAGAGCCTCTGGTATGGCGGCCAATAGCAGCGGGGCTCTGGCGGCAGCATGAGGCCCGGGACGGCACCTACGACGTGGAAGACCTTTGCGACGTGCTTGAGTTCCTGGATGTGAAGGAAGAGAACGAGCGGCGCTACGCGGAGTGGAAAGAGGCAAATCATGCTTAATACTCTCTGCGTACTTAACTAACGCTGCCAGGAGGTATTTTGCCCTCATTTCTTGACGAATATCTCGTGCGTCTTGGCGCCAGTGTAGATGCCGGCAGTTTTGCCAGGCTTGGCGTCACACTGCGTGAGGCTGGTTCGGCTTTTAATACCACTGCGCTAGGTATGACGTCTGCAGCTCTTAAGGCTCAATTGGCGATCGTGGGCGGGTTCGCTGCCATTGGTACGGCCGCGGTCGGACTGGTCGACAAAATTGCCATGGCCGATCAGGAGTACCGGCTTTTTGCGTTGCACATGTTTATGTCGAAGGACGCTGCGCGCGGGCTGAAGGTGGCCATGGACGCACTCGGTCAGCCGCTCGAGAACCTGACGTGGGATCCGGAACTGCGCGGACGTACCATACAGTTGCTGCAGGATCAGCGGCGGATGGCGCCTGGCCAGGATTTTGATATGCAGATGAGGCGGGTGCGCGATATCCGCTTTGAGTTCACGCGCATGGAGGTGGAGCTCCAGTACCTGACTATGAATGTGGTGAACAACTTCCTGCGTGCGCTGGGCACAGGACCAGATGAACTGCTCAAGAAGCTGCGTGAGTTCAATACCTGGGTTGTCACCCACATGCCCGAAATTTCTCAATGGATTGTGAAGAACCTGGTGCCGATTGGAAAAGAATTCGGCGTCGCATTCCGCAGTGTCGAGCAAACTCTTAAGAGCCTGGCCGTCACGTTCACGCACGTCATGGGCCTCTTGACAGACGACCCACGCATGATGGGCGGCTTTGACCTCGAGGAGTTCCTTAAGGCTCTCGTACGTGCCATCACGATTGCCACGAGCGTGCTGACGGGCTTCCTGGTAGTCGTGGACGACGTGATCCAAGGCCTGTCCAGCCTGGTCGATGCACTGGCCGCGCTTGCACACGGGCAGTTTTCTGATGCTGGCACCGCGCTCAAGACTGCGGCCCGGGACCTGAGTATGTACGGCGAGGCCAAGGACCTGGTCAAGGCCTGGCAGCCGGCTATCAGCGCCATAGCGCAGGATAATGCGGCCGACGGTGCACCCAGCGCTGTATCATCCACGGTGGATCCGGATATTTGGCGCAGGCTGGCCGCAGGTACCGGAGGCGTGGTCAGTGCAGATACACTCAAAGCCTTGGCCTGGGTGGAGTCCGGACCCCTAGGTATGAATGCGCGCAGCAAGAAGGGCGCCATTGGTACGATGCAACTGATGCCAGATACGGCTGCAGAGTACGAGGGTGATCCCAACAATATGATGGATAACCTGCGCATGGGCACTACACACCTGTACGAGCTGATGAAGCACTACGGCGGTAATCTGCCAGAGTCGATTGGAGCCTACAACGCGGGGCAGGGGCGTATGGATCAGTTTTTGGCCGGTAAGGCCACACTGCCGGCTGAGTCGCGCAATGAGATAGCTAAGGTGCTTGGATTGCTTGGTCAGCGCGGCTCTGTCCAGGTAGGTTCGGTTACAATCACCATTATTCCTCCATCTGGAGTGAGCCCAGAGCAGATTGCCCACCAGGTTAAAGCTAAACTACAAGATCAGGATGGCAAGCGCGTACAGCGTAATATGGCCGAGTTCCAGGGCTGGAGCTATGGACAATGAGCGCGGCTACTGGTCTCTGGCGTCCACCACAGTGGAGCGGGCCGGCTATGGTGTCGATCACCGTACCGCCACAATCTAATAACAACAGTCAGCAATCGACCTCCTCAGTTACTAATTCGATCGTTGGTTCTACACCCAGTTCAGTTTCGCTGTCCAGTACGGCTACGGCCGTACCTGACACTACTCCGAACGTCACGCCGCCGCAGGTGTATGTTTTCGATGCCGTCTTCACATTGGAACATGAACAGCGTTTAGAGAAGACACGTCATCCCGTACAGACCGGGGCCGACATCAGCAGTCACGCCTACCTTATGCCTGCGCGGGTATCCATGTACGTAGGCATGTCAGATGCTATGGATTCTTACGCCACTGGCCGCAACCCCAAGGCTTCACCATATGTGCAGCCATGGACCGGTAATTCTAGCAAGAGTGTCAGCGCTTACCAGCAGATGCTGAAGTTGCAGGCCTCACGCATACCACTGACAGTGACGACTCGCCTGCGTACCTACACTAACATGGTGATAACCTCAATCGGTCCGCAGGAGGATGTACGCACTATTAAGGGTTTGCGTATGCGGATAGAGTTCGAGCAAATCTTTACGGCGGCGATCGCCTCGGCTCCTATCAGTGCACGTAACAACGACACGCAGACTACAGGTCTCGGTGCCGTGAACTCACAGACGCCCGATGGGTCTCTGATTGATCAGTTTAGTGCGCCGGCAGACGGTCAGGCGCCTGTAGACGTGCCAGGTGCAGGTGACTTTACCAGCAACCTGGGCAGTGGGGTGACACCTTGAGGCAATTGGTGCCTTTGGTCACCGCACCCAATCAATCCTTTGCCATACAGCTGACGGTGGACGGACAACCTCTTACGCTCAACTTGACAATCGGCTATTCGAGCATGGCTGGTTATTGGCAAATGTCGGTGGCAGATATTAACAACAATCTGCTGATTGCCTCGGTTCCATTATTGACAGGCAACTATCCAGCTGCTAATGTGCTGGCTCAGTATGGTTACCTGCGCATCGGCAGCGCCTACCTGCTGAATACTGGCAATGCGCCCACGGACTATCCGGATGCCAATAACCTCAATCTGTACTCCCTGTTGTGGGCCGATACGGTACTGCCATGAGCACATCCTCATTACCGCTCTGGGGTCAGGCCTGGGAGCTAGTGGTAACCTATGCCACAGCTACGGGAGCCCAGCAGACCACCATCACGGCTTCGGCCTGGCAGCCAGAGGCGCTGCACATGACGTTCGAAGTGTTGCAGAGCACCCTGCCAAGCCCCTGGTGGTTCGCCGATATCAGCATTTATAACTTTAACAAGGCAGAGGCCAAGAACACACTGGTCAATGCTACGTGGGCGACTCTCAAAGCCGGGTTTCAGACCGGACCCAATCTGTATTCCATTATCTGGGATGGACCTGTGTTCCAGGTATTGTTCGATCAAGAGAATGTGGTAGACCAGCGGGTCACGCTGCATTGCGTGGCCAACCCGCAGCAACTGACACAGATAGTCAGCTTTGCTACCGGACCGTGGGCTGCTCAGCAGCAGATAGTAGCGCGCATGATCGACGCGGCAGGGGCGCCACCGATAGATCCGGCGCGAGGCACGCAAGGCCAGCAGGCTAACCAGATAATGTCGGCCAAGCAATACCCACGCGGTTACGGCTGTTTTGGCAAGGTAGGGAAGTACCTCGCGGAGCTGGCCAGCGACAACTTCATTACCACTTTTCAGGATGGTCAGCAGGCCTACCTGACCGAGATGTACAACGACAACCTGGAGCCTGACGTCATCTATGCGCCTCCACCTGCGCCCGGTCCGCAGGCGCCGTCTCTTTCACCTGGTACTACGGCCAGCATTATCGGCACACCCAGGCAAACTCTGTATGGCGTGATGTTTACCGTGCTACTTGATCCGCGCCTGAAGGTAAAGCTGCCTATACAAGTAGTAGCACTGGATCCGAGCACGGTGTTTCAACAGTTGCCGCTCTTGCCTAATCCCAATAGCGGCTTTCCTTCGCCGCTAACGTCTGACTTGAAGTTATTTGTGGCCCAGGTGCGCCATACTGGCGATACGCGCGGGAACGACTGGCAGACGGAGGTGACCGGTTACACTACTACCTACGCAGCCGGACTCATAGAGGGCATATTTGCGCCAGGAGCAGGTGCGCCATGAGTAACACTCAGACCTACCCGACGCCACTGACACCCTCGCAACTTAACCGGGCTGAGAGTGCGCAGTGGAAGCAGATCGTTACACAGGCCCTGGCAGATACGCGCGTGGCTACACCTGCATTCTTGGTAGAAGACATGGATCAAGCCACGCAGACCGTTACAGTCCAGATAGCCATACAGGAGCGCGTGCGACCGCCACAGGGCGCGGCGCAATGGTGGGATTTGCCACCGATTGGACGGGTACCGGTAGTTATGCCGGGCGGTGGCGGGGCCAGTCTTACTTTTCCGCTTAAGAAGGGCGATGAAGGGCTGCTGATATTTTGCGATACGTGCTTTGACAACTGGTGGCTTAACGGGCAGAACAGCGCGCCTATAGCCTATAACCAGACCGCTGCAGCCGGTGGACCTGGTACCGCGTCCGGCAGTCAGCAGCAGCTGGCCGTCCGTCGCCATGACTTTTGGGATTGCGGTTTCCTGCCTAAGATGCGCAGCCAGCCTAACTTGCTAAGTAACTACTCGGCCAGCTCCGCGCAGTTGCGTATGGATGACGGCTCAGCGATTGTAGACATCGCAGAGAATTTGGTAAGCGTGTTCAAACACGGCGGTACACCTCAATTACTGGCGACTAATGATTTGTATTTGTGGATCATGAATGAACTGATTCCGTTCATACAAGGCCTTGGTTATGCTGGTCCTGTTCCGCCAGGCACTTCCGTAACCTCTATTTTTAAGGCTCAGTGATATGTCTTCCTTCGCATATTTGGCACTTGATTCTGACTACGATCCTGTGTTCGCCGATGGCACCTCGCTGACCGGCGTGCAGGCCGTGGCGCAGGCCGTATTGACAAACCTGAAGCTGTTCTACGGCGAATGGTGGGAGGACGTCACCATTGGCCTGCCTGTATTTCAGGGAATACTTGGACAGCCCACCACGCAGCGTAACCTGTCTGCTATGAGTCTGCTTGTACAGCAGACGATTGAGTCCACGCCTAATGTTACTGGCGTAGGGCCCATAGAGGTGAAATTCAACAATGGCCAGTTCAGCTTTTCGGCTGAGTTCCAGACTGCCTTTGGACCGGCTGTATTGACTTCTACCCTGCCAGGCCTGTCGGCCAGTTTGAGCTAGAATACCTATGTCCACACCTCCTTATGTCCCGCCGTTCGTTGGTGCCGCAGGCCTGGTGGTCAACGGTTATCCCTCCATACAGGCAGACAACATTCAGAAGTTTCTTAATATCTACGG
>Ga0265338_10004899_pt1 | contig 17818 bp, 15 predicted proteins | sample 42126metaG_FD_193579 | JGI IMG/M metagenome (GOLD analysis project Ga0265338, IMG submission 193579) | Rhizosphere microbial communities from Carex aquatilis grown in University of Washington, Seatle, WA, United States - 4-21-26 metaG | ecosystem: Host-associated > Plants > Roots > Rhizosphere... | reverse complement strand
TGCTCCCCCCGGCGCAGGCCCGGCCAGGCCATGGTCGCGGTCCAGGCGACCCGGAGGCCGCCCGGCGCCTCGACCATCGGCACCTGCCAGTTGACGACCGGCGAACCGAAGTGCCGCGTCTGCAGCCGCACCCTCACGTGCTCGACGGCGCCATGGCCGCGCGGAGGGCTCACGGTGGTGACACGGACCAGCCCTGCCTCCGCCGCCTCGGCCCGGTACGACGATCTGAAGGACGCGAACGAGTGGCCGGCTCTCGCCTGCGGCGAGATCAGCCCGTACATGCCCCGCAGGTCGCCCGTCGACCAGGCGGCCATGAACTCGCCAAGGGTATCCCGGGCCGCCACTGCAGGGTTCGAGTCCGGGTTGGTCCGCCCCACGGCGAAGACGACGGCAGTCGCTGACGACACGAAGACAACCGCGAGCACAGCACCGATCACCAGTCGGCGGCGCCGGCGGCCGCGGGGGGGACGGTCCCTGGCCACGTCGGCATTGTGCCTCAACCGTCACGAACGCCGCTCCGATTCTGGAGCGGCGGCCGCCCTAGGACGTGTACTTGCGGAGGATCATTTCGCTCTTCGTCGGCCCCAGAACGATCGAACCGGTGTCGAACGCGCCGACCAGCACCGTTGGGCCGGGGGTCAGCACTCCCTCGTACATGCGATACGTGAAGGCATGCCTGCGCCCCTGATCGTCCAGGCATCCCCCGCGACCAGTCCCCGGCGCCCTCGTGGATGTGAACGTCGCGCCACCTGTCATGAATGGATCGCCGGTCGTCCTCACCTCGGCCGTTGCCCCCGTTGCACTCGCGTTGGGTGACGGGAGTGTCGCGCTGGCCACCTCGGAGCTCATCAAGCGGCTGAATTCTGCCCCGGCCAGGGGATGCCGGGAGAGCTGGAACAGCTCCTGATAGGCCACAGAACCGCCGTAGCCAGCGCTGAAGTCCCAGAACTTGTAGGCGCTTCCAGCCTCGACCTCTTCGGTGCCCACGCACTGTCGCCGCGGGCCGAAGTAGTGGTCGCATCCGGGGTCGAATACCAATGATGCGTGCGTCGGCCTGGTGGTGACCGTGCCGAAGACCGGCTTCGTCCCGGAGACAAGCTTGAAACCAGAGACGGCCAACCGGCCGTTCGTGCGAACCAGCGTGCCCGGCTGCCCGTTGGTCAACGTGCACGACGAGCTGTGCTGATGCACCGCCGTGTAGGTCATCGCGAACGTGCTGGGCGCGACCGAGTCGCCGGTTGCCAGCGCGGCCCGGGAGAGCGTCTGGTGGTTGTACGTGAACGTCAGGCCTGAGCCCGGTGCGTACTCGTACTCGTGCCACTGCACGCTCGGCTTTCCAGGCGCGCTGCGGGTGAAGCGAACTGCGATCTCCCGGCCGCCGCCCGGCACGCTGGGCTGCTGGTAGTAGCGGAACTGCATGGAGTAGGTGACTGAGCCCGCGGTCACGTCGATCGGGTCGGCACGAAGCTCTACGACCGGCTCTGGCCGGTCTGCCGGAGAGGGCGCCTGCAGCCAGGGATGAGCGCCGGCCGGGACCTGCGGAATCGGCGGTGCGGCGCTCGCACTCGCCATGGCGAATCCCGATACTGCCACTGCCAGTGCCATCACCACCGCACACTTCCTGACCACGACATCCCCCTCGCTGAGACTGAAACCCTGGAGCGTGACGAGTCTACGGGGCCTGGCAGACGCTGACAATCAGGACCGTTGGCTGGACCGGGCTCCCGGCTCCAGCAACACGCGGCCGCGCGGACGGTCGATGGAGCGGACGCTGACCCCGATCGGGTCGCCCAACCGGTAGCGGTGACCGCTGCTGCGGCCGACCAGCGCGACCTCGAGCTCGTCGCGGTCGAACCACTCGCCACCCAGAAACCGGGCCGGCAAGAGCCCTTCGAACACCTCGCCGAAGCGGACGAACAACCCGCCCTCGGCCAGGCCGACGATCTCGCCGTCAAATGAGTGCTGCCAGCCGAGCTCGAACAGCTGCTGGTCGAGCAGGAACGCGAGTGCGACGTCGTCGCCCCGCCGCTCGAGCGCCGCGGCTTCGCGCTCGCGAAGCGAGCAGTGCTCGGCGAGCGCGTCCAGCGTGTCGACCGGCACCGGCACGCCGTCCTCGATCCGCGAGAGCAGCGCCCGGTGGCAGATCAGGTCGGGATAGCGGCGGATCGGTGACGTGAAGTGGCAGTACGCGGGGACCGCCAGCCCGGAATGTCCGAGGCTGCGGCTGTCGTAGCGGGCGCGCTTCAGGGAACGCAGCACCAGCGACGGGAACGCATCCCGGCCACGGCCGGTTGCCGCCACCGTCCGCTCGACCGACACCGCCACCTCCGCGGCCAGCACGGCGGCCTCCTGCGACGAGAACTGCTCGGGAACCGCCGGGGTCGGCACCTCCAGGGCCGCCAGCCGCTGCGCCAGCCGCACGATCGACTCCGGCTCGGGATGCTCGTGCACCCGGTGCAGGGCGGCGGCCCGGGCGGCGGCCAGCACCTCTGCCACCCGCCGGTTGGCGACCAGCATCTGCTCCTCGACCAGCGCGTGCGCCTCGGCCTCGCCGACCATCGTCGCCGAGCGCACTCCACCGGCGTCGAGCCGCAGTTCGAGCTCGCGGCTGCTGATCGCCGCCGCTCCCCGCGCGAACCGCTCGGCGCGTAGCCGCGCGGTGACCTCCCGGAGCGTGGAGAGGTCGGCGCGAAGCTCGGCCGGCACGTCGCCCCCGCCGGCCAGCAGCCGCTCCACCTGCGGGTAGCTGAGCCGGTGCTTGCTGCGGATCAGGCTGCGATAGAACGCTGCGCTGCCGTCGGGAGCGACCTCGACCGTGATGACCCGGCGGTCGACGTCCGGCTGCAGGCTGCACAGGTCCGCTGACAGCGCCTCGGGGAGCATCGGCTCGACGCGCCCGGGCAGGTAGACGGAGGTGGAGCGGAGCGCGGCCTCGTGGTCGGTCGCGCTGCCGGCGGCGACGAACGCCGAGACGTCGGCGATATGCACGAACATCCGCACGCCGTCGTCCTCTCGCTGGAGGGCGAGCGCGTCGTCGAAGTCCTTGGCCTCGGGCGGGTCGATGGTGAAGCAGCGCTGGTCGCGGAGGTCGCGGCGGGTCCCATCTCCAGGCAGGGGCCCGTCACCCAGCGAGCGCAGCTCGCGATCGACGGCGTCGGGCCACGGCCCGCCCTCGCCGGCCTCGACGGCCAGCCCGTGGAGCACGTCGGCGACGCTGTCCGGGCGACCGAGCACCTCGGTGACCCGGGCGCGTCCGCGGCCGGTCGACTCGACCACCACCAGGTCGCCCTCTCCGGCCCGCAGCGCACCCGGTCGGCCCAGTGTGATCGGCGATCCGACCTCGAAGAACGGCTCGGCGACCAGCGAGCGGCCACGACGGCGTACCTCGCAGACCCGCCGCAGCGGGCCCGCGTCGGGGTGGCTCACCCGCGCGCCAGCGTCGCCAGTGCGGCCTCGAGCGTCTCGTCAGCCGGCGTCGTCGGGCGGTTGGAGGAGTTCACGTCGGGACGCACCCCGCGGCCGTTCACCTGGACGCCGCCCGCCAGGCGGAAGACCGCAACCGTCAGCTTCAGGGCGCCGCCTCCCGGCACCGGCCACACGCTCTGCACCGTGCCCTTGCCGTAGGTGCGCGTTCCGACCACCACGGCGGCACGCGCCCGCTGCAGCGATCCGGCGACGACCTCCGCCGCGCTTGCGGTGATGCCGTCCACCAACACCGCGACCTTGAGGCCGGGGACAGCGGTGTCGTTTGCCGTATAGAGCGCCGTATGGCCGCGGCGGCCCGACGTCTCGACGATCACTCCCTGGTTGACGAACACCTGGGAGACGGCGACCGCCTGGGACAGCAGGCCGCCGAGGTTGCCGCGCAGGTCGAGCACCACCCGGTCGATGCCATGATCGTGCGCATTCTCGACGATGCTGCGAACGTGCTCGGCCGTGTGATCGACAAATCCGGGCACCCGCACGTACAGGTACCGGTGACCCTGGAACGTCATCACCCGGCTGCTCACCGCACGCACCTCGACCGGCTGGCGCACGAGCGTCAGCACCAGCGGGTGGTCGACCCCCTGACGGCGGACGGCCAGTCGCACCGAGGTGCCGGGGTTCCCGTGCATCATCAGCACCGCGTCCGCGTAGGACAGCCCGCTCAGCGCGGTCCCGTCGATCGAGACGATCACGTCGCCCGGCTGGATACCGGCCTTCGACGCGGGCAACCCGGGGAGCGAGGCCGTCACGATCAGACCCCGATGGCCGTGCGTGAGCGCGACTCCGACGCCGGAGTAGCCGCCGTCCTCAATGTCGACCAGGTCCTGGTAGAGAGCCGGCGGCAGGTATTCGGTGTACGGGTCGTGCAACGCCGCGACCATGCCCGACACCCAGTGGGCGTGCATCGCCGCCGGCGGCAGCGGCCGGTAGTAGTGATGCTCCAGGTCGGCCAGCACGGTGCGGCGCAAGGCGTGCGGCCCGTTGACGCTGGGCGCGGGCGCGGAGGAATGGGCGACCGAGCGCGCGTGAAGCTCGTAGCCAGAGGCAAAAGCCACGCATAGCGCCACTAGACCGACCGTTCGGATCAGCGTTCGACGCCCCATGTATCGTCGGTTACGGATTCTACCGGTCGGACGGATGTCTAGACACGCAGGAACTTACGCAGTGTGAGCGAGGAGCCCAGCGCGCCCAGCACCAGTCCGAACCCCGTCAGCAGCACCATCAGCGCCGGGACGCCGCCCGGGAACCCGGCCGTCGGATGGATCGCGGTCGTGGACAGGTTGACGATGCCGGCGTACGCCGCCAGCAACAGGCAGACGGCAAGCAGCGCACCGACAAACCCGGTCAGCATCCCCTCCAGCACGAACGGGACGCGCACGAACCAGTTGGTGGCCCCCACCAGCTTCATGACCTCGATCTCACGCCGGCGGGCGAAGATCGAGAGCCGGATCGTGTTCGCGATCAGCACCACCGAGGCCACGCCGATCAGCGCGACCAGGATGCCGACGACGATCACCGTCCAGGTGGCGATCGTCAGCACCCGCCCGACGATCTGCTTGCCATAGTCGACGCAGGGACTCGAGCCGCAGTGCTTGATCTCGGTGATCTGGTACAGCTGCTGCTGGACGTACCCCGCTTCGTGGGGGTTCGTCAGGTGAATCCAGAACGACGGCGGCAGCGGGTTGACCGGCAGCAGGGAGGCGTCGTCCTGCTCCGACGAGCTGAGCTTGGTCAGCGCCTTCGCCGGGGACACATAGGTGACGTCCTTGACGTACTGGATCTTGCGGATGTCGTTGTCGATCCGGTTCAGCACCGCGGCATTCTTGGCATCCGACTTCGGCAGGTACGCCTTGACCGTCACCTGGTTCTGGACGCCGGTCAGGTAGTGGTAGAGCCAGTAGCCCGCGACCGAGAAGACGCCCAGCAGCAGCGTCACGATCAGCACCGTCAGCGTGGCGGCAAGCGTGGTCGCGAAGTTGGCGCGCACGGACTGCCCCGCTTCGCCCAGGAAGAAGCGCCAGCGCCTCACGCGTCGTAGCCTCCGCGGCGGTCGTCACGGACGACCCGGGCGTTCTCGAGCTGGATCACGCGGCGGCGCATCTTGTCGACCATCTCGCGGTCGTGCGTCGCCATCACGACCGTCGTGCCTGCGCGGTTGATCCGGTACAGCAGCTGCATGATGCCGACCGACGTGTCGGGGTCGAGGTTCCCGGTCGGCTCGTCGGCGATCAGCAGCGGCGGGTGGTTGACGAACGCGCGCGCCACCGACACGCGCTGCTGCTCGCCGCCGGACAGCTCGTGCGGGTAGCGGTCGGTCTTGTCCGCCAGGCCGACCAGGCCGACGATGTCCGGCACCTTCTTGCGGATCTCGGTGCGCGGCCGCCCCTGCACCTGCAGCGCGTAGGCGACGTTCTGGTAGACCGTGCGGTTCGGTAGCAGCTTGAAGTCCTGGAACACGCAGCCGATGTTGCGGCGCAGGATCGGCACCTTCGAGCGCTTCAGCTTGGGGAGCGAGCGGCCGCCGACGATCAGGTTGCCGGAGCTCACCTCGAGCTCCTTCAGCAGCAGCTTTATGAAGGTCGACTTGCCGGAGCCCGACGGCCCGACCAGGAACACGAACTCGCCCTTGTCTATCTGCAGCGAAACCTCGAGCAGCCCCGGGATGTTCGGTTCGTAGACCTTGGTCACCTGGTCGAACACGATCATCGCCGCGGAGGCGCGCGGAGCGTCCGAAGGGGGCTCAGGCGCCGGCTGTGGCGGCTCTGCCGTAGGCACTGAGACGGGTACGGAGGCGCTCACGTCGGGAGTCGGGATCTGGTCACTCATCGCATGCGTAGCGGGGGCCGGAAGGCCCGGAACGCTCGAATCAGGGTAGCCATCGGGGCGGATGCGTGCAAACGTGACCGGCATGTTTTCCCCGCACAGCTAGCTAGTCCTTCTGGAAGCTGCTTCCAGCAGGTAAGCGTGGATCAGCTCGTCGAGGTCGCCGTCCAGCACGCCCTGTGCGTTCCCGATCTTGAGGTTCGTGCGGTGGTCGTTGACCATCGTGTAGGGGTGCAGGACGTAGGAGCGGATCTGGCTGCCGAACGAGATGTCCTGGGCCTCCCCGCGCTCCTTGGCCAGCGCGGCCTCGCGGAGCTCGTGCTCGCGCTCGATCAGGCGGCTCTTGAGGATCCGCATCGCCTGCGCCTTGTTCTGCAGCTGTGAACGCTCGTTCTGGCACTGCACGACGATCCCGGTTGGGAGGTGCGTGATCCGCACCGCCGAGTCGGTCTTGTTGACGTGCTGGCCGCCGGCGCCCTGGGCCCGGTAGGTGTCGATGCGCAGGTCGGACTCGTCGATCTCGAGCGGGACGTCATCCTCCACCAGGGGCGCGATCTCGACCTGCGCGAAGCTGGTGTGCCGGCGGTGGGCCGAGTCGAACGGCGACAGCCGCACCAGCCGGTGCACCCCCTTCTCGGCCTGCATGATCCCGTAGGCGTTCTCGCCGGTGAGAGTGAAGGTCGCGCTCTTCAGGCCCGCCTCCTCACCCGGCGTCGCCTCAACCATCTCGGTCTTGAACCCGCGCCGCTCCGCCCAGCGCAGGTACATGCGCAGCAGAATCTCTGCCCAGTCCTGGCTGTCGGTGCCGCCGGCGCCGGCATGCACGGTCACCACCGCCGGTCCGGCGTCGTACTCGCCGGTGAAGAGCGCCTCCTCCTGCAGCAGGGCGACCTCGCCGTTGAGGCGTGCCAGCGTCGCCGACAGCTCGTCCTTCCAGTCGGCGTCCTCGGCAGCCAGCTCCAGCATGTTGTCGAGCTCCGACGCCTCGTCGGCCAGCCGCTGGTAGGTGTCCAGCTTGCGCTGCACCCGCGACCGCTCGGCCGACAGCCTCGCCGCAGCCCGCTGGTCGTCCCAGAAGCCGGGCGCCTCCATCTGGGCGTCGAGCACCGCCTGGCGTTCGCTCAGCGCTGCCGGGTCAAAGGTAATCACGAACCCAGTGCAACTGGGCTCTGATCTCCTCGACCCCCGCCTTCAGATCCTCGAGCGTCCGCGGCTCGTCGCTCTGCTCCTGGGGAGAGTTAAGCGCCATGGCACCGCTTGTACTTCTTGCCGGAGCCGCACCAGCAGGGCTCGTTGCGCCCCAGCTCGTGCTCGGGGTCGACCCGCCGCTGCTCTACCGGCGGGGGCGCCCGCAGCACCTCGTCGTCCTCGTCGCCCTCGGGCTGGAAGCCGGCAGCGGCGAGATCCTGGAGCGTGGTCGCCTGCTCGTGCTGGTAGGTCAGGTCGCCTCCGCGCCCGGAACTCTGCGGCTGACCCATGCCGCCGCCGGGCTCGACGTCCACCTCGGCGTGCATCAGGATCCGGACGACCTCCTGCATGACCTGGACGTTCATCTCCTCGAACATGGCCTGACCCTCGATGCCGTACTCGACCAGCGGATCCTTCTGGGCGTAGCCGCGGAGGCCGATGCCCTGGCGCATGTAGTCGACGTTGTCGAGATGCTCGCGCCAGCGAGTGTCGAGCACCTGCAGCGTGATCCACCGCTCGAGGTTGCGAGGCAGCTCCTCGTCGCCGCTCTTCTCCACCCAGTCCCGCTCGCGGACCTCGTACTGGGCCACCGCGTCGTCGTAGACCAGGTCGAGCAGCTCCTCCTTGGTCACCTTCTCGCGGTCGATCGAGTTGAGATCGATGGCGATCGGGTAGACCGAGCGCAGCGCCGTCCACATGCCTTCCCAGTCCCAGGTCTCGCCGTACTCGCCGCCGGCGTACGCGTCGACCAGCTCCTCCAGCACACGCTCCAGCCAGCCGGCACTGTCCTCCTCGCCGTCGATGATCCGCTTCCGTAGGTCGGAGCCGGACAGCACCTCCTGGCGGCGCGCGTAGACCTGCTCGCGCTGCTTGTTCAGCACGTCGTCGTACTTGACGACGTTCTTGCGGTTGACGAAGTGGAACTCCTCGACCTTCTCCTGGGCCTTCTCGATCCGGTTGGAGAGCACCTTCGCCTCGATCGGCTCGCCCTCGTCGCCCCCGAACCGGTCGAGGATCTTGTAGATCCGGTCGCCGGCAAAGAGCCGGATCACCTCGTCCTGCGCGGACAGGTAGAAGCGCGACTCGCCGGGGTCGCCCTGACGGCCGGAGCGGCCGCGGAGCTGGTTGTCGATCCGCCGCGACTCGTGCCGCTCGGTGCCCAGGACGTAGAGGCCGCCGAGCTCCTTGACGCCCTCGCCGAGCTTGATGTCAACGCCGCGGCCGGCCATGTTGGTCGCGATCGTCACGGCGTTCGGCTCTCCGGCCTGGGCGACGATCGTCGCCTCGCGCTCGTGGTTCTTCGCGTTCAGCACCTCGTGCGGGACGCCCTTGCGCTCGAGCAGCTTCGACAGATGCTCGGACACCTCGACCGAGATCGTGCCCACGAGCACCGGCTGACCGAGGGCGTGGCGCTCGGCGATGTCCTCGACGACGGCGGCAAACTTCTCGTCCTTGGTCTTGAAGATCTGGTCGTTGCGGTCGTCGCGGACCATCGGCTGGTTGGTGGGGATCGGCACCACCTCGAGGGCGTAGATCTCGTGGAACTCCGACGCCTCGGTTGCCGCCGTGCCCGTCATCCCCGCCAGCTTCTCGTACATGCGGAAGTAGTTCTGGATGGTGATGGTGGCGACGGTGACGTTCTCCTACTGGATCCTGACGTTCTCCTTCGCCTCCACGGCCTGGTGCAGGCCTTCCGACCAGCGCCGGCCCTCCATGATGCGGCCGGTGAACTCGTCGACGATCTTGACCTCGCCGTCCATCACCACGTACTCGTCGTCGCGCGAATACAGCTCCTTGGCCTTGATCGCCTGGATCAGGTGGTTCACGAGCTGCCCGTTCTCGGGTGCGTAGAGGTTCTCGACGCCGATCGCCTGCTCCACCTTCTCGACGCCCAACTCGGTCGGCGAGGCGGTGTGGAACTTCTCGTCGACCTCGTAGTCGGTGCCGTTCTCGAGGTCGTTCACCGCGCGGGCGAACGCGTAGTACATCTCGGCGGCCTGCTCCGGCTCGCCCGAGATGATCAGCGGCGTGCGGGCCTCGTCGATCAGGATCGAGTCGACCTCGTCGACGATCGCGTACCAGTGGCCGCGCTGCACCGTCTGCTCGAGCGTGACCGCCATGTTGTCGCGCAGGTAGTCGAAGCCGAACTCGGAGTTGGTGCCGTAGGTGATGTCGCAGCTGTAGGCGGCGCGGCGCTCGTCGTCGGGCATCATGTTCTGGATCACGCCGACCGAGACGCCCAGCGCCTGGTAGACCGGCCCCATCCAGCCGGCGTCGCGGCGGGCCAGGTAGTCGTTGACGGTCACCAGGTGGACGTTGACGCCCGCCAGGGCGTTCAGGTAGAGCGGCAGCGTGGCCACCAGCGTCTTGCCCTCGCCGGTCTTCATCTCGGCGATCCGGCCCTCGTGGAGCACCATGCCACCGACCATCTGGACGTCGAAGTGGCGCATGCCGAGCGTCCGTTTGGCAGCCTCGCGGACGCAGGCGAACGCCTCGGGCAGCAGCTCGTCGAGGTCGGTCCCCGCCTCGAAGCGCTCCCGGAACTCGATCGTCTTGGCGGCCAGCTCGTCGTCTGACAGCGCCTCGATCTCGGGCTCCAGCGCATTGATCTCCAGCACCCGCTGGTTCATCCGCTTCAGCGTCCGACCTTCGCCAGCGCGAAGCACCTTCTGGAACAGGCTCATGCCTTGGATCGTACCAGTGAGCCCGCTCCGGTCCCGGCGGCGGAACCCCCGTCTCTAGCCGTCGCGGGTGGGCTCGATCAGCCCGTAGTTTCCGTCACGGCGCTTGTAGATGACGTTCACCTCGTCGGACTCGTCGTTCACGAACACGAAGAACTCGTGGCCGATCAACTCGAGCTGGAGCAGGGCTTCCTCGGCGTTCATCGGCTTCATGTTGAACTGCTTCGTCTTCACGATCACGGCTTCGTCCTCCTCGGGGATCGTCGCGACCGGAGCCTCTGCCTCGCCGGGAGCGAGGTGCACCGCGATGTGGTGGGCGCCTTTCCGTGAGCGGCGCTCTCGATAGCGCTTGACCTGCCGCTCCAGCTTGTCGGTGGCCAGGTCGATGGCGGCGTACATGTCGGTGGCCGCATCGCGGGCCCGGAGCACCGGCCCCTTCGTCCACACCGTGATCTCGGCGATCTGGTTCTCACTGATGCTCGGGTTGTGCTCGACGATCAGCTCGACCTCGCAGTAGCTGTCGTCGGAGAGATGCCTGGCCACCTTTCCAAGCTTGCGCTCGGCATACGAGAACAGGGCGTCGGTCACCTCAGTGTGCCGACCCTTCACCTGCAGTCGCATGGCGCCTCCTTTCCAGCCGGGGATGCCTGCCGAGCATAGTCGGAATGCTCACAGGCGCACCACCCGCGCGAGCGTCACCGCCTCGACGCGCTCGGCGCCTGCCCGCCGCAGCTCGCCGGCACAGGCCGAGAGCGTCGCTCCGGTGGTCAGCACGTCGTCCACCAGGCAGACCGCCCGTGGCGACGTGCCGGTCGCCCGGAATGCCCCGCGCACGTTCGCCCGCCGCTCGCCGACCCCCAGCCCGCGCTGGGGCCGGCGCGCGCGACAGACGTCGAGCAGGCTGCGGGCGGGAAGGCCCCAGCGCCTGGCCAGCGCGGCCGCGATCAGCTCGGGCGGGTTCTCGCCGCGGGCGATCAGCCGCCAGCGGTCGGCAGGCACCCAGCAGACGGCCTCGACCTCGGGCGCCGGTACGGCAAAGGCGATCAGGGCGGCCGCCGGCTCGGCCAGCCCGCGCAGGCCGCCCTGCTTGAGGCGGTGGACGAGCCCGGCGCCGGCGTCGTGGTGGGCGACGGCGGCGCGGGCGGTCGCGAATCCGAGCTTCCTTCCGCGGCACTCCCGGCAGTCGGGCACCGGCGTGGCCGTGGGCCGCCCGCACCGGCCGCACAACGGCTCCCGGAGCAGCGGCATCGCCAGCAGGCAGCCCTGGCACAGCAGCGGTCCTGCCGCACCGCAGACCGCACACGCCGGCGGCAGCAGCAGGTCGAGCAGGGAGGGCACCGGCCCACGGTAGAGACGAACGTGTGGCGCGGGCGCGCGGAACCGTCGCGAAGCTGTGTCAATCGAGCAACAGCGGACCGTCGACCACAGCCGGCAGATCGCCCCCGGCTGCGAGGTCTGCTGCGGACATCGCCCGCAGCGGGCTGATCTCGATCGGAAACGGGACCGTGCCCTCGGCGCTGCGGACGACCCGAGAGCCACACTCCTCCAGCCATTTCGCGAAGAGCTCGGTCATCGCCTGGCGCACCGACTCCGGCGAGGAGTCGCCGGACGCGTTCTTGAGCGGCTCGAACTCGACGGCCCGGTCGGTCTCGACGATCGCGCTGCGGGCAGTCAGTGGCAGCGCGTCGAAGACGAAGGTCTCGAACTTCACGGCGTTCGGCTGTTCCGGTTCGACCATCTGCCCGTCTGCGCCCAGGTAGGGCACGCGCTTGACCGCCCGGTGGAAGGGCAGGTGGGCGCCGCCGGCCGCCAGCCGCTCGACGAACTCGCGGTCGAAGACGTGGACGGCGATGCTCCCCGCCCACAGCGCCAGCCCGCCGTCGGGAGTTCGAGCGTATGCCAGCTCGTCGGGCAGGTCGGAGTACTCGATGACGGCGTGCCTGTCGCCGGTGCGGACGACAACCCCGACCCGCTCCTCTGGCGCCGCCTTCTCGACCACCTTGAAAGACACCTCGGCCACGGCCTGGCGGTGGAAGCCGATGAACGCCGGGTCGGCGATCCGCGTCATCGGGTTGTCGACCTGGAAGTAGAAGATCGTGCTCACGCCGTCGGCGCGCATCTCGTCGAGGCAGCTGGCGCCGCCGCCGGGCGACGGGACGGCCAGGGCGCGCAGCGCCCCACCGTGCCCGTCCGGGCTCAGCGCCAGGCGGCCGGGGCCGGCGAGCAGGATCTGACCGGTGGTGCGGTCGACGGCCGGCATCGTGCCCTGCTGGAAGAGCCGCAGGCGGTCGTACCCGAACCCATCGTGCTGATCGAGAAACGCCTGCGTCTCGGCATGGTTGTCGGGGCTGGTCATCACGTATAGCGGGATCGGCCGCCCGTAGCGGCGGCCGAGCGCGACCAGCTTCTGGATGTGGATCTGAAACAGGGTCGCGCCCGATATCGAGCCGATCGGGTAGGTGCCCTTGGGCGCGTCGAAGCCAAGCCGGGTACCCTGGCCGCCGGCGACGACCACAGCCGCCACCTGACCGGCTGACAACGCCTGCTCGCCGACCGCCTCTGCCTCGGCCCACCGGGACCGGTCGGCCTCGGTTGCCGGCAACCGCACGGCATCGGGCGAGCCGATCTGCGACGGGAGCGCAACCTCTGGCTCGTCGACCCTGACCAGCGACTCGATCAGCCCGTCCAGCTCATCCAGGTCGAGCCGCTCGATCTGCTCGGTGAGGCGGTTCTGGGCGGCCGGGTCGAGCCGGTCCCAGCCGTCCAGGAGCTGCTCCTGGCCGTGGCGCCGAAGCAGCTCGGTCAGGGCGGGAGGCGTGTCAGCCAAGCCGGTAGGGAGGTCGGTGGACCCCCGTCTCGGTCACCAGCGCGGTGATGTTGTCTGCCGGGGTCACGTCGAAGGCGGGATTGTAAACAGGGACATCGGCAGGCGCGCTCGAACCGCGCACCTCCCCGGGGTCTCGATGCTCGATGGGGATGGCATCGCCGCCTGCGAGGCCGGCGTCGATCGTCGACGTCGGTGCGGCGACGTAGAAGGGGACGCCATGCGCGCGCGCCAGCACGCTGAGGCCGTACGTGCCGATCTTGTTGGCCGTGTCGCCGTTGCAGGCGATCCGGTCAGCCCCGGTGATGACGGCGTCCACCTCGCCCCGGCGCATCAGCCAGCCGGCCATCGAGTCGGTGATCAGCGTCGCCGGGATCGCCTCCTGCTCGAGCTCCCAGGCGGTCAACCGGGCGCCCTGCAGCAGCGGACGGGTCTCGTCGACCCAGACCGTGAGCTGGGGGTCCCGCGCATACGCCGCGCGGATCACGCCGAGGGCGGTTCCATATCCGCCGGTCGCAAGCGCGCCGGTGTTGCAGTGCGTGAGCACCCGGGCGCCGGAGGGCAGCAGCGCCGCGCCGTGCCGGCCGATGGCCTCGCACCGCTCGACCTCCAGGCGGTGCAGAGCGCTGCTCGCGGCGTCCAGCCGCGTCACCAGCTCGGCGTCGGGCGCGGCCTCGATCTCCTCCCGCATCCGGGCGACGGCCCAGCCCAGGTTGACCGCGGTCGGCCGCGCCGCGGCCAGCCCGTTGCACGCAGCGAGGGCCTCCGCCCGCCCCTGGCGGGCCGCAACGGCGATCCCGTAGGCGGCGGCGACACCGATCGCGGGAGCCCCGCGCACGACCATCGTCTGGATCGCCCCCACCACCGGCTGCCACTCCGGGTAGCGGTTCTCGACCCGTTCGGCGGGAAGCCGGCGCTGGTCGAGGAGCACGAGCACGCCGTCCTCGAGGCGGACGATCTCCTGCGGGGTGAGTGCCGCCACTGGGTCAGCGGGAGGTGAGCGCCGCCGTCACGTGCCCTCGTCCCAGGAGTCGAGGTAGCGCACCTGCTCGGGCGTCAGCGTGTCGATCTCGACGCCGAGGCTGGCCAGCTTCAGCCGGGCGACCTCGTCGTCGATCTCCCTGGGCACCGTGTACACCCGCGGCTCCAGCGTGCCCCGCAGCTTGACGACGTGCTCGGCGGCCAGCGCCTGGTTGGCGAAGCTCATGTCCATCACGGCGGCGGGGTGGCCCTCGGCGGCCGCCAGGTTCACCAGCCTACCGTCGGCCAGCAGGAACAGGCGGCGGCCGTCGGGCATCGTGTACTGCGCGACCATCGGCCGGGCGGTGCGTATCTCGGCCGCCATTTCCGCAAGCGCCGGGATCTCGATCTCGACGTTGAAGTGACCGGTGTTGGCCAGGATCGCGCCGTCCTTCATCAGCTCGAAGTGCTCGCGGCGAATGACGTGCTTGTCGCCCGTGGCGGTCACAAAGATGTCGCCCTCGACGGCTGCATCGGCGATCGGCATCACCCTGAACCCGTCCATCACCGCCTGGAGCGCGCGCAGCGGGTCGACCTCGATCACGATCACATGCGAGCCCAGGCCACGGGCCCGGTCGGCCAGGCCGCGTCCGCACCAGCCGTAGCCGCAAACCACGAAGCTGCGGCCGGCGAGCAGGACGTTGGTGGCGCGGAGGATGCCGTCGATGGTCGACTGGCCGGTGCCGTAGCGGTTGTCGAACAGGTGCTTGGTATTGGCCTCGTTGACGGCGACGATCGGGAATCCCAGCTCCCCGGCGCGCTCCATCGCGTGCAGCCGGATGACGCCGGTCGTCGTCTCCTCCGTCCCGCCCAGGATGTCCGGCAGCAGGTCTCGGCGCTTGCGGTGTAGCACGCCGATCACGTCGGCGCCGTCGTCCATCGTCACCTGCGGGCGGTGGTCGGCGGCGGCATCGATGTGCGAGTAGTAGGTGTCGGTGTCCTCGTCCTTGATGGCAAAGACCGAGACCCCGTACTCGGCCACCAGCGCCGCGGCGACCTCGTCCTGCGTCGAGAGCGGGTTGGAGGCGCACAGCACCACGTCGGCGCCGCCGGCGCGCAGCGTCCGCATCAGATTGGCGGTCTCGCTGGTCACGTGCAGGCAGGCCGAGACGCGGATGCCCTGCAGCGGCTGCTCCGCCTCGAAGCGCTCCCGGATCAGCGCCAGCACCGGCATCTGCCGGTCCGCCCACTCGACCCGGCGAACGCCGTCTGCTGCCAGCCCCAGGTCGCGGACGTCGTGTGCCACGGTGGTACTCATCTGCCGCGCACTCTAACGGCTACGCAACGGCGGTCGAGCAGTAGACCTCGGTGCGGTAGGGCAGCTCGACGCTGTCGACGCCCCGTGCCTCCAGCACCCGGCGGATGTCGGCCAGCGCCCGCTCGAACGCCGCCGGCGGCAACGCGGCCAGCCAGCTCCGCGACGCCAGCTGATCGACCAGCTGATCGCGGGTCAGGCGGTGCTCGAACGGGAACGACGCCTCCTCGGCCAGCCCGAACAGCGGGCTCTCGTCGAGCACGTCCTTCCAGGCCCCGGAGCGGCCCAGCCGCGTGCCCGGTGCCTCGGCCACGCGATGGCGGTCGGTGACCTCCGTCAGCTCGTCCTGCCAGGGCTGCCTGGGCGCAGTGCGATCCGGCCGGTTCCAGAGCAGCACCAGGCCGCCGCCGGGCGCGAGCACGCGGTGAATCTCGGCCAGCGCCTCGGCCGTCGCGAACCAGTGGAACGCCGACCCGGTGAAGACCGCGGGTACCGCGTCGTCGGGCAGAGGAATCGCCTGCGCCGTGCCGGCCAGCGCCATGACGCCTGGCAGCTTCTGCTCGAGGACGCGGCGCATCTCGTCCAGCGGTTCGACCGCCACCACATCGCCGAAGCGGTCGGCCAGCAGCTCGGTCAGCTTGCCGGTGCCGGCGGCCAGGTCGAGCACCCGCGAGTCCTCGTCCAGGCCAAGGCGGCCGGCGGCCCATTCCACGGCAGCCGGCACGTAGGTCGGGCGGCCCCGCTCGTAGGCGTCAGCCACCCTCGCGAACGCCTGGGCCTGCGGATCGACCGTCATCCCATCCGCGACTTCAGCTCGCCGATCCGCAGCACCGGCGTGGGGTCGACCCCGCGCGCCAGCGCCGCGTAGTAGCTCACCCAGTCCCCCGTCGCCACCATCGAGAACGCCCGGCCGGCGACGGAGTCGCCCGGCGACCAGACGTGCTCGACGAAGGCGGCGTCGTCCTCGACCAGCGAAGCCGTCACCTCGATCATCCGCCGGGTCTGCGCCTGCTCGCTCTCGTCACGGAGCATCACGGCCGCGAACATGCCCTTCGCTCCCTCCCACCCGACGATCTCGTTATGGTCGAGCTCGGGGAAGGCGTGGCTGAACGCCGGCTGCTTCGCGTTCTCGTTGAGCTGGGTCTTCCAGCGGTAGGCGACCGCCGCCATCGGCCCGGCGCCGTAGATCAGCGGCACCGTTCCGGCCAGCCGCTCGCCCAGCTCGCGCGACTGCTCCGGGTCGACCTGGTCGACGCCGTCGGCCGCCTGGAGGGCGATGCCGTCGCGGGCCAGGCCGGCGGCGCCGAACGCGCCTGCCATGGCGCCGAACAGGTACCCGAGCGCCGCCCGCGGCTGCAGGCCGTTCGGCACCAGCGCATGCGGCGTCCCCCACTCGGCGGCCAGCTCACCGAGCGGGCCGCCGGCGCCGATCGTGAGCAGGTCGGCGCCCTGCTCGCGGGCGCGGTTCGCGCAGACCAGCGTCTCTGCCGTGCTGCCGGAGTAGCTGACGCACACGACCAGCGTCCCTGTCCCCGCCCAGGACGGGATCCCAAAGCCCCGGACACGGGTCATCGGGACCGGTGAGTGCGTGGTGGTCAGCGCGCGGAGCAGCTCTCCTCCCATCGCCGAGCCGCCCATGCCGGCGATCACCACCGCACTGGGCAGCGCCACCCGCTCCCCCGCCTCGCGGCCGATTCGCTCGCCGGTGCGCAGCTGCTCCGCGAGCTGGGAGATCACCTCACGCATCCCACCCTCGTCTACCACTCGAATCCCCTTCCGATCACGCGCCCGCTGATCCGTGCCCCCGCGGCAACCACGCCGCCCGGAAGGACGACCGAGCGTTCAACGATCGCGCCTCGGTGGATCACCGTGTCTGGGCCGACGACCGAGTCCACGACCTGGGCAGCCGGGTCCACATCCGCCGCAGGGTCGACCAGGCCGCCCGCGGGCATCTCTTCCATGTTCGCTGCCCAGAAGCTCTCCTTGGTGCCGATGTCGATCCACTCACCGGCCTCGCTGCGAGCATAGAGGCCGTCGCCGATCAGGCGCGGAAATACCTCCCGCTCAACCGAGACGTTCTTGCCTGCCGGGATCAGGTCGAGCACTCCCGGCTCCATCACGTAGGTGCCGGCGTTGATCGTGTTCACGTCGGCCTCGCCGGGCGCCGGCTTCTCGATGAACGCCGTCACGGCGCCCTGCCCGTTGGTGCGAACGAGCCCGTACCGGCTGGGGTCGTCGACCGGGTGCAGCGCGATGGTGGCAGCCGCGTCGCGGGCCCGGTGAAAGGCCACCAGCTCCGTGATGTCGAGGTCGGTCAGCACGTCGCCGTTGCAGACCAGGAAGGTGTCCGCGATCTCACGCGCCGCGTTCTCGATCGCCCCGCCGGTGCCCAGCGGGTAGTCCTCCACCACGTAGCCAAGGCGGTCACCGAAATGGTCGCGGATCTGATCGGGGAGATACCCGCAGGAGAGCACGACGTCGGTGATCCCGTGCCGCTCCAGGTGCTCGAGCTGGTGCTCCAGAAAGGGGCGGTTGGCGATC
>Ga0265338_10004898_pt1 | contig 17819 bp, 16 predicted proteins | sample 42126metaG_FD_193579 | JGI IMG/M metagenome (GOLD analysis project Ga0265338, IMG submission 193579) | Rhizosphere microbial communities from Carex aquatilis grown in University of Washington, Seatle, WA, United States - 4-21-26 metaG | ecosystem: Host-associated > Plants > Roots > Rhizosphere... | reverse complement strand
TTCATTGAAAATAAAAAAGGGATACCGTAAAGTATCCCTTTTTTATTCTTAATAGTAAAAAATCTTACTGAACAGAATCAGAAAGCTCACTACCTACTTTAAAACTAACTACTTTTTTAGCTTTAATTTCAAGAGGTTTTCCTGTTTGAGGATTTCTACCTGTTCTAGCTGCACGAACTGATGTTGCAAATGTTCCAAAACCAATAAGACCTACCTTATCGTTTTCTTTTAATGCTTTTGTAATTGTAGAAATAATAGCTTCTACTGCTTTTCTAGAATCTATTTTAGTTAGACCTGTTTCTGATGCGATAGCATCGATTAATTCTGTTTTGTTCATAATGCGTTTGTTTAAATGATTAATACATTATACAAATATAAAATATTCTCTGACAATTATTATGTTTTTACCAAAAAAAAACAGTTTTAATTCATTTTTTCGCTTAAAATCATTCTTTTTACCGTTACTATTGCATTGAGTAAATAATTATCTTTACCACAAATGTTAAAATATGATTACATTCTTCTACAATTTTGATCGCCTGAAGGTTATTCCGAAAATAAGATATTGTTTTCCATTGAATACATTTCGTACGTGAATTAACTATAAACAAAAAGTAATCATTCCAACTGAAATTTATTACTTCAAAGCGTACTTATAATCGATAAAAAACGAATAAATAGTAACTCGTGAAAAAACACTTAGAATTACTTGCTCCCGGAGGTGATATTGATTCCATTAAAGCAGCTATTGCAGCCGGTGCCGATGCTATATATTGCGGTCTCGATAAATTTAATGCAAGAAATAGAGCTACAAACATAGTGTTCGACGATTTACACGGTATAATAAAATTGGCTCATTCGCATCAGTGTAAGATTTTCCTTACCCTTAACATTATTATCGTTGAAAGCGAGCTACCGGCTCTTATTGCTCTTTTGAATCGATTACAACAAACAAGTATTGATGGTATTATTGTTCAAGATTTGGGTTTGTTATATATCATTTCGCACTATTATAAAGGTCTTTCCATTCATGCATCAACACAATTGACAACCCACAACGAAGGGCAGCTATTGTTTTTAAATAAACTTCAAGCTTCGAGGGTTAATCTTTCAAGAGAATTAAACATTGAAGAAATAAAAGCTTTAACGGTTGTTGCTCATGCTCAAAACATGTTGACCGAAGTATTTGTTCACGGTTCAAGTTGTTTATGCTTTTCAGGCATTTGTTATATGAGTTCGGTTTATAATGGCAATTCAGGTAATCGCGGAAGATGCAGTCAACCTTGCAGGGATAGCTATAAAACAACTGCTGTAGGAAAAGATTTTCCGCTTAATCTAAAAGATAATTCTGCTTTTACCAATCTTGCTGATTTATACAATGCCGGTGTCGATTCATTAAAGATAGAGGGCAGAATAAAGAAATCGCATTACGTCTATACGGTTGTCGATGCTTGGAGAAACCATTTGCAACGTTTTTACTCTGAAGGTCTGCCCGACTACGATACCAATGCCCTCTATAAAGTATTTAACCGAGGTTTCACCAATGGATTTTTAACGGGAATCATTTCGAAAGATATGTTTATTGACAATCCCCGCGATAATTCAGCTATTCATTTATCCGAAACAAAAGGTGATGCATCGATTGCGTCCATCGAATCGGCAAAAGCTGAAATTTATGATGAACGAACAGAAATTATCCAATCGGTTGAACAAAAACTGGCAAACTTAAGCATTGCAAAAACACCCCTTATTGTAAGCTTTTCGGGTGAATGCGGCAAAAGACTTACGGTAACACTTAAAACGTCTGAATCGATCTTTATAGCTGAATCGACAATGGTTTTAGAACAATTTGGAGCACAGACTTTAGATCTCGAACTCTGTAAAGCAAGATTCAAAGCAATACATGATACCGGATATGTTATTGATCGTTTTGATTTGGAAAATCTTCAACCCGGTCTTTTTATCCCTTTTAAAGAACTTACTGTTCTTAAAAAGAAAATACTATTACATCTAACCGACTTAAAAGAATATGTTGAACCCATTACCTTAGCTCTTTTACCTAAAAGCCAAAGTAATACTGCTAAACCTCAACTTTCGATTTTGATTTCGTCGGATAACGATGTAATGCTTTATAAGAACCAAGCTGCTACAGTCTATTTCGAACTGCCGAATTGTTTTGCCAATGAGATTGACTATTTTATCGATCTTTTTACAATACATAATGATCTTATTCCGTGGTTTCCTTCCATACTGATAGGTGAAGACTACAATGCCGCCGTGTTGTTGCTTAACCAAATACGACCTCACCGTATTGTTACTAATAATACGGGAATAGCATTTGAAGCCTATAGATTGGGAATTCGTTGGATTGCCGGTCCTTATCTTAATATTGTCAATTCATATAGTTTATTATGCCTAAAAGAACAGTTTAACTGTTCCGGAGCATTCATTTCGAACGAATTACATAAAATCCAAATCAGAAGTATTAAGAAACCTGACGATTTTGATCTTTTTTACAGCATCTTCCATCCTATTGTATTAATGACTAGCAGACAATGTTTATTCCATCAAGTAGACGGATGCTCCAAAAACGAAATGGATAATTCTTGTATCAAACAATGTGAGAAATCGACTTCAATTACCAATAGTAAGCATGATATGTTTCTGATTAAAAAATCGAAGGGGAATTATCATACTATATATAATGATACGCATTTCTTAAATACCGAAATACTAAAAGATATACCTCAGATATTCACCGGTTTTTTAATTGATGTACGTCCTATTCATACAAAAACTAATATAGAAGTCGATTCGTTGCATTGTATAAAACTCTTTGACGATTTGTTAGAAAACAAAGAAGACTCAATTAACAATATCGAACAATGTATTCATCCCACAACAATGTATCAGTATCAAAAAGGAATATAGAGAATGGTGAATTATGAATTATGAATTATGAATGGTGAATGGTGAATGGTATTCCATTCATAATTCATAATTTACCATTTACCATTATTCATTCATCTTATTTCTTGGATAATTAATTCTTTAGCTTGAAAGACAACATGCTCTCCCACCCGTTTATTTAAGAACGATTTTCCTAGGGGCGAATCGATTGAAATGACATATATATGCTCTTCATTAACCATTAGTTTCCCAATTCCAATAGAAAGAAAATACGTTTCTTGATTCGTTACAATAAGACTTCCAAACGTAGCTTTCTTCAACATTTTTGAAACGATAATTCGAGAAAGTTCGTCTTTTAAATGCTTTGCATGATTTAATTGTACGGTACTCTTATCAATCTCTATTTGCATCATTTCCCTTCCGGTTTCATATTTATCGCCGGCACTGCTTTTGCTTTCGTTATCTCTAGCATCGGTTGCCGATTGAATAGCATTGCTGGCAACTTCTATCTTTTCGTTAACGATTACTAGCAATTGCTGCATTATCAACTCCTTTATCCCTTTATATTCGCTCATTGTTTATATAATGATTTATCATTTTAAAGCTGTTTAAAACCCATGCAGAAAATGATTGTATGTTGTGCAATATACATAACATTATTTTTTTGCATGTTATGAGGGTTTAAAATATAATTATTGGAGACAAATTTAAACAATTAATTCAAATCAAAACCAATAAAGAAAGTCTCCTTAAAGTATTCTTATATTCCGTTTATTTTAAAATGTACGTAAATACGGCTTAAATCAAAACGATATTTGAAACAAAATAGAAATGAATTAAAATATCTATTACAACACTATGATAAACTACAGCCATACTATCCCATAACAGATTGTTTTTCAACAACTCCGACATTCATATGGGGGTAGAATATACAATATCTATGATTGCAAAATTACTGTTATTTTTATTGGGACTTTGTGCAGCCTCTTAAGTGACTATACTTTTTTCAAATAAATGTATTCGATATACAAATGGATCTATTTAGATCTATCTTCTATTCAAACACGAATAAAACGCTTGCTTATAGCTTTCGCCTATAGGCAAAAGCTTATCGGCAATATAAATGCGATGATGTTCGATGGTCTTAACTTTCTGAAGCGAAACCATATATGATTTATGAATGCGGGCAAACAACTGTTTAGGCAACATTGTTTCTAGCTCAGCAAAGGTTGTTGATGTTATTGTTTTTCCTTGAAGAGTAACAATGCTCCGATAATCTCTCATTCCTTCTATATATAGAATATCGTTGTATTCAATTTTCACAATACGATAATCGGTTTTAACAAAAACAAAAGAATTGGCAGAAACCGGAACATCAGCTTTTTCGCCCACGGTAACTTTTTGTACTGCTTGCAAAAAACGTTCGAACGAATATGGTTTTAATAAATAATCGGTAATGCTATATTCATATCCCTTTAATGCATATTCGCTAAAGGCTGTTGTAATTATTACCTGTGGCTTGTATGCCATTGCATCTAACATTTGCAAACCGGTTAATCCATTCATTTGAATATCAAGAAACAGGAGTTGCACTTCGTTGTTTTGCAAATACGAAAGAGCATCAATGCCATTGTTGAACGATGCTTTAAGTTCCAACCAAGGAGTATTGCCTATAAATTGTACAAGTTTATCTAAAGCCAAAGGTTCGTCTTCAATGGCTATACAGGTGATTCCCATTACTATCTTATATGCTATTCATTATAAAAGTTGAATGACTAAAGTAACAAAAAAACGAGTACCATCATTCACAATTTCCAACGAATGATTTTCAGGATACAACATATTCAAACGTTTCTTAACATTTTCGAGTCCTATTCCTCCATTTTGGTTATTCGAGGCTGCTTTTTCATCAAAGGTATTAGAACAGGTAAAGGTCAAGCTGTTTTGTTGTTGCTGTAATGAAATATGTATTACAGGAAGCGTTTTTTTTAATTGAGCAAATTTACATGCATTCTCAACAAAAGGGAGAAACAAGAGCGGTACAATAGTCGTTTCACGTTGGGTAACCATACAATCGAATTGTATATAATCGGGTTGTGTAAAGCGAATACGATGCAAGGCTATCACATTTTGCAAATGCTTTATTTCCATATCTAACGTCACCGTTTTATCTTGTGTTTGATAAAGCATATATCGCATAACGTCGGACAAGGTGATGAGCATTGCCGATGCCTTTTGAGGTTGCGAAAGTATCAATGCATCGATATTATTAAGTGTATTGAACAAAAAATGAGGATTGACTTGCGATCGTAACGCATCTAACTCCAGTTGCAGATTACGTTTTTCCATTTCAGCTTTTTGTTTCGACGATTCAATCCAACCTATAAAACCACGCAACAAACTTCCACAATTAGCTATTACATAAGTTCCGGCCATGGAAGTAAAATTCCATGATAATGGCATTGTAAATGTATCGTTAAAAACAAAAACTCTATATATGGTAATAAAGATGCCCGAAACGAGCACTACTGCTATAATCGAAAGTAGAAAATAACGAAGAAATTGATGCTTTTCGATATATTGAAATAAAAAGAAATAAAACAAGTAGAATGCTATAGCCGCCCACAACAATCCCGAAAGATAAATGGCCAGATGTTCGAACATAAAACCGATGCCGGAGGAAAGGTCAAAGCTGATAATTCCCGATAGCATAAAATATACAATCCAGAAAAAAAGATGAAGTATTATTTTTAAACCAATGTTCATTGTATTTATATTGATGATTATTATAAATAATTGAATTGTATAGTATGTTGCAATAAGAAAAATATTTTAATACAAATTACACTCAATTATTTTGAATTATGTAATTGTAGTATCATTTTATGAATTAAGGTTGATACAATTAGCTTATGAAATGGTTTTACAAAGAAAAAATAAATACGTCCCAACGTATTATTATAATGAACAATCGTAGAATTGTGAAACGACATTGTTCCATCTTCATTAGTTAGTAATGAATTATATATACGAAACGTTAAATGCTTGTCGTACTCTTCAATCACAATTTCATTGTCGGTTCTGCTTGCAATAGTAAAATAACCGATTTTTTGGCCCACCTCATATGTTCTGATATATAAAGGAGTCTGCTCTTTAACAATATCAGCTTTTAATCCGAATGGTTTTACTAACAGCTTACGAAATTGAACAAACCAATATACATAAGGTATATTTATAGAAAAAAATAAAATAGTTAACTCATCAACAGTACGACAGGTATTTGTAATATGAGGTATTGAATACAAATCGGCAAAATGGATCTCACCAAAATCGGGCGAAATGGTAAATGGATAGTTGGCTGGAATATTCATCATATAACGTTTTTATGATTACTGAATAATGGTAACACAAATAAAACGGCAGGGATAAGACAAAGAATTATTATCACCGGTGATTGTACAGCTGTCAATTTCCATAAAACAAATTCACTTACAATTCGCATCACATATATTGACGACATAAATACAAGCAAAACATTTCCAATTGTTTCTGTCAAAAGTTTCTTCGTCATACACAGCGAAACAAAGGTAAACAGTACGAACATCATATTCATTCCATAATTGAATGCATGAAAAATAGCCCAAGCATCTTTGTCAAGACAAGCAAGAGTAACGTTCCAATTGAATATCCAATAGAAAAGCATATGAAATATACTAAATAGTCCGGATATATACCCGGCAATTTTGATTGATAAAATTTGTTTCTTCATTTTTATATGTTTTTAATGAATGCAAATATTATCTCACACTGTTGTTAGAAACAAAAAAAATCTGCAAACGGTGCAAAGTCTTCTGCAAACATTAACGTAGGTGAAATAATTACAAGAATATGCATATACGTAATGTAGATATAACCAATTAAACATAGTTAAGTCTGTGATGTAAAAATGTATCTTTGCATAATATTAATTAATAAATCTATAGTAATGGCTGATTTTCCACCTTGTCCTAAATGTAACTGTGAATATACTTATCAAATAGATGGTTTAGTAACCTGTCCGGAATGTTTTTATGAATGGAATCCTGATGATGTAGAACCTGAAACTTTTTATACCGAAGCAAAAGTTTTGGATTCAAATGGCACAGAACTTCACGATGGTGATTCGGTGGTAGTAATAAAAGATCTGCCTGTTAAAGGAGCACCCAAAGCTATCAAAGCCGGAACGAAAGTTAAAAATATCCGTCTTGTTAATGGAAATCATAATATCGATTGTAAGATTGAAGGCTTTGGAGCAATGGCACTAAAATCGGAGTTTGTAAAGAAAGCTTGATGGTACTTTTTACGATATATTCTGAATCAATGATTTTTAAAGAATTTAGCAATACAAAACAAAAAAGGCTTGCTTAAATGCAGGCCTTTTTTGTTTAAATGTGATCTGGGCGCGATTCGAACGCGCGACCCACAGCTTAGAAGGCTGTTGCTCTATCCAACTGAGCTACATCATATCAATACTTTAAGCAATCATCGTTAAAAAAGTGCAGGTATTTTCAGTAAAAACTGGTTAAACAATAATTTATAGAATGGTAAGGGTAGGCTTGAAAGTCTATAAAGAATTTAAAAGTAAGGGTAGGATTAAATTCAAATCGATTAATTAGATTCCGTTCATTTTTTTAAATTGATATTATACTTCTCAATTAATTCATGAATTCCAGAATCTTCAGGTATTGGCATATTCGTCCAGTTTAGCTTTAACGATTCATTATTAAAGTTATTACATGTTCCTGTATTGAAAACAAACCAACCACCAGAAAGATTAGAAGGATCTATTGTAACAATATCTTCATTAACTTCAATCAAATCAAACAACTCATCTACAACTTCGGGTTTGATAGCGATATTCATACTACTGCCCTTATTCGCTACGCTTGGGTAATAAATTGCATCAACAGGATCTTCAGCGAGAGTGTAAAAGTATTCTGAAATTAAAGCACTCATAATATATCCTTGTCGATTCTCAGGATTAACACTCCGTGTGAAAGCTTTAATTATAAATGCATTTACAGCTTCTACAACAGCTCTATTATTAGGTTGCATTGCAGACAAACATTTTACATATTCTTTATAATCATTGTACAACACTTCAAAATTAAGTATTGCAAGTTCTTTATCTTGACAGATTACGATTGTCTTAAGTTTTCGTTTGCCGTTAAATTGCCACTTAGATCTCGTTATTAGTTGACCTTCTTTAGGTTTTACTTCTACAGTAATTGGGAGCATTCCCATAGTGCCTGCATACATAACACATTTGCCTTTTAAACTTGCTCTATTGTAGTCAATTTTGTGAGCAATTTCTTTAGGCGGATATCTTAATTGACTAACAGATTTTAACCTTGTATTAAATGGATTGATTACAAGACGTTCAAATGGCTGTGTGAATGAATCAATTGGATGAACTCTCGTTGGAACTATTCCAATTAAATGTTTGAAATTATTAGTAAGAAATTCAACTTCAACTTGATTTAGGGATTCTGACTTATCCATAAATTCGTTCAACACCTTTATTTTCAGCAGGAATTCGTTCAAATCAAAGAAAGAAATATCATTCATATATAAATCAATCTGTGCCATTTAATATTGGAATAACTCTTTCAAACAACTTTGCATAAGTTGTTCTACTTGAGTGTTACTAATTTCTATTTGTTTTTCTAGCTCATCACATATTATCATGAGTGAGTTTACTTTTTCTACTATTACTAATATTTCATTTTCAGTAGGGAGAGGAATTAAAGTGCTTTTAATCTTACCTACATTTAAGTTCGGTTGAGCACCACCTTCAGCCAGTAATCTTATTTCATGGTAAATTTTCTGAAAGAAATACTTAAGGTAATCTTTAACTAATTTCGATGAATTAAAGAATACCATACCTGCAATTGCTTGATTTGTTGCACCAGGAGTAACTAGTTCACTTATTTGTCCTCTTGTTTTACCTTGACCATATAAGGCAATTATCAAACTACCTTTAGGAAACACTTTGCAGTTAGTTTCATTCAATGCTTTTTGAGTAATCATAGCATCTTGAACTTTAGCGAAATTATCACTTGTAGCTGAACTTGTATACCAAGGTATTGTGCCATTATGATAGTAAGCAGAATTACTTTTAGATGGTGTTGAACCTGTGCCAACATCAACTAACTCTGTCAATCTACACCAAATCCAACCATCAGGCAACTCATACGGTTTTTCATCATCTGTTAAAGTAGGTATAGGATTTTCTTTCTTAATCTTCTTCTCCTTTATAAGCTTTTGTTTTTCAGCTTCTATGCGTTTAAGTAATTCTGAAGCAGGCTCAATATTAGAATTGAGTTTACGCCAGTGATGAGTTAATTTCCCTTGAACAGCCAATTGTAATAGCGTTTCTCGTAGTTTTTTTACACTCGCTTTTTCAGTAAAGAAGTGAGAGAAGTGTTTTTGTAAGTAAGTCCATTCTTGCAGTATGTTGTTCTCGGTAGATAATTTATGTAGTGCTGAAGTAACAAAGTCTTGTTTCAACTTTATGCGCGCTTTGGTATGCTCTTCGAGTTGATCTACCTCAACAAATAATTGATTAACTACTTCTACTATGGCTTTCTGTTCTTCAAGTGGAGGAAGAGGGATAATAATATTTTCCCATTTACCCTTATTTATTATTGGAGTAGCTGAACCTGATGACTTCGCAATAATCTCATTTTGGAAATATCTTGACTGACAAATAGTTCTGATGAATACTGATAAATTATATATTGGAGTTATTGTGTTAATTTGTTGATTACAACTAACATCAACTTCATTTATATTACATTTCCCTATACTTCCTCCAATACATACCATCAATATCGAATTCTTGGGTATTAGTCTACCTATAGCTATTCCTGCTTCTGAAAGTCCTTCTTTTGGATATTTCATCCATTGATTAGAAATATCAGCAGGTCCAATAAATGGAATAAACTCCCCATAATTTGCTTGATTATTTGTAGGAGGAGTACTTCCCGTTTGTGTATAACCAGAATCACCTAATCGACACCATACCCAAGAAATTGGAAGTTCGAAAGGTATTTCACTTTCTTCTATAATAGGCAAAGGTTTTTCATTTTTAATTTTTCTATCTTGAATTAGTCGTTGTTTTTCATTTACAACCTTGACAAACAAAAATGAAGCACATTCTACATTAGAATGTTCCTCCCTCCATTTAACAGTTAGCTTGCCTTCTATTGCTAACTGAAGTATTAAACCTTTTAATTCATCAGCATTTTTAGGATGTAAAGTTAATTCGTTGAATAATTCTAATAACCTCATTCTAATGGAGTGCTTCTGTTAATACCTTTACGATTTCGTTTTGAATAGCGCTAATCTTAGCCTCTGTAGCACGGTATAACTTTAAAATATCTTAAGGGCTTGCCAATGTATCTGCGACTTGGTGTGGATTCTTTATGTCTATATTGTAACCACGTTGTTTAATTTCATCTATAGATACTTTCCATGCATATTGGTTTTCTTTGCGATTGTTCCACCAGGCTTTTTCTACATCAAATTCTGTAATGTTAATAGGTTTGCCCTTGTTGTAGCTTTTTACTCCCTCGGGATATGGGTGTTCGTAATACCAAACATCCTTTGTAGGCGTTCCTTTTTCAAAGAATAGTATATTGGTTTTAATACCGGTATAAGGGTTAAATACTCCATTAGGTAAACGAACTATGGTATGTAAATTGCAACGTTCCAGTAATTCTTCTTTAATCCGAGTTTTAACACCTTCACCAAAGAGTGTACCATCAGGTAAAACCACAGCACATCTTCCACCATCTTTCAGCAATTTAATAATTAGTGCTAAAAACAAGTCCGCAGTTTCCTTTGTTCTGAACTTTGCAGGAAAATTTGTTTCAGTTCCATCTTCTTCTACACCACCAAAGGGAGGGTTGGTTAGAATAATATCAACTTTATCTTTACTACCCCAATCGGCATAAGGTTTACTCAATAGATTATCTCTTCGTACTGCAGGTAAATCAAAACCATGAAGCATAAGATTAGTAGTACACAATAAGTGAGGCAACGGTTTCTTTTCAATACCTCGTATTGAAGTTTGTAATAATTCTCGGTCTTTAGCATTTTTAACTTGCATACGGACATGTTCTATACTACACGTTAAGAATCCACCAGTACCACATGCAGGATCAAGTACACTTTCACCTAATTGTGGGTTTAGAATGTCCACCATAAACTGTGTAACAGCTCTTGGTGTGTAATATTCTCCTGCACTCCCTGCATTTTGTAGTTCCTTAAGTATCGTTTCGTACAAATCATTAAACACATGACGTTCAGTTGTACTATTAAAATCAATTTTATTAATTTCATTAATTACCTGACGAAATAGTGTTCCATTTTTCATGTAATTATAAGTATCTTCAAATACCGAACGGATAATTTTAGCTTGTGGACTTATACTGAAGTCTAATTCTTTTAGAGCAGGAAATAGTTCATTGTTAATGAAGTCCATTAAAGCATCACCAGTTAATCCTTCATCATTAGATGCCCAACTATGCCATTTAAGTCTATCTGGAATAGGACTTACATAATTCTCTAAAACAAGTTCCCATTCTTCTTCCTTATCGGCAAATATCTTCATAAACAGCATCCACACCATTTGTGAAATACGTTGCGCATCACCATCGACACCTGTGTCTTTACGCATGACATCTCGGATGCCTTTTATATTCGTTGTTATCGTGCTCATTTAATATTTTTTAATTCTTTATCGTAAACACAGAAGAAGTTTTCAATTTCATGTGCCGATAATAAATTCAAACTTGGATAATTGTTAATTAAATCAATACGTTCAAGTACTACTTTATCATGTTCACGTAAATCTACACCTTTTAAATTGCCATAGCCCCATAATGCACCTCTTTGGCAGTAAACCTTGGTAGGTGATAATCTTAAATAATAACCTATTCGAAGTGTGATATCATAATGCAAAAGACTACCAATACCTTTAACTTTTAAAATCAAATTTCCAATCACGTTATATAAAGCATGAAAATTATTTGAATTTCTTAAAATTTCAATATTCTCAAGTAGAATGGTTCTAGCATCATACAAAGTGATTATCTCTTCAAACGCATATTTAAAATGATCACAAAAAAACGTAAGACCGTTCACTTTATACATTCCAAAACATGCATTGTCAATTGCTTCTTCAATACTTCTTAAATTTTCATAGTGTGCCTTTTGATGGTTAAAGTCAATTATTGCAGGACTATTATTATAAGATTCAACAAGTTCTTTTAAATTCATTTATGCAAATTTATAAAGTTCATATTCTAATTCTTTCACAGCTTTTTCAAAATCTTCCTTCAGACCAAAGGCTCTAACCAATTCGACAGGACTCCCCATTTCAGAAAGAGGTTTTAGATTAAGTACTGCCGTATCTTCGATTGAAACAATACCATCGTTAACATACTTTTCAAGCAAGCCTTCTAATACCTTTCTGGCTTTTTCTCCATACTTAGCAAAATAGTTACGTTTCTTAATATTTTCAGCTCTATCTTTTCGAGTAAGAGCAGGCATATCAAACGCAACATGGCATATAAGATCAAATGCATCAAGATCTTTCCCTACTTCTTCACGTAAAGCCTCAATAAGTATTCCTTGTTCAGCCATTTCTTCTAGTAACACCTGCTTCTTATTCGTATTGTTCCATTTGTAGATAAAACCTTCTAGTGTATTAAACTCGTTTACGATGTTATCTTTAGAGTATTGTTTTAAAGATTCAGTAATAAGTTTGCCATCTTTACCATAATATTGCACACGTTCACTGGCTACAGATACTGGAATATTGTTTACATAGTACTTCTTAACCGTATCATTAGATTCCGTTATCGAAATATCAGGAGTAATTGTTATTGATCCATCTTCTATATCGAGTTCAGTACCTAGTTCTGAGTCCGTAACGGGTGGTTCTAATTCATCAGGTGGTGTAACTGGTTCATCTTGCTTTGGTTCATAAATAGAAAAAGGATCACCGTCAAAATCTTTATCAGCAAAATGATTCGTTGCTTTGCGGAAGTCCATGATTGTAAAATAAACCTTTCCATCGGCTTCTCTAATTCGAGATCCTCGACCAATAATTTGTTTAAATTCAGTCATAGAACCAATATTAGCCTCTAAAACAATCAATTTAACCATCTTTGTATCAATTCCAGTAGTCAGCATTTTGGATGTAGTAGCAATAACAGGTAATCGTTCTTCAACATCTGTAAAGTTATCAAGCTCCTGCTTACCTACTTCATCATCACCAGTAATTTTAACGCAGTAGTTCCAATGCTTAGCAACTAAATCGGCATTCTCATTAATAAGAGCTTGTCTCATTCTATTAGCGTGATCTATATCAACACAAAAAACAATTGTTTTAGAGAATCTATTCGTTGCTTTTAGATACTCTGTAATCTTTTTAGCAACTAAAATTGTTCTATTATCGATTGCTAAAGTTCTATCGTAATCTTTAAGGTTGTATATTCTGTCTTCGATTTCATTGCCATATTTATCTTTTAAGCCCTTAGTTGGTCTCCATCCTTCATCTACATCCATATTAATACGAACAACTTTGTATGGAGCTAAAAAACCGTCATCTATACCTTGCTTTAAACTATAGATGTAGATAGGCTCTCCGAAGTAAGCAATATTAGAAATATCTTTGGTTTCTTTGGGTGTTGCTGTTAATCCAATTTGAGTTGCAGATTTGAAGTATTCTAATATTTCTCTCCAAGCGGATGCTTCTGAAGCACTTCCTCTATGACACTCATCAATAATAATTAAATCGAAAAAGTCAGGACTAAATTCTTTATAGACATTTTGATAATCTTCGGTACCAGTTAAACCTTGATACAATGCAAAGTATATTTGATACGATTTATCTATTTTCCTTTGCTTAATGATATGCATAATGTCATTACCAAAGGGAGAAAAATCACCATTTTTAGTTTGTGTTAATAAGGCATTTCTATCGGCAAGAAATAAAATACGCTTCTTTGTTCCACTCTTCCAAAGTCTCCAAATAATATTAAATGCCGTGTATGTTTTCCCCGTTCCTGTAGCCATAACAAGTAACATCCTATCCAACCCTTTCGCAACACCTTCAATTGCTCTATTAATAGCATTTTGTTGATAGTATCTTGGATGCATTCCACTGTCATCAGCATAATAATCTTGTTCAACAATTTCAATTGCTTCGGGTGTAACTATTTTTTTATATTCAAGATAACGTTGCCAAAGATTTTCGGGAGTTGGAAATTCATCCATTGTTAGTTCCTTCACTATTTCTCCACTCGATTTAGTTTTATCATGAAATAAAAAACTATCACCATTAGAAGTAAAAATAAATGGAATTTGAAGAATATTTCCGTATTCAAGTGCTTGTTGCATGCCATTACCGACACTGTGAATGTTAGCTTTGGCTTCTATAATAGCAATAGGAACATTGGGTTTGTAGTAAAGTATAAAATCTGCTCTTTTACGTTTACCTCTTGTATGTAACTTTCCTTGAACAATAATTCGACCATCAGTAAAAAAAAACTTCCTCGCGTACCTGTTTACGTATATCCCAACCAGAATTCTGAATGGCTGGATTAATAAATTTTGTGCAAATATCCCTTTCTGTAAGTTGTTTCTTGTTCATCCTTATTGCTTTACTTTATGTTCTATACTGTTCAATTAAATACAATAAACATATAAAGTTTGCTAAGATAAATATATAAAGTTTAAATTAACTATATTTGAAAAGAATATAAAAATTCGTTGAGAACTACTTATAAAGGACAAATACATTGATTTTATGCGATATAAAAGAATTAAATTAATTGCCATTCTTGTGTTTGGATTAGGACAAACGTATCTTTATGCACAGAACCTCAATGTTAGAGAGAACAATGGCATAGAAACCACCTATACTTTGAGCAATGTACAAAAGATAACTTTTCCAACTGGTAATATGTCTGTTAAGAAACAAACTGGAAGTATAGACAGCTATGCTTTAACAGATATACGTTATCTTAATTTCAATGATTTAACGAGTGTAACAGGAATTTCTAATGAAACGGATCGAATATTGACGTATCCAAATCCTGCAAATTCGGAATTACATATTCAACTTAATTCTATTACAAGTCAGACAATATCTTTAGAGATTATGTCGATAGTAGGTAATGTTTATTACAAACAGGTAAAGACTGAGGGTGCTATATTAACCGTTAATATTTCAGATTTATCTAATGGCATCTATTTCTGCCGTATAATTAACGGTAAGACAATCCAAACAGCAAAATTCATTAAACAGTAACACATTTAACTATGAAACAAATTATTTTTTCGATTAGTATTGTCTTCTTTTTAGGCATAGTAAACGTTCAAGGGCAAGATACTATGTATGTACACCAAACAGGTGGCATTGTTACTAAAATAGCAGTAAGTAAAATTGATAGTATTGTTTTTTATAATACAAGTATAATCACTCCGCCAACTGGCATTGTTACTGATTTCGAAGGTAATAATTACAAAACCATAACCTTAGGCACTCAAACTTGGATGACAGAAAATCTTAAAGTTACAAAATATAATAATGGGACTGCTATACCAAACATAACTGACACAACAGTTTGGGGAAAATTAACATCAGGTGCACAGTGTGATTATAATAATACTCCATCTAATACAGATGTTTATGGTAAACTATATAATGGATATGCTGTAAATACAGGTAAGCTTTGTCCAACAGGTTGGCACATACCAAGTAATAGCGATTGGGAAACATTACAAAATGATCTTGTTGCAAATGGGTTCAATTACGATGGAAGTACAACCGCAGACTATATTGCTAAAGCCATGGCAACCTCTACGGGCTGGGCTACATCTACTTCAATAGGAGCTACAGGCAATTACCCTTCCACTAATAATAAAAGCGGTTTTAATGCCTTACCAAGTGGTGAACGTGATGGTTATAGTAACTATAGTTACTTAGGTATTGGAGGTGAAAGTATTTGGTGGAGTTCTAGTATGTATCAAATAGGTAATAATTCCAGTATCTACGTATACGCTTACGGACTAAAATACAATGATAATTCTCTAGGACAATATCCTGCAAAGAGTATGAATAGTGGTTTATCTGTTCGGTGCTTACGGGATGACCATACAACAGGAATAGTATTGCCGAGTGTAACAACACAAACTATTACTGCAATAACACAAACCACTGCAACTAGCGGTGGAAGTGTGACCTACAATGGATCAGCACCCATAATGGCAAATGGAATTTGCTGGAGCTCTTCGCAAAATCCAACTATCACAGACTCTATAACAACAGACTCGCAGTTAGTAGGCTTTATTAGTAACCTTACTGGCTTAATACCTAATACAATATACTATGTACGAGCTTATGCAACAAACAGTAAAGGAACAGCTTATGGCGCACAACAAACATTTACGACAACATCCACAATAGTTACTGATTACGATGGCAATAAATACAATACTGTAACCATTGGCACGCAAGCATGGTTGCAGCAAAACCTAAAGGTTACGAAATATAACGATGGTACCACAATACCAAATATAACCGATTCGACAAAATGGATTAATCTAACTTCAGAAGCTGTTTGTTCTTATAAAAACACCACAGATACCAGTAGCATAAGTACCTATGGCAGATTGTATAATTGGTACGCAGTAAATACTGGCAAACTGTGTCCCTCTGGTTGGCATGTTCCAAGCGATAGTGAATGGAATATTCTAGATGGATATTTACAAAATAATGAAGGAGGGAAGTTAAAAGAAGCTGGAACAATGCATTGGAATACACCAAATGCCGGAGCTACAAACGAAACAAAATTTACTGCACTTCCAGGTGGTATTCGGAACAGAACTGGTCAGTTCTTCGCCATTGGTAATGACGGATACTGGTGGAGTTCAAACTCTTATGATTCCAGTAATGGTGGTTACAGGGGGTTAAGCTTCTTTGATTCATTTATAACTTTTTCCAATGGCATTTACAAGGTTAGTGGTTTATCAGTAAGATGCCTTAGGAATTAGAAGATACGTTTAACGATCATTATTTCAATTCTCGATGTGAAAAACAAAAATGCAGGAGTAACATAGCCACTCCTTGCAATTTTAAAGCAAACCTTCATCAGCAAACGAATAATAACTATCTTCGGTTAAAATAATACTGTCCAATAGAGAAATATCAAGAATGTGACCAGCCGACTTGAATTTTTTCGTTAGATCGATGTCTGCTTGCGAAGGCTTTGCGTTGTTTGAAGGATGATTATGGCAAATAATCATTCCAGATGCAAGACATTTCAGAGCAATACTATAAGCAATTCTAATGTCGGCAATTGTGGAACTAATTCCACCCTCTGACAATTTGTAAAAACCTATAACATTGTTCGCTCTATTCAAAAGTAGAATAAAGAAATATTCCTTCAAACTGATATTAGCATCTGAAAGAACAAATGATTGTTTGCAAATTTCAAAGGCATGATTTGAGCTTGTAATAGCTTTTTTATTAGTATTGTTTTGGTAAGAGACCTTGATCTCATTTAGTTCTGTTATTTCCATAGCTTTTTTTTTAAACAGGAAAGGGTAGGCTAAGATATAGTATGCATAGGATGCATAATATAGTTCAGACTTTGTATTAGTCATCTGAAGCATATTTTAAGATCAGAATCATCATCGTAATAGTCAAGAAAATAAATACTATAGTAGCTTTAGGATGCATTCTATAGCTATACTTATATAATACAGACTAAGTCGATGCATTAAAATACATATATTCAAGAAAAGGGTAGGTATTGATTAGTCCATGTAAACGTTAGCATCCTATTAAT
>Ga0265338_10004897_pt1 | contig 17820 bp, 18 predicted proteins | sample 42126metaG_FD_193579 | JGI IMG/M metagenome (GOLD analysis project Ga0265338, IMG submission 193579) | Rhizosphere microbial communities from Carex aquatilis grown in University of Washington, Seatle, WA, United States - 4-21-26 metaG | ecosystem: Host-associated > Plants > Roots > Rhizosphere... | reverse complement strand
CAATGCAGTGGCTGAGAGCTTCTTTAAAACCTTTAAATCAGAACTCATTTATGGATGTAAATTGAAATCAAAAGAACAACTTAAAGTAGATATCTTCGAGTACATAGAATGTTGGTACAATAAAAAACGAAGGCATTCTGTTTTAGGAAATCTAACAATAGACGAGTTTAACAATGAGTGTGATAAATTTAATAAAAATGTTGCTTAACTTTTTATACGGCAAATGTTAGGAAGTCCAGACTTCGTCGGGGAATGGGAGGAAGTATAGTGTGTGAAACGAGTCTGTCGGGAGTGGGAGGACTTGACCGGAGGTGGGGGATATATTCGTTAATGGGAAAGGGAATGATGGCTTCGCGCGTGATATGAACTGAAAATTGAAAAGGCTTTCCAAATCAAAGGAAAGCCTTTTGTGCTATGTAGTGATGTAAAGTGGCAAGTCTGGAGACTTGCTTTTAGCAATGAGGATTTATTTATTTAAAAAGTAATCTATTTTAATTTTAAGTTCTTCTTCAAAAGCCTTGAATGCCTCTAAGTTTCTTAATGCTGAGAAATCTTCAATATTTTCTGCAACTAAATGAACAGCTTTATCTATGTTGAAGTTTTTAAGATTTCTTCCTTTCAAACCACTTGCTTCTTTCAATAAGTCATGTAGTACAATTTTCGGTTGATTTTCGTTTTCTACCTTTTTTATTGAAGGTAAATTAATAATTCCTTTATAATTTCGATTTCCAGATGCTTTTTTTATTGCCTCAGAATCAAAGAGCAACCATGATTCCATCATTTTTATAGGGATTACACAAATTGTTTTTGAAAACTCATCATCTTGTAACTCCTTTCTAATTTCAGCAATTCTTCGTTTAATCATCTTGAAATCATTTTTTTCTGCATCTCTATGGATAAAAAGAATATCATAAGGGTAATATTTTAATGCCGATTTTACCTTATGTTTTAATTCTTTGGGTGGTTTAGGTAAACTTCTAAAGTCTGCAAACATTCCTTCATTAGGTAGTTTTGGATATAAATCATCTAAAGACCATTTAATAATTTGAAGAAGAGTCTTATCCGAACTTCCATCTGCGATTAATGTATATTTAAGTTCTTTCATAGAATTAAAATTCTAACTCTAGTTTAGTTTGTTGAAATACATTTTCAGCAACTGTTTTCTTTATTTTCGAAGTAATATTTATTTTCTTTGGTAGGTTGTTAATTATATTTTTTTCTTCACAACTATTATCTAAATAAGCAGTAATCTCACCTAAATATGTTGAATCAACCAAAGGTAATTTGTTTGTATCAGTTTTCCATGTGTTTTTTAATGCAGAGAATCCAGTAAAAGTTATTTTTTTATTAAATGTTTCATTGTAGTTTTCTTTACTCTTTGCTAAATAGAGACTTTCGTCAGAAACAGCACTAACTACTATTGGAGAGTGCGTATTAATGAATACTTGTCGGAGTGGATTGTCTTCATCAACTGCATATTCCGTATCACATGCCATACCTTCTAATAGTTTAACCATTTCGTGTATTTTTTTTGGATTTATTCCATTTTCAGGTTCTTCTAAACAAATTAATCTACTACCATAACTATCTTCTTCAATAATTGCTAATCCAAGGAATCGTAAAGTTCCATCAGATAAAGATTGTGCCGGTAAGACGAGCCCTCCCCTGAATTGTAATTGAAGTGTAAGTAAATCCCTTTTCTCATCCTTATCAACTGAAATTTCTTTTACATCTTCAACTAAGTCTTTTAACTTATTTGTAAGGTTCTGATAAACATCTTTGTCTTTTTTTTCTGAATGTAAACGAAATAATGTTGCAGGTAGATTAAGTCCATTTGCTTTTATTTCTGCATTTTTGACTTCATAGATGGAATTAGGTTCGCGTAAAGCACTTGGTTCAAATTGTAACATTGTCCAATTACGCATTTCTTGTCGAGCTAAAAACGCTGTGGGTGATTCTGCTGTTACAGTTGAAATTAATGTCCTTGGCATTTTTTGAGCAATAAAATCAGTAGAACGTCCTTTGCTGCCATCTTGATGCAATCTTATTTTTTCATTGTCAGTTGAGATAAAATCAATTTTGCTTGATCTTCTGCCATAAAGAATACTATCTATCCAATCTTTTTTGTGTTCAAAAAACAAGCTTTTCTTAGTTTCTGTTTGAGATATTGGTTTTAATTCTTCTCGTTCTATTTCAATGGGTTCCTTATCTCCGGATTCATCATTTAGTTTCAAGTGTAGAATATATCTCAAACTGGTAATTGTGGCTTCTGCTTGTTGACCTAAATCGTCAATCCCATTTTGAGGTATTAACATGTCAACTTCAAATGACATTTTAAACATGTAATTGGATCCACTTCTGAAAAAAATATCACGAATGTTTGAATGTTTTAAATTTTCACTTCGTACGGATTTTGCTGCATCAATAATTGTTTTATCAGCTAGATTTGACAAGAAAGAAAGAGCATCAAAAAAATTTGATTTTCCTATGGCATTTGCACCTGCAATACAAGTGAATGGTCCAAAATAAAGTTCAGTTTCAACCAAACTTTTAAAGCCATTTATTTTTATTCTCGTTATCATAATTGTTTTTTCCTTAAACTGAATATTTTAAGACTTTCTTGGGGAATTTGGAATAAATTATCTATTTTAGAATATTATACGCAAATTTGCGTATAATATTCTAAATAAGCAACAAATACTTTTTGATAATATTGTATTAGATAGGCTTCAGCCTAACACTGTTTATAAGCAAAGACTTTTCCCTTTTGATAAATTCCGATGCATCGGGAAGCAGGGGGATGGGTTAGAATAAAAAATGCAAACCGAAAGGCTTGAGTTTTATCAATTGTAATTAAAACCCGAAGGGTTGATATTATTGTAGCAGATATCCTATCAAAACACAACTAAAACTCCGAAGGAGTGACATCATAATGTCACTCCTTCGGAGTTTTAAACACACAATCCATTTACCTTTCTATAATAATGTCAACCCTTCGGGTTTATCAAATATGATTATCATAAAATACAAACGGTTTGTGAAGTTTGAGACGCAAAATGTTGCGTCTCTACGTGGGGGAAATCGTTTGTTATTTTACGGTGTTTATCTTTTAAAAATACATGGCAAAAGAGCCATACAAGAAATGTGTCCATTTTCACCTTTAGTACTCCTAAGGTAAAGGGAGTTTAAAATTATGCCTATTGTTTTTTTAGTTTAACCCATTTACTATTTAATAATGAGCCACTTGAAATTTAAATAGTCAATTGTAAATGAATAAATAGTCAATGAACTATTACAATCATTTGTATAATCAGAAAATTCCCTTACTTTTGCAACGCTTTTAAGGGCAGTTACCAGAGTGGCCAAATGGGGTAGACTGTAACTCTGCTGGCGTAAGCCTTCGGTGGTTCGAATCCACCACTGCCCACTTGCGGGAGTAGCTCAGTTGATAGAGCATCAGCCTTCCAAGCTGAGGGTCGCGGGTTTGAGCCCCGTCTCCCGCTCACAAATAAATCCGATTTCCTTTAATGGGAATCGGATTTGTTTATTCAAATCTAAATAGATACTTTTGTTAGTTCAAATTTTTAAAGTAAAAAAAGGTAATCATGGCAAAAGAGATTGTAAATAATAGTGGAATAGCCCATAATGCATTGGCTACGGGTAGTATCATAAAAGGTAATATTGTTTCGGATAGTGATTTTAGAGTGGATGGTACAGTAGAAGGTAAAATTGACTGTTCAGGCCGTGTTATTATTGGCCCTAACGGTTCGTTGATTGGTAATATTGTATGTTCGAATGCAGATATTATGGGTACTCTTAAAGGAAATATTAAAGTTTCGGATACTCTTTCACTTAAATCGACAGCTAATGTTATGGGTGATATTAAAACCAAAATATTAGTAATAGAACCTGAAGCCATATTTTGTGGAACTTGTGATATGGGTGATAAAGCAGCAGCACAAGAATATTTGGTTACTGACGATAAAGAATAAGCATATACATATTTAAAATACTAGAAGCGAGGTTGAAAACATGTTGGTTTTAATCTCGCTTTTTTAATAAAAATTCCATGAAGAAGGTTCTGTTGTTATTGGTATTTTGCTTTTCATTTGGGTTGACATTTTCAGAAACTTTATCTGATAGTGCTCGTGTAAGTATTCTAAGTTGTGGTTCCGGTAAAGAGTTGTATGCACAGTTTGGTCATACTGCTATTCGCCTAACCGATCCTTCATTGAATATTGATGTGGCATTTAATTATGGCACTTTCAATTTTGCGACAGAAGGGTTCTATTATAAATTTATAAAAGGACTTACTGATTATGAGTTAGGGCTTGACTTTTCTAATGATTTTTTTATTCGTTATAATGTAAACCAGATACCGGTTTGGGAACAAGAAATTAATCTTACCAAAAAAGAGAAGCAGCAATTATTTGATGCCTTGATGGTTAATTATGAGCCTGCCAATCGATTTTATCGTTATAACTTTGTGTATGATAACTGTGCCACCAGACCTAGAGACATGATTGAGTCTGTACTGGGAGGTAAAATTATTTATCCTAATAGGAATGTGAAAAATACATTTCGCGAATTAGTTGGTGGTTGTGTGGGTACAGATACTTGGACTAAATTTGGGCTTGATTTTGTGCTTGGAAGTTCGGCTGATAAAGTGCCAACACCAAGAGAACGAATGTTTTTACCTTTGGAGTTAATGGCCTATTTTCAAGGTGCAAAGCGTCCGGATGGGAAACCTCTAATTCTTAAAACTAGCAATGTTGTAATAGTACCGATAGAAAAGGATACTACTCCATTTTTGTTGAAGCCTGTTGCCGTGTGTTTTGCAGTTCTCTTTTTGATAGGAGTAGTAAGTTATATTGGACGGAAGAAAGAAATGATTTGGCTTGATGCAATTTTATTTACGATTGCCGGTATTATGGGAGTTATCGTGTTTTATATCAGCTATTTCTCCATTCATCCGATTGTTGCCGGTAATTTTAATTTGTTATGGGTGCAACCGCTACACTTGTTGTTTGTGTTGCTACTTCCATTTAAAAAATTACGCAAGGCATTATCCTATTATCAATTGCTTAATGTGATAGCTATTTTAGTGGCATTGGCCGGATTTGTTGTCTTGCCTCAGCAATTTAATATTGCCTTTTTACCTTTGATGTTACTCTATCTTATGCGCGGTTTATTGTATATTCGTAATCAAAGAATTTCAATTATTAATTAATATGAAACGAGCATTAAAAGAGCTTCAAACCAAAGATGATGAAATAAGTTTACGAATTCAACGAGACAAATAAAAATAAATTCATTCGAGTTAATATTTGCTCGTTCTCCCGAATAATCGGGACAAGCTATGTGACCAATATATAAAAAATTAAAAATATTCACATGAAAAAGATATATCTGTTTCTATTATTTATAACTCTATTTGGGTTTACAAATGCTCAGAAGAACGACATTGCTAATCGTCCCCGTTTGATTGTAAATATTGCTATTGATGGTTTGCGCTCGGATTATTTATCTATGTTTTGGAATGATCTTGATGCTTCCGGATTTCGTAAACTGATAATGAATGGGAGCTATTGTAAAAACATGACTTTCCCCTATTTGAGTTGTGGAAATGCTGCTGATTATGCTTCCGTTTTTACCGGAACTATTCCTTCCGATCATGGAATCTCAGGGGATACTTATTTTGAACCGAAAACAAAACGAGAATTAAGTTGTGTTTTTGATATTGAAAAGAAAGGGGTGGCCGGTGGTGCTCAAGTATCACCTAAAAATTTGATGACAAGTACTTTTACCGACGAATTAAAACTAAATACGCAAGGAAAAGCTAAAATAATAACTATTGCATTGAATCCGGAAGAGGCTGTGATTATGGCAGGACATTCCGGAAACGGTACTGTTTGGATAGATGAAAATTCAGGGAATTGGATGAGTTCCAATTATTATGGTCCTATGCTACCTGATTGGGCTATAAAGGCAAATAATGTGAGTCAGGTGCAAAATAATATTCAACGCAATTGGAGTAACTTGTATGTAGGCTCAAATTACAAGGCTAATTCTGCACAGAATGGGGTTACCTCATTTTTTGCTTATCCAATGTTAGAGACTTTGGGTAAGAATAATTCTTATAAAAAATTCAAAGAATCGCCTTTTGCTAATACCATGGTGCGCGAATTGGCAGTTAGTGCATTTAAAGATGAATTTATTGGGTTGGATGATAGTCCGGATGTACTGAATTTGCAATTTTCAGTGCGTGGATTTGATCAAGCAAGTTCCGGCATTTTAACTGCTGAGATACAAGATATGTATCTTCGTGTGGATAAAGACATAAAGGTTCTGATGGATACGATTGAAGCTACTTGTGGAGCCAAAAATGTGCTTTATGTGGTATATGCGCCACAAACGGAATATACTTCGCCTCAGCTAATGAAATCGTTCAATGTACCTTCCGGTTATTTTGTGGTAGATCGTTCCTTATCATTGCTGAACACTTATTTGATGGCGATTTATGGTCAAGGTGATTTTGTCCAGGGTTATGCCAATCGCCATATTTATTTGGATAAAGAGGAGATTGCTTCCAAGAAACTTAATTATAAAGAAGTGGAACAAAAGGTAACTGATTTTATGAATCGATTTGCTGGTATTCAATATGCTGTGAAGGCTGTGGATCTACAAAATTTAGGTTGTGATAATAACAAAATTCAGATGGCTAAGAATGCCTATAATAAAAATAAGTCGGGTGATATTATCCTCTTTCTCCAACCGGGTTGGGTAGATGTACCAACCGAGACTGAAAAGGTAGGTCTTTCGAGTCGTATTAATAATTATGCCCCGTTTATTTTATCCGGTTGGAAGGTAAAAAGGCAACTTATTGTAACGCCTTTCTCTGTCATTGATATTGCTCCAACAATTTGTAATTTGTTGAATACATCCTATCCAAATTCAAACATGGGAAAACCCGTACTAGATATTGTTCCGTGATCATGGATGTTAAGATTGAATCTTCATGGAAATCGGTTCTTCAAACAGAATTTGACAAACCTTATTTTTCTGCACTTACCGACTTTGTTCGAACGGAGTATAGTTCGGGTATAATTTATCCTCCGGCAAAATTAATTTTCAATGCCTTTGACCAATGTCCGTTTGACCAAGTGAAGGTGGTAATCTTAGGACAAGACCCTTATCATGGTGAAGGGCAGGCACATGGTTTGTGTTTCTCGGTGAACGATGGAGTTAAATTCCCACCGTCATTAATCAATATTTTTAAAGAGATAGAAAGGGATTTGAATATTCCAATGCCTCGTTCGGGGAATTTGGAGCGCTGGGCAAAACAAGGTGTGTTATTGCTTAATGCGACTTTAACCGTGCGTGCAACTTTAGCCGGTTCGCATCAAAATAAAGGATGGGAGCAATTTACAGACGCTGTGATTGAGAAACTAAGTAGTGAGCGCGAACATATCGTTTTTATGCTTTGGGGCTCGTACGCTCAAAATAAAGGTGCTGTGATTGATGCAAAAAAACACTTAATATTAAAAACAGTACATCCTTCGCCTCTATCTGCTTATCGTGGCTTTATTGGTTGTGGACATTTTGGTTTGGCTAATAATTATTTGCTGGAAAAGGAGTTGAAACCCATAGAATGGTAAAATGGTTAATATGAAAAAGAAGATATACCTATTTACTATCAATTTGTTGGTAATTTTTACTTTAGTCAATGCGCAGAATACAGCTCAAGTTAAAAGCAAAACAAATCAACAAGCCCAGAAAGTAAGCATTCAAGGATTACACAATCTGTATAAGGTAAATGATAGTGTGTATCGCTCGGAACAGCCGGATAAGCAAGGCTTTTTAGATCTTGAAAAGTTAGGGATAAAGACGGTGCTTTGTTTGAGAAGCAAACATAATGATGAGGAAGTGGCCAAAGGTACTGGCTTTGTGTTGCAAACATTACCCATGAAGTCAGAGAGTATTTCAACGCAGAATATTATCGATGCCTTACGAGCCATTCAAAAAGCTAAGAAACCAATATTGGTACATTGCTTGCACGGTTCAGATAGGACGGGTTTTATTATTGCCGCTTACCGTATTGTGATTGAGGGTTGGACAAAGGAAGAAGCAATAAGCGAATTAAATTACCCGCCTTTTGCCTATAATAAAATTGATTATCCAAACATTGTGGCAGTTCTCAATTCTTTAGATGTAGAAGCAATACGGAAAGAATTAGGCTTGAAATAGAAGAACTGAAGAATATGACACGGGTTCCTTTTGGTGCCCGTTTTTTTATTTTGCAATATACGGTAATGAGAAGCTTTTCCAATTATCACACAATTCTTTCATGCTCGAAAAAACCAAATCAGCTCCAGCTTCGTGTAATACTTCCTCTTCCAAAATCCCTGTTTGAACTCCAATGGTAAATATGCCGGCAGCTACAGCTGATTGTATGCCAAGCGGTGCGTTTTCAATTACTACAGCTTCCCATGCTTTAACTTTTGCTTTTTCGAGACCCATTAAGTATGGTTCTGGATCAGGCTTGCCATGTTTTACATCGAAAGATGTTACCATGCGGGTCGTATCAAAAAGGTCGGGATAGTTTTTGTTGATGGTAGCAATTAAGCTGCGTTGTCCGGAACCGGTAACTATCAACCGATCCAAGCCTTGTGCTTTCATTTGTTGAGCCAATTCCAAGGTAAATGGAATACGCTCGGCCGGAGGATAAGTTTCAAAAACATCGGTTTTCTTTTTGTAGATGTTTTTTATTTCTTCTTCCGTAGCATTGCGGTTTAGTACCTTATTGAAACCGTAATTCACTGTAGTGACCCCTGTGCGGCCTTCGTTAAGATAGCCTTCATATTCGGTGAAAGGCATACCATAGGAGTTCATGGCTACCACCCAAGATTTGGCGTGCAATGGCATGGAGTCGAATAGAACACCATCCATATCAAACAAAACTGTTTTGATAGAAAGATCAGAGAAATTGTTTTTTGTAAGATATTTGGTTATGGCTTCTTGAAATATCATGGATTGAAAAATAAACATTTAATGGGATAAAGAAATCAAGCGATACTTTTATTTTGTTTCATCTTTTTTCTCAGGATTAACGGCATTTTGCTCTTTTTCTTTTTTGATTTGATCATTTAAATCTTGAATCTCTTTGTCTAATTTAGCATTTTCTTCTTCGGTAGTTTCTTCCGTTTTCTTTGCTTTTCGCGTTTCCTTTTTAACTTCCGGTTTTACATCTGCTGGTTGGTCTTCCGTTGGTTCTTCCGATAAAAGTTGATTAGAAGCAGGGGAAGCTTGTTCATTGCTTACTTTAGGTGATTCAACAGCTTTTGTTTGTTCAATAACTTCTGGTGCATTTGCTTTTTCAGGTACTTTAAACACTTCAGATGCTTTTACTACTACGGGTTCTTTTATTGTTTCAGGCTCTTTTTTTACCTCAGGTGTTTTTGCTTTTTCAACATCCTTCGGTTTTTTAGTTTCTTTTTTCTTTTCCTGTTTCTCTGAAATTTTTATAGAGTCCACTTGGTGTCTGGACATTTTTTTTATGTCGATTTTAAACTTAGAACTATTTCCGGTTTCTTTTTCTGCACCATCTACTTTGGTAATTATCACATCAAAGAACGGTTGTTTAATATCTTTTAAAGGGAATGAAATTTCTCCCCCTTCCATATTTAAAAATTGAACATGAGTATATGGGGTTTTGCTTAAATCAATATCAAAAAAATAATCTCCATTATCTTCCGCTATTGATATCAATCTTGAATCCACTTTATTATAAAGATTGATCAATGTTCTTGCCCCTTTGGTAACCACTGTGTCTATTTTGCCACTCTTGTCTTGTTTAATGGTTTTAATTGTGATTGAACCTTTTACTTCAATGCTTTGTGCTGCGCCATAAAGGGAGAAACATAATAGGAGCGAGGTAATGAAAGTTTTTGTTTTCATGTGTATAGTTTTTGTTTTTTTATTATCAAGGTCATAAGGAACTCGTCCCGAAAAAGAGACTCGTTTCATAAGATTTATAGATTGTTTGTGTCGTTTTAATTAGCTCGTTAGATTGGAAATGCAAAGCTAACAAATGTATGAGAATTAGGAAATATCAATGTTATATTTTTGCAATAAACCTGCTAATCCATTTATGGAGAACCGAGCTTTTTTTATTCGGTTTAATTCCGGGTCGAAAGCATAATTATAAGCCGTTCTAAAATCAGCTTTTTCTAAATTACAACGGTCAAATAATGCATTACTTAAGTCACAATTGTTGAATTTAGCTTCGGATAAATCTGCTTCGGTAAAGTCAGTTTCTTTGAGCGAACAGTCTATAAAGACAGTTTTCTTTAGCTTCTTTTTGAAGAAGGACGAATAGTCCAGTTGGCACTTGCTAAAAGTCATGGCAAAGAGAAAATCATTACATGGATGAAAATCCAATCCCGTGAGTTTGCAGTTGACGAACGCACAGTTTTTAAAACCGGTGTTTGTCAATTTGGCTAATGATAAGTTGCAAGTATCAAAACGGCAATCAATAAAGTCCACCTGCATCAAATCGCATTGTGAGAAGTTACACTCCTTAAACGAACAATCCTCGAAATCTTGGTCACTTAAATCTTGTTCGGTATAATCAATGCGAGTATAGTGTTGGTCTTGGTGAAGTGTTTCGTTCATGCTTAATTATTAATTTGATTGACGAGCAAAGGATAAATAATCGCCGTTAATTATTTCAACTAAGCCTTCAGTGTTATAATTATAGAGATAAACCCAAGCTTGAAGCGTTTCATTTTGCTCGGTAAAAATACGAATTGTTTTCCGAATATACTCGTGTGGTTGAGGATACTGCTCTGTGCATTGTTCGTAGTCATCCAGTAGTGCAAAAGCTTTTTCTGAATCAAGTATTTCGTAGATCTCCCCAAGGATTGGATAACCTTGGGGAGTATTCTCTATTGCTCCTGGGTAATGATTAACATCAAATAACCGACCAATAAAATAACCTTCACCAGCCAAACGAATATGTGAAGCCAACTGCTGGTTTATTTCCAATGGGAATTCTTGGCGAAGTGTTCCGTAAGCAAAGAGAAAGTTTGAAGTCATTTATAATTACTCCACTTTATTGTTATCATACATTCCACCGCCCCATTCTACAAGCGTAAATCCTTTTCGTTGGATATGCGGAATATCTTGTTCAGGTATTTTATACGTTTCATCCACCGCTTTAAACTCCATATACACCCTAATTTTTGTGTCGGGGTAAGGCGTAACAGTGAGTAAAGCGGTATTATCAATATTGTCGTTAATAAAGAAATGGATGAGGTTGTAATCATTCTTTTCCAGTTCCGGTAACCAATACACCACAAAGTCATTTATTTCGGTGTTGTTCAAACCCAGTTGGCTTAGTTTGTCTATTAGGAATTTATCCAGCACTTGCTTTGGTACGACAAACCCGTTTCTATAATAGTAGTGATCGTAGGAAAAGTTATAAGTCCCTTCCCAAAATAGGTAGTTGTATTTACGGTTATCAGTAACATTAGTGATTTCTCCATTAGGTTTAGCAATCACAGTCCATCCTTCGTAGTATTTTGGAAAAGTAGTACCAAGCTTGCCTTTGAACTCTAGTTTTACGCTGATTTGAGTTTCTTTTTCAGGATAGAGGTAGATAGCAGGTTTTCTAATTCTAACTCTAATTGAAGAATCAGGAATCCCACCTTCTGAATTCTCAATTGAGTTCTTGTATTTCCGCTGATAAAGAGTAATGTTGATACCCTTTTTCTTAATCAGTTCTTTTACACTATGCCTTTCACTTATTTCGGTATCGAGCAGAGAGAAAATGATGAATTCATATTTTTTTGTGTCAATGGAAATATTAAAACTGCCATCTCTATTCACCTTTGCCAAATTTACACTCTCCTTTGAATTTGTATTAAGAGCCGTGATACTTACTACCGCATCTTTGGCAACGATAGTATCTAGTCCATGCTTGCATGCTTCAATAATTTTTACGGCAACTTTTCCTTTAACCACAACTGTTTTTGCCGAAAGACAAAACGAAGAAAGCAGTAGGAGTGCCGTAATCAGTATTCTTGTTTTCATAATGAAATCGAATTATTCAATATCCGGATAACTTTCCGATTTGTGTCCGTTGTATTCTATTTGAAAGCAACCAAGATACGATTAAGTGACTTAAATTCTTCAGGAGTAAGTTCGAGTTCGTCAATTACCTTCTTGTTATTAGGAATTAATCTTATGCATAGTAAAAAGCAAACACCAGTCATTCCTAAGAATATAAAGTTGTTGGTAAGAAGAAATAAGAGAATAGTAAATAGGGAAGCCCCTTCAATGAAGGCGAACCGAACGAGATAAGCTGCCCTAAAGGTATTTTGTCTATGCAGAGAATTTTTGCTGCTTTTTCCCTTTTCCTTCATAACATTGAATAAAATATTACCTAAAAAATAACTCGCAACTATAAGTACCGGAGCAACATAAATAAACAAATCGAGTATTCTATTTGGACCCATTAAAGGATCTGCGTTAAAATGTAAGTATAAAGAAATTGCTGCGAATAATACTTGTCCAGCTATCATGGCAAAAAAGACTATACGCATTTTTTTCACAAAATTATTAGTTGTGTTTTGTGTAGGTTCCACAGTGTTTAAGGTTTAATTAATACTTATACAAAAGTGCAAATAAAACTTGAAAATAACAACAGCAAGGCTTTTCGCGAAAAAAGAAAATCCCTATACCGTTTTTTTTATACAAAGATTAGTTCCGGATAATTCTGTTTTATAGCTATGCTTTAATCTTTTATTAGATAAAAAGTTTTATCTTTGATTAGAAGGGTGTGAATCTATCAGAAATTAATCATGAAGAAAAATACAGTTTATAAGTTTATAATTGTTGCCATATTTACCTGGTTTGTTCCATTCCAATCAAAGGCATATTCTGTTCTTACCCATGAAGCGGTTATTGATGTAACATGGGATAAAGCCATCAGGCCATTACTCCTTAAAAAATATCCCTCTTCAACAGAAGATCAACTAAAGGAAGCTCAGGCCTATGCATACGGAGGCGCGATAGCTGCTGATATGGGCTATTATCCCTTCGGCAGTGAATTTTTCACTGACCTGTTTCACTATGTCCGCACTGGCGACTTTATCAATGAACTACTCGACGAAGCACAGGATGTTAACGAATATGCCTTTGCCATTGGCGTTTTAAGCCATTATTATGCCGATAAATACGGACATTCTATTGGAATCAATTACTGCGTGTCGGAGATTTACCCTAAGGATAAGGTGAAATTCGGATCAATGGTTACTTATGAGGATGACCCTGTTTCGCATATAAGAACAGAATTTGAGTTTGATATTTTACAAACAGCAAGAGGCAATTATGCCTCTGAGAAATATCACGACTTTATTGGATTTAAAATATCCCAGCCATTATTGGAAAGAGCGTTTCTTAAAACCTACGGCTTGAATATAAATAAGATCTTTACCAACCTGCCACTTTCCATATCCACCTTCAGATGGATCATCAAAGATGTTTTTCCAACGTTAACGCGGGCTGCCTGGTCAACTAAGAAGAACGATATATTAAAAGCAAACCCCGGCATTACGCGGAAGAAATTTGAATACAAAATGCGTAAAGCCAATTATTATCACGAGTTTGGTAAAGAACATCTAAAACCCGGCTTCTTCCCCACCATGATGGGTGATATAGTACAAGTCTTGCCGAAGATCGGTCCTTTGCGATACCTCAAAATTGAAGCCCCCAATCACGAAACCGAAAAGTTATTCATTCAAAGCTTCGACAGCGTTCAGGTAAATTTCACGTTGGTTTTAAAAGAACTACTTCATAAGGAAAGAAAATTTCCAAATATTGACTATGATACCGGCAATAAAACCCTTGCCGGTGAATATGCATTAACCGATAAAACTTACTTTGAGCTTTTGATACATTTGAGCGACAACCATTTTACTAATGTAAACGCCGATTTGAAAAACAATATCCTTTCGTTTTATGGTGATAACAACCCAAAACTGGAAACCCTTGCAGGTACAGAGAAATGGAAACGACTAAGCCAAGACTTGGATTCAATTAAAGCCTTGCAGCCGGTAAATTGAATTATATCTGATAGGTAGAAATAAAACTTTATATTTGGATAGAAATAAAGTCTGAGAGTTGTTAGACCCATAACTAAGTTGTGCGTCATTCTAAAATGAACTGACAATACAATTCAATAGACAACATCTTTTGAGTCAAAAATACTAGAATGGAAACACGGGGATTATTAGACAATAGAAATTTATCACTATGGAATACTTTAACAAGAGTTCAAGACATAGAAATTCGGAAAGAGAACCGAGTTGACTACTCAGTATTCTCTAAGAATGACAAGTCAATTATCTATGTCCCTTTTGACAACATAAATGCTTCTTCTTTTACTCATGAGCTTCTGCATATTCATCTAAGAACAAAACAAGTCTTTATTGGTGGAGGGTTAAAAAACTCAATTAAGGAAAATCAAGTTCTTTCAAAAATATTCTCAGACAAGTTACTTGAGCATGTAGGTAATTGTCTCGACCACATTAAAATGTTTCCTGAATTCATTCGTCTTGGTTATGGTCGTGATGAATTTCTATTAGACTTTTCTGCAAATAAACTAACAAATGAATCATTATCTGTAATAAAGAAACATTTTACAACAAGAATATTCTTTAAAAGAGTTTACAATTCTATAATGATTGACTATTTTATTGGAGTGTATTTTGCCGCTAATGCTTGCCCGAATGAATCATATGACTACAAAGAACAGCTTGATGAATTAAAAAAAATAGAATCTGATTTATTTCAAATACTTGACAAGTTTCTAAACGCTTGGGTTAATTTTGATTATAATGACACAGATTCAATCGCAGGCAGTTATCATATATTCTTATTTGAATTTGTAGAAAACATGGAAAATTGGACAAAAGGAAAAACAATAAAGTAATTATTCTCGAAGGTAAATTAATCTAAAACTCATAAACTCAATAAATATGATAAACTCAATTCTTAATTATATTCTTAAACGAGAAGCCTATAGAAAATACACTGAACTTCGCAATTTAAATTCTAAAGACAAAACTAACTTGTTTTATAATCTTGGATATATTTCATGGCTAGTATTATGGGGTATATTTTGTATATATACAATCCATCTTAGCAATTTTATTGGAGGGTTCTCTTTGTTCTTTATCCCAATTTCATTATTTAAAATAATTAATTCATTCTCATCCGCAAGAAAAAAGACTCGCCCTATTTATGACGATATCCCAATAAAAAAATCAGATAGAAGATACAAAGTAGGATATAGAATTGATGGATACAAACAAGTAGTTACCGGATATATTGCTTTAACTGAAGAAGAGATAAATATTCGAAAAAAACATTTTAAAGGTAGAATGTCTTTTTGGTGTATAATACTTGGTGTTAGTTCTGTTCTTTTTTATTACAATTATAATAAACATAGTTCGTATACAATAAACTCAGAAATCACCTCCTGGAACAAATTAAAGGCAGGTGATTCAGTATATATAACAAAAGATGAAATTAAAAATACAATATCTGGAATCACAATATATCAATTAGCAAGACCAATCAATAAATCAGACATAAAATTTCTAAAAGTAAGTGATTGGAAGAAAAGACAAATGATTGACAATTTAGACACAACGTTGACTAAAGGACTAATTGAAGCATTTGACTACAATTCGGATTATTTCTATAAAAACCATTCTAGTTTTATTGGTATATATGTTGCAAAGGACAGTATATTTAAAGTAGATGAAGAATATGAAAAAGAATGGATTGAAATTGTACCGTCTAATAAGAATAAAAAATTCAGATCAATTCTCTATAATAACAAGGATGGCTATGTGTTTGAGAACAGATACTTTATAAAAGCAAGTCAAACAAGTCTTGTTGATTACATGAAGATTAACAACAAAATAAAAGAAAAATAAAAAACGAACCCTATTAATCCAAGAATAGGAAAGTGACTTTAGTTCAAGTCTGCGACTTGGACTCATAATTTGAGAGGTTTATAACTACTTATGTAGCTGTAAACTGCTTTTCGTCTCTCCCTCGCTGTTCTGAAAAAAACTTTCTTATCTCTCCTCCCTCCCCTTCGGGGAGGGCTGGGGTGGGGCTCTGGTAGCTGAGCGCAGTCGAAGCTATTTTTCCATCAAAATCTCCAAAACCCTATATTCCCCCTTCACAACACTAATAGTCACGCAAACATCTTTAAAACCAGGCTTAGTAGCCGTAACAACATAATCACCATCAGCAAGGCCCTTATAACGCACACCACCCCCTTTAGCAGTTTTCTTTACAGCCCACTTCCTTTCAGCAGGAGTCAACCCTTTCAACTCAGAGTTAGCAGCCACAATCGTCAAAGCCACATTAGCCGCACCCTCGCCCGTTACACCATCCTTAGCCTGAATTTTCAATGATAACGAACCCGCACCCGTGTCAATAACAGTCCGAACATGCTTATATTCGGCATAAAACGCAGCCTCACTCCCACGAACCATCTCAACCAAAATATCAATCTTAGCCCAATTCGTAACAAGAACTTTGAATAAAGTCCTAAGCAAATAAGTAGCAGCACCGCTATCAGTTTTGTCAATTCTACCTGTAGGAATCGCATTATTAAAATCAGAAATCCCCGTTTGCAATGCAGTAATAGCAGCCGCACTCACACCATAAAAAGTCAAATCAGCAACATAAGTCGTAGCATTATCATGAATCACTTGACAAATACCCACCAATTTCGTGTCCGAAGCCCTTTTCAAATCACTCACAGTATAATTCACCAAAGCAAGTAAAGCACTATTATTCATATTAGTAGCAAACGCCACCATCCTCCTGCCAATATCAATAGAAACAGTAATAAGCGTCGATTTCAGCAACCCCTTATTCACAGTATCACCACTCTTATCAGCCATCTGTTGCGCATGAGTCACTTGAATCAGATCATTCGTAGATTGAATAACCGTGAAATAGCCTGAAAAACCAGGCAACCCCGCTGTAATACCCCCATGAGCCAATAAAAAAGCAACCGATGCAACCGACATCTTCTCGTAACCCTCCTGATAACCCGTCATAACATCAAAAATTTATAGAAAATAAAAAACAGATAAATTCAAAACCCCTTATCAATAAAAAAGCATTAATAAAGTAAAATTAATAAACTAATAAATACAAACAAAATAAAAGAATAAAAACTTTAATAATAGATCAACATAAAAGAGAAATAAAAAACAAACAACAAAAACAAACAAACATCACATTAGAAAGAAAAACACATCATTGCAAATAAGAAAATAATAGATGAGATAAAATAAATTACTATTGAGATAGAACAAATAACCGTTGAGATGGAATAAATAACAGTTGAGATGCCTACGAACATCATTGAGATGCTTATGAATACAGTTGAGATGCCTCCGAACACTGTTGAGATACCTCCGAATATTGTTGAGATACTTCCGAATACCGTTGAGATGACTTCGAACATCGTTGAAATGCCTCAGAATACCATTGAGATGCCTCCTATAACTTGACAGATACCTCAGAACATCAATTAGATAGTTTCGACAAGCAATCATACAATTATGCTGAAACCCGCATATCATTTTTCTGAATTACTTAAGCCTCCCATTAAGTAACAATGGAAATTAAGGGTTAATCAAAACCACGAAGTGGTGATATTATTATAGAAATTTAGATAGATTATGTATTCAAAACCCCGAAGGGGTGACATTATAATATCAC
>Ga0265338_10004896_pt1 | contig 17822 bp, 12 predicted proteins | sample 42126metaG_FD_193579 | JGI IMG/M metagenome (GOLD analysis project Ga0265338, IMG submission 193579) | Rhizosphere microbial communities from Carex aquatilis grown in University of Washington, Seatle, WA, United States - 4-21-26 metaG | ecosystem: Host-associated > Plants > Roots > Rhizosphere... | reverse complement strand
TGGGGTTTCGGGCGTATTAGCTGCACCGTTTCGCGCGCCTGTGACACCCACGTTGCGGCTCTGTAGCGCCTTTTGTAGCGCCTTGTTCATTCACAAACCGCTGACCTTCAACACCTGTAGCGCTGTAGCGCCTTTTTCCACCCCTGCCTCCCTCCCTCTAGCTCTTGGCCGCCAGTTTTTCCAAATACGCGTATTTTTTTGCACGTCGGCTTGCGCTGCGGCGAGCGGGTCTTTCAGCATCTGGAAACGGCGTTCCGAGGCCCACAGGCGTTCGAGCGGGACTTTGGGCGGCGCGGAGTCGAGCTTCAACGCGGGTTCGCCGGCATCGGCGCGGCGTGCTTGTAAACCGTAAGCGGGTCAGACCAGGTCAGACCATCAATAGATTCGTAACGTTTTGCATTTGACACGCTGCGCACGGTCGGCGCGACTCTGCTCGTCGTTGTGCGCAAATCGGTGTCGCCTTTGCGGCAGCGGCTTTTTTTCGCGCATCGCCATGCCCCCTTTGTCGAGCGAGCCGCCCCGGCTCTTTCCAACGTCTTTCCTCCGTTTTTCCTCTGCGGCCTCCTGTTAAATTCCCTTGAAAGGGTCGAATAAAGTGCGACATTGCCTTCGGCGGGCCGACAAGACCAATCACGCCAGCGGCTCGGCGGGAGCCTCGCCCTACCGGCCTGGCGCCGCAAATCGCCACGGGTTTGAAGGGTGGTAATAAATGAGCACGCTCATGTTTCTGTTGACCTTTTTTGAAGACCCTGCCAATGTTAAAAACATGAGCACGCTCATGTTTTTTTATGAAACATAACATAAACGCGCGGGCCGGCGATCGGAAACCGGGTAAGCGCCGTGAGAACAAGGAAAAAACAAAACAAGCCATTTTGGCGGCGGCGCTAAAGCTGTTTGCGGAAAAGGGCTTTTATAAGACGAGCACCCGGGCAATTTCCCGGAAAGCTGGAATCGCCGAAGGCACGCTGTTCAATTACTTCGAAACAAAAGAGGATCTGGCGCTCTACTTCTTCGAGCGGGAAATGGACGAGGTTATCGCGTGGTTTGAAGGCAACGCTCGCATGAAGCGCGCGGGCCTGCCTGAGAGGCTTTTCGCCATCATCCACCATTCCCTGGAGCGATTGGAACCCTACGAGGAATTTATCGGGGCGGTTTTTTTGCGCGCGCTGGCGCCGTCCTCGAAACTCAGCCCCTGGCGTCTGCAGAATCAGGAGCGCGAATTGCGCTATTTGCGGTTTATCCGGGATATCCTGGCCGAAGCGGAGTCCGAAGACCGGTTTCCGCCCGTGGGCGATTTTGGAGCTTACGCCTTCCGCCTGTTTCATTCGGCAATCATCAGCTACTGGCTGCAGGATTGTTCGCAAGGCAAAGAACAAACGCTGGCGCTGTTGGATCGCTGCCTGAAACTGGCGGATCGAATTTTGAGAAAGGGAGGATGGAACTGGTGAAAACAAATGGCCAGGGCGGAACGCTGCCGCGAGGTTACCGGCTCGGAAAACTGGGAGTGGGTTTGGTGGGCAGTTATCTGGGTTATCAGATCCAGAATATTTTCCTGGGAGAAACCGGGAGACCGCAAAGGAAAGCGCATTTTCACAAGAGAGCATCGCGGCAATTGCGTGAGGAATTGGGCGCGCTAAAGGGGCCGGCGATGAAGCTGGGTCAATTATTAAGCCTCCAGAGCGGGACTTTGTCTGAGGAAGCGTTGCAGGAACTGGCCAACCTCCAAATGCAGGCGCCGGGGATGCATCCCAGCCTGGCGCGCGTTCAATTCAAGTCCGCGCTCGGGAAATACCCCGAGGAGATGTTTCGCGAATTTGATCCCGAACCGTTCGCCTCGGCGTCTTTGGGACAGGTTCATCGCGCCGTTAATTTCAACGGGGAAAAGGCAGCGGTGAAAATCCAATACCCGGCCATTCGCTCGTCCATTGAAAGCGATCTTAAACTGCTGCGCTCCGCGGCGCTGCCCGGGCGTGTCACCGGCCACGTGCCATCGGCTCTGATCGATGAAATCGCCCGCGGCCTGCTGGAAGAAACCGATTACGTGCGTGAAGCCGGCAACCTGGACTATTTCCGCAAGGGGCTGGCTGGGCTCGACTTTGTCACCGTTCCGCGTGTGCATCGGGAACTGAGCAACGACCGTGTGCTGACCATGTCTTATCTGGAGGGCGAGTCACTAAGCGACTGGCTCAAACGCAAACCGTCGCAAGCTTTGCGCGATCTCATGGGCGCGCGGTTGTGCGAAGCTTACGAAACCCAGCTTTAGCATCTGCGCGTGATTCATGCCGACCAGCACCCCGGCAACTTTTTGTTTCAGCCGGACGGCCGGTTTGGGCTGGTGGATTTCGGCTGCGTCAAACGCGTGAATTTTGACGTCGTTGAATTGCGCCGTTTCGAGGAAGATCGCGGTTGGCGCGAAAGTGAAGCCGCCGAGCGACGGTTCCTCTCGATACTTTACGGAAAAGCTGTCCCGTTCGCCCGCGCGCGAAAAATCTTGCCCCTGATGGAAGAGATGCTGGACGTCTACCGCTCCCAGGCCTCGGTGGACTTCGTGATCGATTTTCGAAATCACCGGCAAAACTCCAAGGCCGTGGAAATACGTCGGCGAATGACCCGGCTAATTTTGCAGGACAAGCTGATCAATCCTGACTTTGCGTATATCTCGCGGGCGGACATGGGCTTCTGGCATTTGGCAGGTGAAATTGGCGCGACCGTGAACGTGAGTGAAATCTCCCGTCGCGTTTCCGCCACCCCTCCGCGTGCGCGGTGATCGCTCTTAGTTGCGCGAAAATTCACGCGAACGTGTTTGGGGAGCATCCGCCGGAGATTCTGCCCAGGGCGCCTCGGCGATGCGCCCGTACCTTGATGGGCGCGTTGAGATTGCTTTCCGGGAATTGATGCGATAGCTTGCGCGGACTATGGCAGACGATTCTTCCACTCCAGGCGGGGGCGCGACGCCGTCGGAGGGTCCTCCACCGCGACCGCCTTTTGTCTCAGCGGGGCCTCCGCCGCCGCCCATGGCGCCGCCTCCGATCATCGCGCCGCAGGCGCGTCCTCGGGCGCGCGGGGGAACGGTTTGGATGGTCCTGGCCATCATCTTCATCGTGCTCTTTGTGATGAGCATGTTCTGGAATGTTGTCGGGTCGGCGCGTTCGGTGGCGACGCTGGGCCGCTCGTCGTCTTCTCGGAGCCGGAATCTCGAGGAAGTGACGATTGAACGCACGAATGTGGACGAGAAAATCGCCGTGATCACGGTGGACGGCATCATTTCCAGCGGCGAAGCCGACCGGACGGGGATGAATTTGCAGGAGTACGTCAATGAGCAATTGAAGGCGGCGGAAGAGGACAGCGACGTGAAGGCGGTGATTCTCAAAGTGGACTCGCCGGGCGGCGAGGTGCTGGCTTCGGACGACATCAACCAGGAGTTGCGCCGGTTCCAGGATCACGCGCATAAGCCGGTGGTGGTTTCGATGGGGGCGCTGGCGGCTTCGGGCGGTTACTACATTTCGGCGCCGGCGCGCTGGATCGTGGCGAACGAACTGACGATCACCGGGAGCATCGGCGTGGTGATGCACGGCTACAATTATCGGCTGCTTATGGACAAGATTGGGCTGCGCCCTCACGTCTATAAGAGCGGCAAATTCAAGGACATGCTCAGCGGTGAACGCGAGCCGGACAACCTCAACCCGGCGGACCAAAAGGAGCGCGACGATGAAGATGCGATGGTGCAGGGGTTGATCGACGAAACGTACAACAAATTCAAATCCGTCGTGCAGGCGGGCCGCGACGCAGCGAGCAAGACCAATGGCGCCGATGGCAAGACGCTGGCCAACGACTGGACCAATTACGCGGACGGCCGAATTCTCTCGGGCAGGCAGGCGTTGAACCTGGGATTTGTGGATGAGCTGGGCGATTTTCACACGGCTGTCAAGCGAGCGGAGAAGTTGACCGGCATTTCCGCCGCGACGCTGATCGAGTACCGTATGCCGGTGGACCTGGCGTCGGTGCTGTCGCACGTCTTCGGCAAGAGCGAGGCGCCGGCGCTGAAGATTGACCTTGGATTGGACATGCCAAAACTGCAGGCGGGCCGGCTTTATTTCATTGCGCCCACGGCTGTTCCCCACTGAAAAAATGAATTCGGCGCTAAAACGCAACAATCCTGTTGCGTCGGCGGCGGCGAATTGCTTTGATCAAGCAAGCAAACAAATCGCGCCGGCAATCGGCTTGCCGCATGCGAATCGTCATCGATGAGCGACGAGGAAAACCTATTGTTGGTGGCAGACAGCGAGCACGACGCAAACATGCTTTACGCGGTGGGCATGTTCGTTCCGGAACCGTTCATCTTTTTTCGTATTGACGGGAAGCAGCACATCGTCGTCACCGACCTCGAATTGAACCGCGCGCGACGCAAGGCGCGGCATTGCCGCGTGATCTCCTACAATCAATGCCAGGAGAAGCTGCGCCGCGACGGGGTCAAGAAGCCCGGACTGGCGGACGTGCTGCAATTGCTTCTGCGCGAGCGCGACACAAAGAGAATATTCGTGCCGCCGGATTTTCCGCACGGGCTTGCGCGCGATTTGCGGCGGCACAAGATCAAGGTGCGGGTGAAAAAAGGCGCGATTTTCCCGCAGCGCGAACTCAAGCGAGCCGACGAAGTGCGGAAGATCAACGGGGCGCTGACGATGGCGGAGGTGGGTTTGGCGGAGGCGATCCAGGCGCTCAAGAACGCGAAGATCGGGCCGGACGGCAAATTGACGTATCACAACGCGCCGCTGACGGCGGAGAAGCTGCGTGGTATAGTTGACACAGCGATACTGCAGGCCGGCGGGGTGGCCAACCACACAATTGTCGCTGGGGGGCGCCAGGCGTGCGATCCCCACGAGCAGGGCCACGGGCCGCTGCGCGCGAACGAGCCGATCATCATCGACGTGTTCCCGCGTTCGCAAAAGACGGGGTATTTTGGCGACATCACGCGCACCGTGGTGCGCGGGCGGGCGAGCGAATCGGTGCGGCGGATGTTTGACACGGTGGAGCGCGCCCAGCAGTTGGTTTTCTCAAAATTATTGTGCGACATGCCGGCTGCGGACGTGCATAAGGCGGCGGCCGAGTTTTTCGAGGCGGAAGGCTACAAGACCGGGCGCAAGAACGGGAAGATGCAGGGGTTCTTTCACGGGGCGGGCCACGGCCTTGGAATGGAAGTCCATGAAGCGCCGCGCGTGGCGGCCAATTCAAGCGACGTGCTGGAGGCCGGCCATGTGGTGACGGTCGAGCCGGGGCTTTATTATCCGGAGATCGGCGGTGTGCGCCTGGAAGACGTCGCGTGCATCACGCCCACGGGCGCCCGCAACCTGACGAAGTTCGAGAAGACGTTGGAATTGTAAAGCGCGCTATTCAGTAGCCAGGGGCAAGAGGGTTGACATGACCGTCCATGTAAACGGCGTTCTTGCCGGACTGATGGGAGCGCAAATGGAATGGCAGATAATCCACCATCATCGGCGTCGCGGGCGATGTGTGATTGACGCTGGTGTCGGGCGTCCAAGGTTCCCCATTGGTGATTGAGCCGCCCGAGGCGCGAAGCGTTTCGCCCAAATCGATGCGCTGCCCATTGAGGGTCGTATTCCAACGATAGCTCGAGCCCTCGACCTCAAAATAATAGGCGCGGTCGCATGGGCAGCGAAACAAAAGCGAGCTGTCCGTCTGGCCCGCGGCGCGCCCGGCATAATGGCTGAGCGCATCGCAGATTCTCAAGACCGGCCGCTGCGGAAGGGTCGGGTGAGTGGGCAAGGCTTCGGCGGTGGGCATCATGTATCCATTGTCGTCGGAGTAAAGGCGAATGGCGATTCCGAGCTGGCGGAGGTTATTGATGCAGGCGGCGTTTTGCGCATTGGTTTTGGACCGCGCCAGGGCCGGCAATATCATGCTCGCCAGGACGCCAATGATCGCCATGACGGCAAGCAATTCTGTGAGCGTAAAAGCGCGCGGCAACGGGATGGGATCTGTCGCGATGATTTTCATGGCGATTTGTCCTGCGTCTTTGGCTTGCCGTCGATCCAGCTTTTGACGGCTTGCTGGTGCGCGGCGATTTCCTCGGCTGTCAACTCAAAGCGGTTGGTGATGCCCCATTGCGGAAGGTGCGCCAGGTGCGCGCCCGGGACCGGCGGGCCGCTCTCGTCATAAGGGCTCTGCGCCTCGTTGTGGACCAGCTTGACGCCGAGCGTCTTCAACGGCGATTTCCGCAGCGTGTAAATGATCGTCCAGAACGAATGCGTCTGCTGGGCGATGCGGGCGGCGCATTCGCGCGTGGCCGCCAACACGCCGGCATTGGTCATGCGCGACGCGACGCTGCCTTCCAGCAACAACCGCTCGGTGGCAAGAACGCCCTCGGAGGCGCCGTCGCGGATGGCGCGGTCGAGCGCCTCGCGGACGTCGCGGTTGGGAATGCTGCTTTGGTTGGCGAGGCTGTAGGCGCGCGCGGCGCCGCTGACGTTTGTCCACCCGGCGGCCTGCACGGTGTTGCCATTGCGGAATGTGTCAAGCAAACGCTGCAATCCCGACCCGCTGTCATACACGACATAGTCCACGCTCCAATAACCGTCGGCGCGGTCCGACCATGAATTCAACGCCTGTTCGAGCGTCGCGTCGCCCGTCTGCGCGGGGTTGATCGCCGGGGGAATGTCCATGTGCTTGTCCCAAACCACGATCCTGGCCGGGGGCGGCTCGGGCTGCCTTGCAACCGGTGCGAGCGGCGGGGGGCTGATGCTTTGCAATGCCAGGTTGCCTGCGCCAAACGCGAAAAGGAGGAGGATCAGCGCCGTCAGGATGATGGTCTGCACTTTGGCGCGCGTCATATGGGCGAGGATGGCTGTGGCAATCAACGGGCTGGAGATGGCGCCTCCTGCGACGTGGGAAAGCGCGGCTGCCGCAGCCGCCGCGGCGACGCCTTCCGGCGCCGCCTTGGCCCCAAAGGCCGCGAGCGCGCCCATAATCGCCAGCGCGGACATCGCCACGCCTTTTCGACTGAGGATGTGGCGCAGTTTGTCAATCGCGCGGGACAATCGTTTTTTGGCGGCCTCTTCGCTGATGCCGAGCACGGCGCCAGCCTCTTTGTGGCTTTTATTGTTAAAAAAGCGGACGATCACCGCCTCGCGGTCCTTGGTGGAGAGTTGGGCGAGCGCTTCGTCGAGGTATGGTGCAATCCGCTCCCAGACGGCCTCGCTCTGGTCGGATGGCTGTGTGGCGGCTTGCATGACTTGTGCCTCGTGTTCGTGCCTGCGGCGTGTGGCTTCGGCGCGGGAGAGACTCAGGACGGCAAATCGAGTGGCGCGGAACAACCAGCCGGGAACCAGGACGCCACTGGAAATGCGCCCGGCCTTCTGCGCGAGGGCAATGAAGACGGCCTGGGTGACTTCTTCGGCCAATTGCGGCGCGGCGGTCTGGCGCAACGCGGCGTAATAGACCATTCCCGCGTATCGATCCACCAGCGTGCGAAAGGCCTCCTCTGACCCGCCGGCGGCGTACTCGTTGAGCAATTGCCAATCATCGGAACCTGGCGCACTCACGTGTATTCTTCTTCTGTTATACAGCGCCGCGAAGAAAAACGGGACATCTTTTGCGGCAAAAATGAAAATTGGGTGGCGAATGCGGCGTCTTTTTGGGGGAGGGGGCGTTCGACGAGCGGAAGGGCTGGTTGTGGATTCCACGGTACTCCTTGTGCAAGATACGGTTGCGCTCAAATAGTCTAAGGCGCAATCCCCAGGGGCTTTGCGGTTAATCCTAATGCGCTGGGGCGCGGGCAAGCGGGGCTGAATAAAAGGGTTTTTCCTACAAAGATTTTTATTGAATATCCGGAACGAAGGGCTCATATTCTATGGAACACAGCCTTAAGAGCGGACACATCTATGCTGTTGGTCTTTCAACGGAAGAACGACGGGCGCAGAGAACGACGGGGCTTCACAATTGTGGAGCTCAGCGTTGTTGTCGGAATCACTGCGATCCTGGCTTCTTTGCTTCTGCCGGCCTTGGCCAGCGCGCGAGAAAAATCGGCGCGCGCGGTCTGCAAGAATAATCTTCGTGAAGCGCTTCGTGGGGCGTGGTCGTTTGCGGATGCCAATCTCGACAACCTGCCCAGCGCTGCGGACAACAACGGATATTATCACGCGATCCGATGGTCGGATGCGACATTCACGAATTTTGTAAGCGAGTATCTGTCGGGCGTCTCGAATGTGCTTTACTGTCCGAATGTGGACTACACGGGACTGACCACGCATGACAAGGCGGGCTACATTATTGGCTACAATTATCTGGCCAACGCGATTATCACAACTGAAAAAGGCCCGGACTACTGGGTGGGGATCACGAAGCTGAACGGACCGGGAACGAACGAACTTTTCGCCGACGCCAATTACTGGACGCAGCAACCGACAGGGAGCGCCACGACGTCGATCCAGCTTGCGCCTCACACGGGCACAGGGCCGAGCATGGCGCAACCGGCTGTCGGCGCCGGCAGCCGCGCGGTCACGCAACCGACGAAGAGCAAGTCGCTGGGGGCGAGGGGCGGCAATGTGGCGCGGTCGGACATGTCGGTGACGTGGAAGTCGATCGACAACATGGGCGAGTATCAGGCCAGTTCGGCGGGCGACTCTTCGGGCGGCAATTGGTAATCTTCATCTTTTCTTCTTTTTCTTACGGGAAGACCTGAATCAAGTAGAATTTCTGCGCGGCGTTCGCGCGTCCCGCGTCCAAAAATGTCGCGCGTCCATTGGTGGCCACGATGGTTGGGCTGACCGGCTGGAACGGGAAGGAGAGATTGGTCGTGGCGAGGACCTGGTATGATTTGTTTGACACGCAGTTCCACGTCACCAGCCCGTCGCTTTCCGAAAGAATCTTCAACCAGGTGGAGGGATTGTTCGGGTCGGTGCCCGCCACATAATATTGGTAGCCCGGCAGGCCAAACGCGCTGGAAGGGCTGTGCGGATCGAACACCACAACGGTGCGCTGGGCCGCCAGGACGGGGTCGCCCTGATAAGCGACGCCAATGACATTCGTGCCGGCGACGGCGTTGGACCAGAGATAATTCAGCCGGGTCAATCCCGGCGCGCACCCCTGCCCGCCCAGCGAATAAAGCGAGCGCGAGCCCGGCGCGCCGTTAATGGTGAGGGTGAACGGCGAGGGATCCACGGCGAGGCTGGAGGAAAAACACGCCGCAATGTTGAACGTGTTGGTTGAGGCCAGCAACAGCGGCGCTCCGTCCTGCGCCGGATTGCTGATTTGCAGGGTCAGCGGCGGCGCCGCGGTCTGAAAGGTCTGCGTCACAGTGGTGAAACGTCCGGGGATGAGCTGCGTGGTGATTTCATTGAGGCGCACGGTGACGGCGGCGCCGCCGCTGGATGGAACGGCCGCGTAGGTGAAATGGAATTCCACCGGCAGGTTCGGGTACTGCGAGTCAAGTGAAGGCGTGTTGGCGGAGGGCGCCACGGTGACGAAGACCGGCGCGCCGTTGCTGAGGCCGTTGCCGTGGGCGATATGCGTGGCGCCGTCGTCGTTATTGGGATCGCTGTCGGCGATATTGAAGGAGGCGCTGGTGCAACTGCTGGCGGCGCGCACGATGATTGTCGAGGTGTTGAACGCGACCATGCCCGCCGCGGGTGGCGAAACGACCTGGCCGGATGGCGGTCCGGCATCGTAATAAAACGTCTGCGAAAAGGTGTTGAAGACGCTGGATTTTCCCGGCCGCGGCAAAAACGAGCGCGCCCGGACGATATGGAAACCAGATTGGAGGCCGAGGGCGAGATTGTTGGTGTTGAGGTCATTGGCCGTCCAGACGAGCGCCGTGGTGGGACTGAAACTGGTGATCGACGCCTCGCTCAGGCCATAGCGTTTATCGGGCGCGGCGTCGGAAACGGGCGCGATGTTGGTTTCAAACAGCGCGAGGGCGTAACGCACTGTCGTCCCGCTTGCGTTTGCGGAGGCGGGGATGGTCCCTTTCCACCAGTCGATCGTGGGGTCGGCCAGATCGTGTCCGATCCAGGAAAGAGGCGCGCTGCGCGAGGCGCCCTTCGGGACGCCAAAGGAGCCGACCGGCGGGCTGCCGTCGGTTGTATAATAAATAGAGCCCTGGTTGACCTGGAATTGGTAGCCGACCTTGACCCAAACGTCGGCTGATTGTCCTGGCAAGGGCGAGGGCGGATTCAGTTGGGTTGCGGGCGCGTTCGAGGCCAGGTACACAACATCGCCCGGGTTGTGATAGACCCACTGCGCCGTGCTGTTGGAGATGGTTGCGCCGTTGCCGGCGCCTGGCGAGACGGTCACTCCGCCGCCGACGACATAGGAATAGATTTCAGCGTTGGAAATGGTGACGTTGTCGCGGGCGACGTTTTCGGCGGCGAATTTCTCGGGGCCGCATCGAAAATCAAACGCGGCCTGTTCGTAGCCGAGGCAGACGTCGGTGGCGTTGCCGGGTTTGTTGTCGCGGAGATCGAGGAGTTGCGCGGTATGGGTCGTCAAAGGGCCGATGCCCATCTGACTGTTGAGATCGATGCCGCCATCGAGCTTGACGAGCACGTTGCTGGAAGAGGCGTCGTTGCGGACGAGGATGTCGAAGGAGCCATTGGTGATGATGGGGATGTCAACCGAATAGACGCGGTTGCTCACGTTCTGGCCGGAGATCACGTTTCCGTTCTGGTCAATGCGGCCGCGCATTTTGAATGGATAAACGGGATTGAAATTGGGGTCGCCGTTGGTTCCGTCGTGGCGAAAGAAGGTCATGGTGGGCGGGGCGGCGCCGGCCTGACGGAAGGAGATGGCGTCGGTCAACGCGGCGCGGCTGGGTTCGGGCCATTGGTAGCCGTAACAAACGTAACTGCCGGCGGGGATTTTGAATTCCACGGCGCCGCCGCCGGGCGCGAGGGTTTGACCGCCGACATAGACGGCGCGGTTGGCGGGATTGGGATCGCCGGCGGTGTTTTGCGCCATGGTGAAATCGGATGTGGCCGGGCGGACGAGCAAGGTTGGGCACGCGGGGCTGTTGTCGAAGGCCCAGGAGAGGTTGGAGCTGTGCGTTGGGCCGGAGGCAAGTTGCGCCAGGACGGAGCCCGGCGGGAAACCGACGACGAGGCCGATGTTGCGCGAGTTGGTGATTGGGGAGCAGGAATCGTTCGGGCCAACGGTGTCATAGAAGCATTGGTCGCCCTGCCCCGCGACCATGTAGTCGTTCATCGCGAAGAGGACGGTGACTTGGTCCTGCGGGGCGCCGCCGTCGCGATTATCGTAGCGCTCGAAACATACGGTGGTGGAATCGCTCCAGCGCGGAGTCTGCTGGCCGCGCGCCAATTGATGCTGGAGCCAGGCGAGGTCGGGCATGGTTTGGTCGCCGAATTGGCCGAGGTAATTGGCGTTGGGCACGCCGGGGAAGGGCGAACTGCCCTGCGATTGATTGTAGCCATCGGTGTAGATTTCGGGGAGGCCGACGCGCAGGAAATTGTAGGCGTTTTGGAGGGCGCGGGCCGCGTAGGAGACGCCGCAATAGGTGTTGTCGGCGCTCTGGGAGAATTGCACGGCCTGAAAGCCGCTGAGGGTTCCCCAATTGGTGGAGTCCATGCCGCTCATGGTGGCGCCGGGGACGCCGAGGATGTTGTTGAGGGAATTCTGGCCGGGCGCGTTGAGGAGGCGCATGCCGCGGGTGATGTATTCGCCGTAAGTGGGGGGCTCGCCAAGGTGCTCGCCGAAGATCATGGCGTCGTTGCGGGGCGATTCGGTGTCGAACTCGCTGTTGCGGTTGTCATCGGCCTCCATGTAGCCGTTGCCTGCGGCGTTGTGGCCGTAGCCGTGAACGTAATCGAACATCGTCTGAATGGCGCCGCAATAGCCGTTGGGCGAATCTGAGGTATCGCCGAAAAAGCCGGAAGGGACGTGTTTGACAGCATCGAGCCTGAAGCCGTCGCACAGCGTGGCGTTGACCATCCACGCCGCGGCGCGGCAGAGGTAGGCGCCGACGTCTTCGGAGGAGGGCTGGCCGTTCGTTCCGTTGAACGGATGCCACGGGCCGGCGATGGCCGGGAGGCTGGCGTCCATGTAATAGTCGGGATGCATGGGCTGGCGGATGAACGAGATTTTCGGAATGGTCTGGCCTTCCTGGGGGCCGAAATTCAAATTGGCGCCGCCCGGTTCCTGCGCGAGGTCGACCAATCCCAGCAGCGATTCGTTCTGGACGTTCCACTGGTTGTTCCAGTCGCTCACGTTGGGCACGTTGCGGAAGAAGGCGCCGCTGGTCAGAAGGTGAAAATCCTGCGGGGCGAGGCCGGGATAATAATTGGTCGGCGTGGAAGCGTCGTAGCCGGGGACGACTGTGCCGCGATGATTGGTGATGTTGTCGAAGTAGACGCGAATGCCAAAGCGATGGGCCAGTTGCACGACTGTCAACAATTGCGCCTTCGTGCCCCACTTCGTCGCCGTCGTGCCCTGCTGGTTCAGGTCGCCGAGGTCGAAGGGGTCGAAGACGTCATAGCCGACGGAGGAGGCGCCGCTGGTGGATTTGTAAGGCGGGGGCAGCCAGAGGCTGTCGTAGCCGGCTTCGGCGATTTCGGGCATTTTCTGGGCGAGTTCGCTCCAGGAGAGGTTGAAGATTTGGAGCATGGACTCGGCGTGAGAGGAAAAGGGAGCCAGGAGCAGGAGGAGGAAAAGCGTGAGAACGGGAATTGGAAGGGCGGGAGAATGGAGCGGCCCGCGAAAAACGCGAATGGACGCGAAAGGCGGAAACTGCCTTTTAAAAAAAGTCCGGAATTCCGCACATGGCCGCACATGTCCGCACATAGGCGCGCATAGGCGCGGCTTTTGCATCAGCAAACGCACCCAAAACAGCGGTAGAAACACGCTTGGCGCACCTGAGTGATGGGAAGAATGGGAAGAATGGGAGGGATGGGAGGGATGGAGTTGAGGCTGGGGGCGAAGGCGTGATGGCGAGTGGCGGCTCACGGCCCAAAGATAACACAGGTATTGGCCCTGTAAAGGGATATTTGGAGGATTATTGGCGGGCGGACACGGACACGGCGCGCTCGGAGATCGCGCCCTACCGATGCGCGCCACGATCACTTGGCGGTGGCAGCGAGGATTCCGTCTTTGCCGTGGCGGTGGTAGACGCGCCACTCGAAGGCGCCCAAATGCAAGGCGTTCAACGCCTCGCCGTTCGGAGCCGGCATGCCGTCGATCCTCACCTGCTTGAATTGAGCCGCGTGGGGCCAATTGCCGCGATCCATGCGGCGCGACGATCTCCAGTCGATCTTCACGGGGTTGAATTCGGCCGCGTGCGGGGCCTCGACGGACGCTTTTTCGGCGCGATTGGAGAAGTTGATGACGACGACAAACTCGTTCTTATCATCTGCGCGCATGAAGGTGACGACGTTGTTGGAGTCCGAGTTGCGGAGCCATGTGACGGAGTCGTTGCGGAACGGGGCGCCGCTTTTGCGCAAGGCGATGAGGCTGCGATAGACGGCGCCCGGAGAAGGCCGGTCCTTGGGATGCCAGAAAATGGGCAGCTTCTCGAAGAGGGCGGGGTCGCCGGATTCTGTGGCGTCGCCGACTTCCATGCCGTTGTAAAGGAGAGGAACGCCGTCGAGTGTGAACATGAGGGCGGAGGCGGCCAATGCGCCGCGGAGGCCATAACGCGCCACGGCGCGCGATTCGTCATGATCGTCGCTCATACGCATGTGCAACGTTCCATCAGGGAATTCTCGGCGGGCCTGTTCCCAGCAGGCTTGGACGCTGGTAGCGGAAGCGCCGTTCTCGATGACGTTATTGACGGTCGAAAGCAGCGGCCAGGAATAATCGAGATCAAAGGCCTTGACCATGAGCTCGGGCTTGTTGGCTTCGGCGAGCATCCCGATGTCCGGCTTGATTTTCGCCAACTCAGCGCGCGCCTGCTCCCAGAAGGAGGTTGGCACGCCGAACGCGACGTCGCAGCGAAAGCCGTCGAAATCGAAAGTGTTCGGATCGATCCAATACTTCATGACGCCGAGCATGTAGGCCTGGACAGCGCGGTTGGAGTAGTTGAGGCCGGCGACATCGGACCAGCCCGGATCGGGCGCGATGACGTTTCCATTGGCGTCCTGCTTATAGAAATCGCGGTTGGTCATGAGGACGGAATCCCAGGCGGTGTGATTGGCGACCAAATCGAAGAGCACCTTCATGCCGCGGGCGTGCGCTTGGGAAACGAGGCGCTTCAAGTCGTCCGCCGTGCCGTAAGCGCTGTCGATCGCATAGTAGTCCTTCACGGCGTAAGGGCTGCCGAGGGTGCCCTTGTGCAGCTTCTCGCCGATGGGATGGACGGGAGTCAACCAAAGGACATCCACGCCGAGAGACTTGAGATCATCCAAGCGCGCGGTGACGGCGTTGAAGGAGCCTGCCTGGGAGAAATCGCGTGGGAAGACTTCGTAGATCACGCCGTCGCGCAACCAAGAGGGGGTGTTGAGGGCGACCTTTTCGGCGAAGGCAGAATTGAGAAACAGCGGGAGCGCCAACGACAGAAGGGCCACTAGCGCCGGGAATCCGCGGCGCTCGGGAGATGCGGGTTGCATGAGAATAACGCTACTGGCTAAGGCGAGGAGTGCGGGCGACCAGCCACGCCAGGTCGACGTCGGCAGTTACAGCGACATTCTGATAATACTGCGTGTAAGTGATGTTCCACTTGACTTGGGTGGTGTCACGCCATTTGTGGGCTTCCGCGTGGCCATCGGCGAAGCTGAGGCCACAGGCGCCGCCATGGTAGGCTGCGGGGAGCTCGGTGAATGTGCCCGTTCCGTTGGTTTCGGACGGGTTCACGTAAAGTTGAGCATCGTCAATGCTGTCAGGATGCTCATCCATGAAGACCCAAGCCTGAGAAGGAGGCGGGTAACGAAAATCGTTCATCTTTGCGACGTCAACGTAGCCTTTCCAGCCTGTGACGAAGGCCTGCCATTTCTTGCCTCCGCCGACAGCGGCATTCATACAAACGCTGCGACAGCGATGATCCCAGCCCAAGCCGCGCTGGACGCCGGACAGAAAGGTATCGGAGGGACACCAGAAGAGTAGAGTCTGACGCGCGATGTAAGAAGAAAACATGGAGGTGCGAGGGTCGAGAAAGTCGGTGTAGACGTTAGTGTTCTGACCGGCGTTGTCCCAAGTCATTTTAGCGTAACACCAGTCGGCGGAGTTGGCGCCGTAGTCATAATAGTCCTGGTTCCAAACCAATTTGTCGCCGAAGTCGTTGGCGTACATTTGGAAGGCGACTTGCATCTGTTTCTTATTGTTCAAATCCCTGGTCACTTGGGCTTGGGCCTTGGCGCGCGCGAGGGCGGGCAAAAGCAAGGAAGCCAGGATGGCGATAATGGCGATCACCACCAGCAACTCAATTAGCGTGAATGCGTTACGTGACTGGGTCTTCATGTGTTGTTTAAGTTCCCGCCGGGGGAAAGCCCCGGCGGGATGTAACAAGTTTACAATTTATTGCGGCCCGACGAGTTCAAAGAACTTGTTGCCGGCGCCAATAGGAATATTGGTGGAGGCCATGCCGCCGGGGGCGACGATCAGATTCGTGCCGTCGGTAGTGAGGTCCGGGGTCCAACTGGCTTTGCCGTTGAGGGTCGTCGCCGTCTGGAGATGGACGCCTGGGCGTCCGAGCCAAGTGAAGGACAGGTTTTTGCCTGATTTGGTGGCTGTCAGATTGCCAAAGTTAATCTCGCTTTGAGCGCTTTGGCCCTGGGAGCCGAAGACGTCCAAGGGCATTGTATAAGAGCCAAGGCTCCGAATGTAACGGATATGGTTGTCTCCGAACCCAGCTTCATCGTCAGCTTCGTCGACGCTATACTTGTAGGTCAAATTGAGAGGCTGACCGCGGTTGACAAGAACTGCAATCGAATAGATGAGGCTGTTGCCGACCTGATTCATCTGATAGCCACCGCCGTTGCCGATGCCCCATGTCCAGAAGCTGTTGGCGTTGCCGTTGGCCATACCATTGATAAAGACCTGGTGGCTCGGGTCGAATGGATAAACTTGGGCAGGATCGAACGAAGTATTGGTCACGACGATATTCGACATATTCACGGAGAAGGTCACCAAGGTCGGAGTCGAATTGAAATCCGGGAGCGAATTGGAGTCCATGAGGGCAAAAAGGTCTGGGCCAATGGTAAAGCTGCCACTGGTGTGGGGAATTCCAAAAGTGCGGTTGCCGCCCGCAATGTTGTGCGCCGGATCCGTGTTAGGCAGCGTCTCCCAAACCGTTCCCGGCTGCATGACGTATTTGTAATTGGCGTTGGCTCCGGGGGCTGTCACATAAGTAAGGATCGTGCTGTAGGCGTTCGGGCCGATGACCGAATCGTTGGTCAAAACGACGCCGCTGGCCCAGTTGTTGAAGTCGCCGTGAATCTCGACCTGGCTGAAACCATTGGTAAACGCGCCGCCGGCCACTTGCACGGACATGTCAGTGACGAACTTCACGTTATTGGTGACTGTGAAAGCCGAGAACGGAATATCGTTGAAGAACGCCACGGGCAGGGTCTGGTCGACGTTGTCGAAGAAGCGGTTGCCGCTGTCGCCATCAACATTGAGGTCGCCAGCGGGATAAGCGCCTTCCCAACCTGTCAAAGGCGGGGCGAGGAACTTGTAGTTCTCGAAGGCGCCTTCGGCGTCGTTGACCGGGGCGGTCACCTTCCAGATATTGGTGTTGCTCGAATCCTGGACCATCGTGACGCCGGTGTTGGGCCAACCGTTGAAGGAACCGGTCACCACCACGCCCAAACTGGGATTAAAGGTGCCGAGCTCGGACTGTTCGGACATATCGACCTGGAAGGTCACGTTGTGGGCGCTGGCGGGGCCGCTGTCAATATAGGACTGAACGGGCAGAACGAGGCTACCGCCGAGGACAGGAAGAAGCTCGCGGCGATTGCTGCCGTTGGCCTTATTACCGCTTTCCCAACTGCCGACCGTCGTCCAGTACTTGTACTGCATCTGGGCGCCGTTGGTGTCGAGGACATCATCAAAGGTGTTGGTGTAGATGTTGCTGCTATTGGACTGAACCAAATCAAATTCGCCGTAGCCATTGAAGGTTCCCCGCGCTGCAACCTTGTCGGTGGCCGGATTGAAATCGACGCCGATGCGGCTGGTCATGTCGATCGAGAAGGTGATCTGTGTGTCGGCGAAGGCAAGCGTTGTTGAGGCTGCCAACGCGCCGATGCACAGAAGCCGAGAGACGGCTCCTTTAGAGAGTTTTTGCTTCATAGTCTTGAATAAGATGTAAGGTGATCGTGATGAGGGTAGCCAGATTGCGCCCAAACGGCTACCGCACATTTGTGCGGGTCAGGGGAAGGATGAGGGGAAGGGAGTTGAAACCTAAGATCCAGACAAAGATATTTGAGATTTAACCACAGAGACACCGAGGCGCAGAGGCGCCATTTGAAGTCTTCTCCGTGCCTCGGTGTCTCTGTGGTTTGGATCTGATAGATTCGACCCGATTTTAAAGTCTAAGATTGAGGGGCGGGAAAGTTTTGGCGGGCTTCGAGGAGGCGTTGGGGGGAGTCGATGGCGCAACGATAGCCGGTGAGCGGGAAGCCGAAGAGGCGTTCGGTTGACAGGAGTTTCGGGAATATGTCGCGCGGGAGATCGCACACGGGGCCGGACGGAATGCGTTCCAGGACTTCCGGGCTGCACAGGCAGATGCCGGAATTGACCCATTTCGAGACGACGCCGCGCCGGGCGTCGTCGCTTGGGCGTTCGAGAAAGCCGATGATTCGATGGCCGGGGTCGAGGGTGACGACGCTGTTGGATTTGGCGCGCTGGTGCAGCAGGAGTGTCGCGAGAGC